>Ga0208764_10000958_pt1 | contig 18682 bp, 13 predicted proteins | sample ETNtaG_18_FD_185762 | JGI IMG/M metagenome (GOLD analysis project Ga0208764, IMG submission 185762) | Marine microbial and viral communities from oxygen minimum zone, Eastern Pacific Ocean - ETNP201302SV91 (SPAdes) (version 2) | ecosystem: Environmental > Aquatic > Marine > Oceanic ... | reverse complement strand
CGGAATCGCGATGGCCGCCATGGGCATGCTTGCTACCGTCGGCGTCACGATGACCGTCGATGCATATGGCCCAGTGGCAGACAATGCTGGTGGAATTTCAGAAATGAGTAACCTCGGTTCAGATGTACGTGAGATTACCGATGGCCTCGACAGTATCGGCAACACCACCGCTGCTATCGGGAAGGGATTCGCCATTGGCTCGGCGGCTCTGACCGCTCTGGCTCTGTTTGCCGCATTCAAGACATCTAGCGGAATCCAGGCGGCTGACCTCAGCCTTACTGAGCCTATGGTTGTCATCGGACTGCTGATTGGTGGTGCGCTACCGTTCGTCATCGCCTCGATGACGATGACCAGCGTCGGCAAGGCGGCAGGTGATATGGTCACCGAGATTCGACGCCAGTTCCGCGAGATTGACGGTCTGCTAGAGGGCAGAGAGGGTGTCAAGCCTGACAGTGCTCGATGCGTCGAGATTTCGACCCAGGCCGCTCTGCGCGAGATGGTGGCTCCGGGACTGACGGCAATCGCAGCTCCTGTGATTGTCGGAACTGTACTCGGCGCTGCAGCCCTAGGCGGGCTTCTAGCTGGAGCGCTCGTGACTGGTGTACTGATGGCACTATTCATGGCTAACGCCGGTGGTGCTTGGGACAACGCAAAGAAAGCCATTGAGCAAGGTCACATCGAAGGTGCGGCGAAGGGCGATGCCTCTCATGATGCGGCAATCATCGGCGATACCATCGGTGACCCGTTCAAGGACACCAGCGGACCTTCTCTGAACATCCTCATCAAACTGATGTCGATTGTGGCAGTCGTTATCGCTCCCGGTCTGACTTTGACTGGAATGCTCTGAGACGGTGATTCCTGACTGCGTCAGTCTCATGACTGACGGCTAACACGGTACCTCATGCGCAGAGCGCTGAGCTTGGCCGTCACAACGCTTCTGCTGGCCACTGCTCTATCCGGTTGCTCAGGAATAAGCAGCATTGTAGGCGGCTCGGATTCAGTCGAGGTACCGACTTGGGAGGTCGGAGACTGGTGGCTCTACACATTCTCCACTCCTGACTACACCGATGACACGGCTCGACTGGTAGTCGCATCGGTTAGCGAAGAGGGAGGGACAGCGAATATGCTAGGAATTTCCAGTCTTACTGAGGCGCGCAGGCACGCGGTGCTCAACCACAATCCATTCCTCGGACGGATGACACATGAGGATCTAGCGGCATTCGAGAATGGCATTGCCCAGACTGTGATGGATTTCCCACTCGAAGAGGGGGACACCTGGAGTTTTACACTATTCTCCATAGAATGGAGTGCTGATGTCCGAGGGATATCGGGCAACTACGTCACAATGGGTGCTTCTTCCGCTGACGGTTCAAAGCTTGATTATGTATACGACAAGGATGTCCAGTTCTTCTCCTCATTCATCTGGACCGACGACTCGGATGTCGAACAGATGAGGATGATGCTGGCCACCAGCGGAGTTGGGCACTCCGGCGATGTTTACTTCGTGCGTGGAGGTGACCTGTATTCCGACATCTGGGAAGACACTGGGCCTGATATTGAAATCCGCGACACTTTCTTCGTCAGCGACCACCCTAATGACGGAGAATGGGACGAGATGATTTACTTCCTCGATGCGAATTGTGGTTCGGGTTCTTCGAGCATTACACTAACTCTGAGGGATCACGGTTCCATCTCGGCCCTAGAGAGGGTCTGGGGACCAGGCGCTAGTGAGAGCGGTACCCTAGGTACGATACCTTACCCATCAGAAGAGTATACTCTGACAGCAAGTTTCACCGGCGACACTTACCTGCGACTGATTATTGCAGGAGGCATTACCAGTTCCTGGACTCTCTAGAGATACTCCAGTAGGTTATCTGAGCCGCCAACGAACACGGGCTCGTCGCCCCTCAAATCAAAAACGACCGGTACGGTCCTGTGCCTTGTCTCGGCCACAACATCCTCCCTCAGTCCCTCGTAGTGGTCGAGGTTGACCTCGGTGTAGGTGAATCCGTGCGCATCCAGAGTCCTCTCTGCGCGAGTGCAGTAAGGACAGATGGTCTGGCTGAACAACAGGAAGTCTGTCTCGGCAGACGCTAGTTGCTCACTAACTTGTGACAACGGTCTCATCCTCCTCATACCACGCCTCTGGCCTCTCTCCGAGATCCCCGTCAAACTCATCTTCACCATCACCAAAGCGTCCCTCGAGAGTCCTATCGACCTCATCGGGGTCGATGAACCATAGTAGAACTACAGTGAACAGTGTTAGCGCGCCCCCGATGTAGAGGCAAGTGACGTAGTCGAATCTCTGAGTCATATTGCCTGTGAATAGATACGCCATCACTGCTGAGAGGTTGAACATCGACATGTAGGCGGTGAACTGCGAGCCACCTGCCTTACTGAAGGTCAGCCTCATTGCCACGGCGATGACGCAAATCCACGCTACCCCGTTGATTACCGCCCTCACGCACAGGTAGCCGACCATCAGATTCGTGTTGGTCCAGTAGTCACTCATCAGAGCAAGAGATGCGTTTGATAGGGCAAGCAACGAGAAACCAATCATTGAGACTTCTCTGACTCCGAACCTGTCTCCAAGCATTCCTCCCACAATCTGTCCGAACATCATGAAGGCGATGACTACGCCACCGACAATTGCGTTGTACTTGGTCTGGGACCAACCTGCCTCGTTGATGAATATGTCAACAACGATTGGGTCTGTGAACAGATACAACTCGGAAAGCAGGCACAGGAATATCAGAATGAAGGAAGAGCGTGTAGAGAATCCTTTCACTATGTTGTAAGCGGTCTGTGAAGCAAGGGCGGAAGCCGGCATAGGATTCCGAATATCCGGGATGGATGCTCCAAGCCATCCAGCCAACATTAGCAATACTGAGGCCAGCAGACCCCACTTACCAATCGACTTCATCGGTGCAGCGATGTCTCCGAATGTCAACGCCCAATCTCCAGTATATGTGCTGGTAAGCTGGTGCAGGATGGCGAACAACCCCCATATCAGAAGTGAGCCGATGCTAAGCCAGAGGACTAGTGCGGCTGGAGACATTCGGCTCTCGTAGAGATTAGTAGCAACCCAGCGGGCTTGCGTGAACTCCTCCGGGTGATCTGCCTCCCAGGGCAGTACTTCTTCCGCCTCAATCACCTCTTCAGTCTCAGCATACCAGACTTCTTCCTGCTCTTCCTTCTTGCTCCAGGGGAACAGGCTGTTACTTGGCCTCTCACGCAAGAAGAGTGGCACCATCATAATCAGTACCAATAGAGGCAGTTGGACCATGATTGCTGATTTAATTCCGTAAGGAACAACTAGCATTCCAAGGACGGCTCCGCCGAAGATGATTCCGCCCCTCTTGGAGGCGAACATTAGTCCGTTCACAGTGGCGACTTCATCCGGCTCGAGGATATCAACAGCCAGAGCATCGACGCTGACATCTTGCAGAGAGGAGAATAGATTGTGGATGAACAGAAGTATGGTAACCAGTTCGATTGAAGCGACGAGATCTGGGACTATCAGCAAAGTAGCAAGGGAGATAATCATGCCAGTCTCAGCAAACAGAACCCAAGGCCTTCTTACTCCGTATTTAGGGAAAGTCACCATGTCAATTACTGGGCCCCAAATGAACTTGAATGTCCAAGGCAGATAGACGGTAGCGAATAGCAAGGCAATCTGCTCGACCTCTATCCCATTAGTTACTAGGAAAGCAACGAAGGCGACGTTAGCGAAGCCGGAAGGTAGGCCCTGTGCGACATAAAGGATACACAGAGAGATTGTCCGTGACGCTTTGTTCTCTGTCAATGCTTCACCGTTACGAAGCCCTCTGACGAATGTGCCAAATGTGAGGAAGAATGCTATTATTCCTCCAACCAGCATTTGCCCGGGGTGGAAATCAAGAGAAGGTGAGTCTGATTTTCGCATGGCAGCCAAGAACTTCCTGTCCCACCTCTCAGCAGTCATGATGAAGCCAAGAAGGGCCATTGCAAATGCGAAGGGTACGAAGAAGACCCATGAACCCATAGAAATCAGTCCCTCTGCTACTCCTGATTCAGACTGGCCGTCGATGAGGACAACCCTGCGAGCATCGATTGGAGAGATGCTATCCTCTGAGATAACCAATCTGGCATAGACTGTTGAATTACCAGATTCAGTGTGTGGGTTGAGTTTGACTCTCCAGGTCGCCCAGTCGCCGTTCTTTGACAGGTCAGCTGCGCCCTTCCACTCTCCGCCCCCTACCTTGACCTCGACTACGCCCATACCGGGTGCTCCGCCTGATGAGGTTCCGGCGATGTAGCTCTCATTGCCAATCTCCTGTAGCGTCACCAAGTCCATCGAGACATTCAGCGAGCGGTCGATGCTTCCTGCAGCCTCTACAAAGGCCACAGGATCTGCTTGGCCATAACCGAACTCATTGTCGGGTCGAGTCTCTAGCAGGCTGCAGTCATTGAAGCCGGGGTCATCCAGAAGGGCAATTTCACGCTCAATTGAGTGTGCTGCGATGATGTCCTTGAACTCAGTCGGAGTGATATCCGGGTTGGCCTGTACCATCAAGGCCGCTATTCCCGCCATCAGTGGAGTGGCCATACTGGTTCCAGACTTGCCCGTGTAACCGTCCTTGGTCGCAGCGTCTGGAGCCATGATGTTGGATCCTATTGTCGCAACATCCGGCTTGACTCGCATGTCTGATGTGTATCCTCTGCTGCTGTATATGGCCAGCCCTAGGTTCTTGTCGAGGCTGGCTACAGTTACAGGCAGCTTAGCGTCCCCAGGGCTATCTATGGTGTTGCAGCCGGCTAGGGTCGCTCCTCCAAACTCGTTTCCGGCAGATAGTGTGGTGATGATTCCTGCCTCGACCACCATATCCATCTGACGGCTCCAAGCGGAGTTGCCGTCGTTGTCGACATGGATCTCGAACTGTTGCTCGCCTAGTGAGGAGGTCACGATGTCGATTCCGTGCTTATCCTTGTTGTCAATCGCCCACTGGGCCCCCTGCATGACATCCTCGATGTCGCCATCGCAACACGCTAGGATGTTAATCAGCCAAGCACCGGGGGCTGCTCCGACATATCTCAGACCGGTGGCAGGGTCGGTCTGTCCGCCGCCACTCCCAGCGGCAATCCCCGCCACGTGACTCCCGTGGGTACCGGAATCGTACGACTCAGCGGGATCTTGCTCTTCGTCGGTGAAGACTGCATCGAAGAAGGCGATAATCTTCGGGTCGCAATCCGCAGGGACTGGTGGTGGATTAGGATTAGTGGGATCTGGTTCCGGTGGGTCATCGATGCAGGTGAATGGGTCGTCATCCATGTCATTGAGGCCTTCGTGATCACCTCGAACACCGGTATCGAGAATTGCAATTACAGAGCCTGTTCCGTCTAGTCCGAGGTCTTGCCAAACTGCATCGACCCCCATATTGGGTACTGCTTCGTGCATATTCGGCTCGGCAAGCCCTAGGTCTTCGACCATCACCACTCCGGGCAAAGACCGTATGCCGTTAGAGTCGAGAATCGAATCGAATGGGGCAGTAGCCGAGACAGTGTCGAGATAAGTGAAACGGAAGGTGACTTCGACTCCCAAATCTTCCAGCGCCAAGACATCGGCGTCGGTTGGATGATGATTGTAGTCTACGAACACCCTAGCGCTTCCCGGAGGAGCTCTTCTCCACCAGTCCTGCTGCAATTCGGCGGGCTGTTCGAGTAGCCACTCAAGCCTGTCATCCAGTTCGTTCGCGTCCTTGTCGCGGCTCCAGTGCAGCCACCAGTAGGGGTGGACGTCGTGCTCAACTGAGGCACTCCATTCACCCTCGACATCGAATCCTCCTGCCTCCTGAGTCGCCACGATGGTTGATGAGGCTAGAGGAAGGAGGAAGAGCAGAACTATTGCCGCGGCCAGCGCTCCAGAGCGTCCTACCATTGGTAGGACGAAAGTGAGGTGGTGTTTGAGACTTAGGTAGTCGACAGTCGTCAATTGACCTGCATACCCTGATTGTCATAGTCCCATTCGATGACTTCCCAACCAGCTTGTTCTATTGCGGAAATCGCTGCACTGACACCCATTGGAGAGCAGAGCAATCCGACTGAACCACCGCCCCCGGCGCCAAGTGCCTTCCAAGCAACGACAGACCCTGCCTCTTGAAGCGGGGAAATCACGTCCCTGAACGGTTCGTGAATGGCAGAATCGAGCATATCTACGCCCTCGCAGACGTCCTTCAGGGCCTTCACAACAAGTTCTCGGCGGTCGCCCTGTAGTCCATTTGCCATCATCCTAGCAGCTCCCCGAATCAAGTGCAGCCCAGAGAGCACGGACTGGTCGCCCTGTTCGTAGCGCTCCCAGACCCCAGAGTGGATGTCGCCGGACTTGTGCTCCATCCCGGTGTAGGCAATAACGAAGTGCTTGCGCAACCAGTTCCTAGCTGATTTCATCGGCTCAAAGGGGATTTCCTCGACCTCGTCGCCGAGGAACAGCAGATGATTGAATCCGCCGCGCGCTGCGGCCCACTGATCTTGCCTGCCACCTCGATTCTCAAGCAGTGCCTCAAACTGAAAGGCCATCTCCGCAATATCCTCTGGGCTCTTACCGCCTCCGGCGATAGTGGCGATTAGTCCGACATTCATCGCGCCGCTAGTGCCAAGGCCTGAGCCAGTCGGAATGTCACTGCTATACTCGACCCTGATGCGACCGTCAGAGTCCTTCTCCATCACACTGTGAATATACTGGTTAATGGCGAAATTCACGACCTCGCCGCCGAAATCTCCTGTGTATGGTTGCACATCAGTCCAGCCCCCTGCAAGGTCAACTCTGACGGGTACTGACACTTCGATCCTTTCCACCATGACCAATCCAGATATCCGACCCATGAGAAGGATTCGGTCTGTGACCGAAAATAACGGGTAGGTAAGGCCCCTCCGCTACTCATGGCCTCGGGCGTCGAGCAAGCCATCGCAGCGTTCGCTGCAGGCAATCCTGTGATGGTATTCGACTCGGACTTCAGGGAATGTGAGACCGATCTTCTGTGGCCTGCCGATGCTGCCACTCCCGAAGTGATGCGGACACTGCGCAAGGACTGCGGCGGGCTGCTCTTCCTCGCCATCGGCAACGAGGTTGGCGAGCTGTTCGGCCTACCGTGGCTGCAGGACATACACACTCACCCCGCTCTCGTCGAGGAAAATCCCGTACTCGGACGGCTCATTACCGACGACCTACAGTACGATACTCGCTCAGCGTTCACCGTCTCACTAAACCACAGAGGCACCTACACGGGAATAACTGACAGGGACCGAGCCCTGACTACGCGGAGATTTGGCGAACTGGCAGGGGAGCTTCTTGCAAGCGGCGCTGATAGCGAGACCGCGTGCATCGCTCTCGGTGAGGAGTTTCGCACCCCAGGGCATATCCCAGTTTGCAGAGAGTCGCCGCAGGGTCTCGAATCTCGGCAAGGCCACACCGAATTGGCCGTATCGATAGCTCGGCTCTCTGGACACTCACCTTGCACCATAGGAGCCGAGATGTTACAGCCTGACGGAGACGGTGCTCTTTCAGTGGATGATGCAAGGGGATACGCCAGTAAGCATGGAATACCGATGATTACAGGCGATGATATACTCAAGGCACTAGGGATTGGCGAATGAGCGAAGCATTGAGGCAGGTATGCGCATCGGGGGATTGAAAGTATGGTTCGAGTGATGGCAGTTGGAGTGTTTGACCTCCTGCATGCAGGTCATCTGCACTATGTAGAACAGGCTAGATTGCTTGGAGACGAGCTCGTCGTTGTCGTGGCGCATGATGACACAGTTCGCAAACAGAAGCACGAGCCAATCACAACGCATGAGTTGCGCAGACGAATGGTGTCGGGACTGAAACCGGTCGATGAGGCAATAGTCGGCAACCCTCCGTCAGTCCCAATATTCGATATCCTAGAAGTCGTGAAGCCAGATGTGGTTGCTCTTGGGTACGATCAGAAGCACTCGATCGATGCCATCCGAGAAGGAATGGAGAGTCAGGGTCACGGGCATATCGAGGTCATCAGGGTCGAGGGTCTTTCCGACGACTTAGACGGGACTCGGAAAATCATCTCTCGCATTCTTGATCTATGGCCTGGAACGCAAGGCGGTCCATACGAGGAGGACTAGGGATGTACACCGGAATTGTCTCCGGGATATGCCAAGTACTTGCAATTGAGGACGGCGAGGAGATACGCAGTTTTGTCGTCGAACTAGCTGGGCATGAAGATGGCCTAGAGATTGGTGCTAGCGTCGCTCTCGAAGGAGTCTGTATGACAGTGGTCGCTATCGATGACTCGCAGATTCACTTCGATGCTATTCCGGAGACTCTTGAACGCACGACTTTTGGTAGTCTAGAAGAGGGGGATTGGGTAAATGTCGAGCGCTCGCTGAAAATGGGTGATGAACTCGGTGGTCACATCCTATCGGGCCACGTGATGACGACCGCGCGGATTCTTGGAAAAACCGAACGTGGAGAAGGCATTGATCTGATTATCGAGAATCCAGAAGAGGCTCGACTATACATTCTCGAAAAGGGCTTCATTGCCGTCGATGGCATGTCTCTGACCATCGGAGAAGTGTCTGATGAGAGTTTTAGCCTCCACATCATCCCAGAGACTCTGAGGATTACAACCATCGGAGATAAGAGAGTTGGAGACTGCGTGAACATCGAGATTGATTCTCGCACACAAGCAGTTGTTGAGACGATAATGAGGAATATGGAGGGTAATGCGTGAATCTCGGAATAGTGTGCGGTTCTTTCCATCGCGAGTATGTCGAGAAGATGTTAGAATACGCCTGCGATGAAGCCGAGATGAAGAGTTGGAAGGTCGCTGAAGTGGCCTGGGTACCCGGTTCTATGGAAGCTCCACTGGCACTTGATAGGATGCTCCAGAATGAGGACGTGCACGGCGCTGTGGTGCTCGGCATAATTGAGCGGGGGCAGACTGACCATGGATTGGTCATGGGGCAGTCAGTGACCAAGGCAATCATTGAGTTGCAGATATCACACAACAAGCCGATTGGCCTTGGGATAATCGGCCCAGGGGCTGAACCTGAACATATCGAACCTCGGCTGGAACCGCATGCCCGCGCCGCTGTCGGAGCAGTCGCAGCGATGGTCGGTTAGTCACAGCCGCGTTGCTTTCAGAGTGAATGACAGAGGCATCGGAACATTGCCTTTCTTGAGTCTCCAGTAGTTGGGCCTAGAAGTCTCGAAGAACTCAGGCCATGGGGCGAAGAAGAGTTCATCGCGCTCGTTCAAGGACTCTATCCTGAAACCCCCTTCTATCAGCGCATTGAAGATAGTGTCGTAGCGGTACTCCCAGCAATGTGTAATCCTCTCTCCTGGCCAATCCGGATCTGCATAACTTCCCTCGCCAATCTCTGATATTGGATCCTCGTTGAACAGATTGTACTTGGGGGCCAGTCGCGGACCATCCGGCCCCTCTTCCGAATCTAGAATGTTCACCGTGGGAGTGCTCTCCTCAAGATACAAGGTACCTCCTGACTTGAGCAGCGTTGCACACACCCGAGCCCATTCCTTCAGGTCAGGCAGCCAGCACAGCGCACCCCTGCCTGTGTAGATGATGTCAAACTGCTCACCCTCGAGGGCCTCAGCTGCCTCGGAGACTCTGCTCACCACGAATCTAGCATCGTTGAATCCGAGGATGTTTGCAAATCGCTCCGCCTCCGCTACCGCGTTCTTTGAGAAGTCGAGACCGGTTACTCGCGCGCCCTCGCGCGCCCATGACAGAGTGTCGGTACCTATGTGGCACTGCATGTGGAGCAGTGACTTACCCACGACCGAGCCCATCTCTTCAATTTCCCAAGGAGCCAGTTTCGACTCACCGGCCAGCCACTGCTCGATTCGATAGAACTCTGCGCCGCTCCCTTGAGCGTGCATGTGCGCCATAGCATCCCACGACTCGAGATTGTCACGAATGCCTTCCTCGTCATCCGCAGGGGACGGTGCCGATCTCCACGCCATGTGTCAGGGTAGAGTGGTTACGGTGAAATCTTATCGGAAGCGGTTCACTATTCCTCGATCTTGATGCCCTGTGCTATCATCATCTCGGACTCTAGGACCGTCTGACGAACAGCCATCGCGGTGTCGGGGGTGACAGATATGGAAGTGATGCCGCAGTCCACTAGAAATGGGGGAAACTCACTCGGGTGATCACTGGGTGCTTGGCCACAGATTCCTATCTCGAGACCTCTTGAGGTGAATGCCTCAATAGCCGTGCGAATCATCGACTTCACTGCCGGAGCGCGGGCATCGACTTGATGTTGGTAGCCCTCAAGATCATCCCTAGAAACCGCGTACACCGTCTGCACAAGATCGTTGGTTCCGATTGAGCCGCCGGACAGTTCCATCTTGTCGATGAAGGCATCTGCATCGATAACGTTTGATGGCAGTTCAACCATTACGAATAGTGGGATTCCATTGCTGGGCCCTATCGCGTGCTCCTCAAGCAGATCTTTGACCGCCTCGCCCTCTTCGGGTGAACGGCAGAACGGAATCATTAGCTGCAGGTTATTCAGACCGAAGTCATGGAACACTGAGGCCATAGCCTCGCACTCCATTTCAAAGGCAGGCTTGAAAATCGGGTCGAGGTATCGCGAGGCACCTCGCCAAGCAATCATTGGATTCTCCTCCAGCGGCTCAAAGATGCTGCCGCCGAGCAGGTCCCGGTACTCGTTGGACTTGAAGTCGGATAAGCGGACAAGAACTGGCCTAGGATAGAATGCTGCGCATATCAGCCCGACCCCTTCCCTCAATTTGTCAATGAACAGACCCCTTGGATGGTCGTAGTTCCAGCACCTCCTCTCAATCGCATCTATGGTTTCGCGTATGTTCTCTTCGGGCTCCTCAGCGAGATTTCTCGCAAACGGCTCAATCCTGGGCGAAACTTCACCGCTGTCTAGGTATTTCTTGAGAGAACGATAGTGGATGAAAGCGAGTGGATGAATGCCGATTTCGCCAGATAGTACGAATTCGATACGGGCCAACCCAACGCCCTCGACAGGTAGTTGTGAGTCGGCCAGCGACTTAGTCGGGAAGCCGACGTTGAGCTTGAGCTTGGTCTTCAGAGGGGTCGAGGTGTCAACCTTATGCTCGACTATCTTGAATGGGTGCTCACCATCGAAGATGTATCCCGTATCGCCCTCAGAGCAGGAGCCAGTGACTATTCTCTGATTATCGAGTTTGAGTGCCCCGGCACAACCAACGATGGCAGGAATTCCAAACTCCCTCGCTATAATCGCAGCGTGACTGGTTCGGCCCCCTTTGCGGGTGACGATGAGCGAGGCCTGTTTCATCATCGGTTCCCAGTCAGGAGTAGTCATCTCAGTTACTAGTACGTCCCCTTTCTCAAAGACCAGTTCGTCCCAAGGTATCTCCTCGGACCTCTCCCCGCCGGCCAGCCTCTTCTGCAGGGCGCGTCGTCGCTCGAGCACTTCTTTGTACGAGCCGTAGGTCCTGATTGGCCCTGAGCCAATTCTCTTACCGACGGCCTGGCCGGTGGCAAGCACAGAGTCCTTCTTGAGTCGGTCAACCAATGCGCGGTCCATCTCATAACGAATCAGGCCGTGCGAGGTCTTGCCGTGCACCGTCTCGGGTCGGGCCTGTACTATGAACAGGCGACCTTCGGCGCCGTCCTTGGCCCACTCAATGTCCATCGGCATCCCATAGTGGTGCTCGATTCGGAGAGCCATATTCGCTAGACGTTTGCACTCATCGGTACTCAGAGCCCAGTCGCGCCGCTCGGAGAACGGAACTTCCTCGACAATGGTCGCCCGCACCCCATCACTCGCGTATACCATTCTCTGGTCCTTGCTACCTAAATGTCTGTGAACAATAGCAAACTTGTCCTTCAGAAGCCCCTCTTTCCAGACCGTGTAAGTGTCCGGTGAAACCGTTCCTTGGACAATCAATTCGCCGAGTCCGTAGGATGCTGCGATGTGGACGACTCCGTCATGGCCTGAGTCGGGATCGATGGTGAACATCACTCCTGAGGAAGCCTGATCCGAACGTATCATTTTCATCACTACCACACACAAGGGGCTTGCCAAAGGATCCATGCCTCTGTCGAGTTGGTAACAGATGGCTCTCTCGGTGAATTGGCTGGCAACACATTTGCGCCAGTGCAGAACTACGCTGTTCTCGCCATGGATGTTGAGGAATGACTCGTATTGACCTGCGAATGAGGCGTCCTCGGAGTCTTCCGTGGTAGCAGATGAACGGACCGCCACATCTGTTCCCTTACCGTACTGCTCGCAGAGTTGCCGGTACGCAAGGCAAATTGAATTCGATATCCCCTCAGGAACCGGGGTCTCAATGACTAGGGAACGAGCCAGTTCGGCCCGTCCGTGCATTTCCAAGGAGGCGTTCTGGTCAGCACCTTCTATGCATGCCCGCAGAGCCCCAGAAAGAGTCCGCTGAATGATTGCGAGAGCCCGAATTTCCCCTAAGCCGTCGACTTCAGGGACCTGATCCCAAGTCCCTCGGGGAACTTCCGTTTCCACAAACTCTCTGTAACTGTCAGAAGTTGTGCAATACCCGTTCGGGATATCTACACCACTGTCTCTGAGGTTTCGATACATCTCACCCAAAGAGGCCCCCTTTCCACCGACTGCAAGCGCATCGTCGCGCCCTACCTCATCGAACCAGAGAACGTGTGATGCTTGTCCCATGAATCCCCGGTTCCCCATTGGACCCCTATGTCCGATTAGCAGTTACACTCGGCGACAAATAATAGTTGAGTTTCCACCGGGGCATGAAAATCTAATGGAATACCCGGAGCAGGGTTGAAGGAGGTCCCGCCGTTGGCGAGCCCGTGGACGACGACATACACAAAGTGATAATCATCGGTTCAGGTCCAGCTGGTTACACATCCGGCCTGTACGCCGCGCGCGCTATGTTGGATCCGCTAATGTTTGCCGGTTATATGTCTGGAGGGCAGTTGATGCTGACCTCGGACGTCGAGAACTTTCCTGGATACCCCTCTGGAATCGGCGGACCCGATATGATGATTCACATGCGCGAACAGGCTGAGCGCTTCGGACTCGAAGTACAGGACAAGAATGTTGAGAGAGTTGACTTCTCGGAGCGACCTTTCGGCATATGGGTCGAAGGCGAGGAGTATCGTGCCGAGTCCGTAATCATCTGCACCGGTGCTGAGGCCATATGGCTCGGTGTAGAAGGAGAGGAGGCGCAGAAGGGCAGGGGAATCTCCACTTGTGCGACTTGTGACGGCGCCTTCTTCCGAGATCAAGAGGTCATTGTAGTGGGAGGAGGAGACTCCGCGATGGAGGAAGCGACTTTTCTAACTAGATTCGCCAGTAAGGTCACCATAATCCACCGGCGTGAGGGATTCAGGGCCTCGAAGGTGATGTACGAGCGAGCTGCGAATCACCCAAAGATCGACATTATTACTCACAGACAAATCAAGAGGTGGCTCTCTGACGAGAACGGCCTCAGTGGGGCAATCCTCGAGGATCCCAGAGATGGAAGCGAGCAGGAAATCGCTTGCAGTGGAGCGTTCATCGCCATCGGGCATAAACCAATGACTGGTTTCCTAGGTGACGAAGTTGCGATGGATGAATCGGGCTACATACTGCACACCGAACACACGATGACGAGTATCCCGGGTGTATTCGCAGCAGGGGATGTAGTGGACAAGCGTTACCGGCAGGCCATCACTGCCGCGGGCATGGGATGTCAAGCGGCAATGGATGTCGAGAAGTGGCTAGAAGACCAACATTGAGGCACTGATTTGGGTTCGACTTCCTGATTGTATTCTAGCAGTAGCAGGTGTTTGCAGCCGAAGAGGCCATGTTGGGACGGCCTCCTCATAGAGCCATGTCTGATGAGCAGAGTGCACGTTACGCGAGGCATCTGACCCTCCCAGAGGTCGGCCCTGAAGGCCAAAAGCTCCTGACTGAAGCCTCAATCTTAGTAGTGGGAGCCGGAGGGCTGGGCTCTCCGGCTCTGCTGTACTTAGCGGCCGCAGGAATAGGAAAGATAGGTATCATCGACGATGACTCTGTCGACCTCTCGAACCTACAGAGACAGGTTCTACACAGTACATCTGCAGTCGGTGAGGCGAAGGTGATTTCTGCTAAGCGTCGACTAAGTGATCTAAATCCTGAAGTCACAATCGAAACGTATGAGGAGAGGCTCGGAGTCGACAACGCACTCAATTTAATTGGTGACTTTGATCTCGTCATCGATGGCTCGGATAATTTCTCAACGAGATACCTCATCAATGATGCCTGTGAAATACTGGGCAAGCCCTGGGTATTCGGCAGTATCCACAGATTCGAGGGTCAAGTCACCACCTTCAATCTCGACGGAGGGGCCAACTACCGCGACCTGTTTCCCGAGACCCCTCCAATGGAATTGGCACCAAACTGCGCTGAGGCGGGCGTACTAGGGGTCTTGCCTGGAATCATCGGTTCGATACAGGCCACCGAGGCGATCAAGATTGTTCTAGGAGTTGGTGAGTCGCTCAGCGACAGACTGCTGGTCATAGACGCCCTCGGAATGAAGATGCGTTCGCTCTCGTACTCGTCCAACCCGAACCGGGCGACGGTGACCGAACTCTCCGATTATGCGATGGAGTGCTCAAACCCAGCAATCGCCGACGAAGGTCCACAGCCCGAGATGCTCGAAATCAGCCCAGTCAATTACATCGAGATGATTGGGGAGGGATGGTCGCCGTTCCTACTAGACGTCAGGAGGGTAGACGAGGAGAGAATTGTCTCACTAGAAGGTACCTCGTTACGCATCCAGCACAACTTGGTCCCGCAACGTGTCGAAGAGATTCCTCGCGACCGTGACGTGGTAATTTACTGCAGGACTGGAAGCAGGTCGGCTGCTGTGGCGCGTTTTCTGATAGATTCGAGAAGCCATGGGGGACATGTGTACAACCTGACTGGAGGGGTCCACGAGTGGTCAGATACGGTTGATTCCAGTATAATAAAATATTAATTGTGGTAAATATTATTTGAAACTAACATTTTTTTGTGGTATTTATTCAGAATATACTGCCGATATTCATCGAATTTCATAATATTAACTAATTTGTGGTTTCCAACTGCTCAGCACAGCGAAGATTTGTTGTATTAGTTCTCTCTCGGAGCATTATGGCAATCATTCGCCAGGGAGTATGGAAATGCCCGTCGTGCGAGCGGCACCATGTATGGAAGACACGGGGAGAGACATCACGTCTGGATAGAAGGTGTCAACACTGTGGCAACAGAGTCAGGGCCACTCTGAATAGATCTTCCAGCGGCCAAGGGAGGCAACGCAATGTGCAAATCTGGGAGAGAGAAGCTTCGCTCGACCATAGTGAACTGGTAATCGAAGCCGAACGCAGAGACAATGTAATCGATAAGCCAGAAGATGATATTACCTACGTCAGCTCGTCTCCCTCAGAGGAAGCATCCCAGGGTGATCTTCCGATAATCTGGGGAGCGGGATGGGAGCCAGCCCATGCCATCGAGTTCTCCAAGCCTCTGAAATCTGAGATAGCTAAGGCTGAACTGCTCAGATTCTTCGCAGAGAGGCATGATGGACATCTGACCGCAGCCGCCATCTGCTGGGACGGAATGGGAGCCCCAGATTCATTCAAAGGGAGTTCTTTTCACGAGTTTTCTAAGGAGTTTGTCAAGGCTCTTGGGGAATCTCTTCTAGACCGTCTGCTCTCACCTGAGTTAAGTTCCGTGCACTCTGCAGAAGTGATTCCAAGGAGAACTGCAAAAACTCATCTAAAACGTCGCACTGCTAGACTATTAATTGACACCGCACTATGCCTCAGAAGGATTGCTCACTACTCTTCAATCACCCTCGAACAGCGCATGGATTGGCAGAGAATGATGACTCGAACGAGGGCCGTTGACGAGCATCTAAAGGACTTATTTGCAAATGGGATCGAGACTCCCGATGGAGAGAGTTTTGGAGGCAAGGGCTTCCGTTCGACATGGCAGGAGGGGGTAGTCGCCTGTGCCAGCGCAATGCGCAGGGCTGTCGACATCCCCCCAAACGAGAAACATCGTGCTGACGTGATTGCCCCGATGATTCGCGATGTTGGCCTGGCTATTGCCATGGGACAGACTGCAATAGAGGTCTTCTCCTCTCAAATGGGCAAGTCTGAATCATACATGAACGGCGGACACGAGGGTGCAGGGGGAAGAGACCTTCACATCGGCAACTGGGACAAGGGAATTCTCCCCCCAACCGCTCCACTGCCAATCGCCAGTGCCACAACAACAGGAGTTGCTCTGGCTGCATCTAGGCTCTCAGTAGACCGTTTTCATCTCGCACCAGTAGGAGAGGGATGTAGTAGTAGTGGTGAGTTCTGGGAGGCCATGAACCTCGCTGGAGTTAGGGGCCTACCGATATCATTCATGATTCAGAACAACCAGATAGCACTCGATACCTTCGTCACCGGCCAGTCAGGGGTCGAGACATTTGGTGACAAGGGGCATGCCATGGGGATGCCAGCATGGACCATCGATGGTTCTGACCCTGGGCTGTTCTACGCATCGACCGCGGTAGCGAGGGAGTTCGCTCGAGACGGTTGTGGATCCACCCTGATTCATGTAGAGACGATGCGTGGATGCGGCCACGCACACCACCATGATGACCTGTACCTCGGGGCTACCTCGGGCAACCCACCCGGATACGTCGACAGAGGATTGCTAACTTACTGGGCAGAGAAAGATCCAGTTCCTAACCACAGGGAGTTGCTGGTCCAAACGGGCTGTGACGAGCAGATATTGGATGCCATGGAATCTGAGGAGCAGGACAAGGTGGATGCGGCTCGTGAGGAGATGGAAAACATGCCCTGGCCTGAAGGTTACACTGTGACAAAAGGGATTACCAGCCTGCACGATGCGGCCAGTCACACTGAGCAGTACGAGAGGTTTGAGCATGAAATCAAACTCACCGAGTGCCCCTTGGAACTAGGAGAGGAGGTTTTGGAGTTCTCTGATGCATCCAACGCCAGAACCTACAGCAGAGCCATTCAGGATGCCATGGCCTCGATAGCCGACAAGCACGGTGATCGGGTCGTCTTCATGGGAGAGGACATGGAGGTCGCCGGCGCCTTCGGACTGAATCTTCCCCTGAAGGCGAGGGGGCACTCGAACAAGCTTCTCGACATGCCTTTGTCTGAGTCGGTGATAGTCCACTCAGCTATTGGCGCCGCTCTTGGAGGGTTGCGACCGATGGCTGAAATTCAATTCGGCGGCTTCGCGGCGCTGGCGATGAATGCATTGGTCAACAACGCCGCCCAACTGCGTTGGCGTTGGGGTGCGGAAGTCCCTGTCACAGTGCGTATTCCACTAGGAGGGAAGACTCGCAGCGGGCCGTTTCACGCTAACATGATCGAATCATGGTTCATCAACGATCCGGGGCTGGTAATTGTATTCCCGAGCACCCCTCAAGACGCCTATGACCTCCTAATCGAATCGTATGAACTGGATGACCCAGTGATTTTCCTTGAGCACATAGGACTCTACGGCCTCAGAGGAGGCTTAACGGGTTGGGGAGAATCGATCAGCCAATTGGTGGACAAGGGTGCAGTTCACGAACGTCTTGCTGCAGGCGAAAGTTCGGTTGGGAAGGCGCGTGTAGTAAGAGGTGGTAGGGACCTTACCATAGTCACCTGGGGCGCTATGGTACACGTTGCCATGAGGGCCGCCTCGGAGGCCTCTAAGCGAGGTGTGGAGGTTGAAGTAGTAGATTTGAGAACTATCTCGCCCTTCGATGCACGGACCTGCGTGGAATCAGTCAGGAGGACGGGTCGACTACTGGTCCTACAAGAAGCCCAATGGACAGGTGGACTGGGGAATACCGTCAGCAGTCGCATTATGGAAGAGGCGTTCTGGTGCCTCGAGAGTCCTCCGGTGGTAATCGGCGCTCTCGACACTCCGGTGCCGTTCTCACCGCCCCTAGAAGATTACACGGTTCCGACAGCCGAACTTGTCTCTAGACACATCGAAAGGATGTGCTCGTGAGCCCTCTCTGATATCCTACCAAATGGTCATGAGTGAAGTAACATCCGGCGATTCAAATGGCTACTCTAAGTATGGCCGATGGACCCCTAGTATTGCTAGGTTTCGTGCTACTGATGCTTGGAGGGGAATTTGTTGTCCAAGGAGCTGTCACGATTGCTGGCAGAATACGGGTGCCGCCCCTCTTAGTAGGTTTCACCATCGTAGCCGTTGGGACCTCGTTGCCAGAACTGGCTGTAGTCCTCGAAGCGGTCAACGAAGGGACTCATGAAATCGCCGTTGGCGGAGTGTTAGGCTCAAACGTTGCAAATGTGATGCTGGTTTTAGGTACGGCATCTATGCTTGGAGCCGCGTCGGATCCGGGGCAGGGAATACGGCGTGATGCTACAGCGGTAGCAGCAGCTACGGCAATACTGCTTGCTGCAGTTTTGATTGGTGAAATCGCATGGCAGTTCGGTGTCCTGATGCTGCTCGGTCTCGCTGCTTACTACTCCTATTCTTACCGCGCCTCCAAGGCAGAGGGGACCGATGTCGAGGACAGTGACACGTGGCTCCCCGACTACATCCTGCTCGCCGTTCCAGTGACTGCTTTTGGTGGATACCTGATATGGACAGGGGCCGAGATGCTAGTAGAGGGCGCCACTGGACTGGCAGG
>Ga0208764_10000955_pt1 | contig 18705 bp, 18 predicted proteins | sample ETNtaG_18_FD_185762 | JGI IMG/M metagenome (GOLD analysis project Ga0208764, IMG submission 185762) | Marine microbial and viral communities from oxygen minimum zone, Eastern Pacific Ocean - ETNP201302SV91 (SPAdes) (version 2) | ecosystem: Environmental > Aquatic > Marine > Oceanic ... | reverse complement strand
GCAATAATACAAGCCTGGAGTCCCGCCATAGATACAGCTAGCCCAATTTTCCATAGCCGGAGTGGGCGTGATACGACTACTAGCACGATCAGCCCAATCAATAAAAGGGTTATCGTAGCTGCTGTCCGAGCTTCAGCTAACTCTCGGACGCTGAGGTCTGACCCCGCCCAGTTTCGCGATTTCACATAAACGACCCAAGCGGCAAATGCTGCTATAGAACCTGCAGGCAGAGAGAACCTGATTACTCTTTTGAGAAATCCTGTTCTTACCAAGTTCGTATTTGGGGCAAGAGCTAAGACCAAGCCAGGGAGCCCTATGCTAAATGACCCTATTAATGTCAGTTGCCTCGGCAAGAATGGGAATTCGACACCTTGTATTCCAATTAGTGCGGTTAGGAGAAGAGCGTAAACTGCTTTTGTTACAAAGAGATTCGCAACTCTCTCAATATTGTTAATCACCTTTCGCCCCTGAGCAAGCACCTCAGGGAGAGTTGAAAACCTATTATCCAAAAGAACAAGTTGGGCAACTCCGCGCGAAGCTGAACTTCCGCTTCCCATCGCTATCCCCATATCAGCATCCTTCAAAGCAAGCACATCGTTAACTCCATCTCCGGTCATCGCGACCACATGGCCCTCGCTTTGTAGAGCAGCTACCATCGACCGCTTTTGGTGCGGAGTTACTCGCCCAAAAACAGTCGATTCGTTAACCGCTTTAGATAGTTTCTCATCGTCAGTCAAAGTTCTCGCATCAACGTTGAGATGGGCATTTGGAATTCCCGCTTGCTCAGCGACCGTAGCTACAGTCGCCGTGTTATCGCCTGAGATAACTTTTAGGTCAACACCTTGATCTGAAAAAAACTTCAATATTTCTGGAGCATCATCTCGGACTGTGTCATTGAGCAGAATAAGCGACAGTGGTTTGAGGTCACTCGGTAGACCAGAGCTAGAGGATTGGTTGCTTTGACAAAGGGCAAGGACGCGACGGCCGGTTTCAGCATAATTTTGTGCTAACTCTGTGGCTTCTTTGAAAGATTGGCTAATCAGAATATCTGGCGCACCAACGAAGAAACTACCATGTTCTTCGAATTCAGCCGCTGACCATTTCCGGGCAGAACTGAACGGCTCCATATTAACAACTTTCCAATCTTTGGGCGCTTCATAACTTTGCGCTACAGCTTCCATCGTCGGGTTTGGATTAGGGTCACTATGGGCAACAGCTCCAACTGCTGAGAAAACTAAATCCTCTTCAATCCCGTTAAAGATCTCTAAACCGCCAAACCCTATCTCGCCGGTTGTGATTGTACCTGTCTTATCTAAGCAAAGAGTGTCAACGCGGGCGAGTAATTCGACTGTAGCTAATTCCTTCGCTAAGGCTTTGCGTTTCGCTATAGTCACAACACCAGCTACAAATGAAAGACTTGTTAATAGGACCAGCCCATCTGGAACCATGGCAACAGCCGCAGCAACGGAACCTTGCAATGCGTCCTGCCACCTATCTTCAGCATCAAACAACGAAAAAAGCAGTAAAGTTCCGGCGGGTGGGATAAGGAACATCAGAACTCGCAAAATAGTATTGATGCCTTTACGTAATTCGCTATCTACTAACTCAAATCGCTTTGCTTCCATTGCTAGGGAATTGGCGTACGAATCTTCTCCAATCCGCATAGCCCGAAACGTTCCAGATCCGGCATTGACAAAGCTCCCAGATAGGAGCTGATCCCCGGATTCTTTTACTATTGCATCTGATTCACCGGTCAGGAGCGACTCATCAATTTCCAAGCTGTTGGATTGGATAACATCTCCGTCAACAACTACTTGATCTCCAGCGCTGAGAATCAACAAGTCATCTAGCACGATCTCTTCAGAGCTAATTTCTTTTTCATTCCCATCGCGTCTGACTCGGACACTGGGTGCGTTAAGCAGCTGAAGTTTCATTAGTTCTCGTCTGGCATACACCTCTTGGGAAACACCGATTACGCTGTTGCCAATTACAACTCCGACAAAAAGTCCATCAGCGGGAAATCCTGCTACGAGTATAAGGACGAAAAGCGCCAGCATGATCGCATTTACCGGATTGAAAACATTCGCGTAAATTATTTCTGAAAGAGACCGTGAAGTCGTTTCCGGCGCCTTATTTGTTTGCCCGTTATCATTTCGTGTTGCAACTTCTGCGGAACTTAGTCCGTTAAAAGCTTCCGAGTTCACGTTACTCTCCCTTTAAATGAAATAGATCACGCTACCAAACTCTACCTTGTTAACACTAACGTGTTCTATTTTCCCCAAGTTCAAACTTCCAGACAGGGCCTTCCATAACAAGCCTGTGTCGTCGGCCATTGCTCGATGCATCCCTAGTCTCATAATCGCCGTCTCCCTCCCATATTGCCGCCATTCCAGCTTCTGTCTTGATAATTTTCGTAGCATAAGCCCTCGGTCCTCTTTGGATGACAGCATGTATCACGTCATTGACCGAGGAAAATACCTGTAAGTCGAACAGGGTGATCCAGGTGGGCGGGAGTATTTCCACCTTCCTGTTATGGGCGTGAATAAGCGCATCCTGTGGACTCCACCATGCATGGTCGGTAATTTCACCATCATCGATCACTACTTGACCTTCCGGAGAGGGGGCAATAAAGAACCATGTTGAGAACCTTTTTGGCGCTTCTATAGGTGGGATCCAATGGCTGTAATAAGTTAAATCTGAAGGGTCGAGCAGCAAACCAGACTCTTCCTCACACTCGCGGACGGCTGCAGCGACCGCTGCGCCATACGGACTTTCTCCATGTCCAGAGTCTCCTTTTTCAACTTTTCCCCCAGGGAAAACCCACATGCCTTCAGCGAAAGACAAATTTGAATTTCGCCTCACCATTAACGTCTCAATTCCATCATGTGAGTCACGAAGCAGAATAACCGTGGCAGCAGGAATTAAAGGGTCTTTCTCCTGCCCGTGTTGTTCTAACCATCCTTCAAAAGGCATTTTATTTGTCATAGGTAATCACAATTATTATAGGAAATTACTTCAAAAGCTTAATTTAGACCTATGGTAACCAATTGAATGGAAAGCGAGAAACCAAAATTTAGCAACCTGTCAATATTGGTATTGTGTTGCAGCATCTTGTTTGCTGTCCTCTCCTGCGCCAGAGCTGACCACCCTTCTTTCTCAGCTGTCCCAACGCAGACTGAAAGTCCTCCACAGACACCTGCAAATGAACAGCCAGAATCGGAAGAAGCACAAACTCCTCCTCAAGAAGTAGAAAGTGAAGATATAGAAGAGCCAACGGACAATGTATCTATAGGAGTCGAGCCTTCCTTGCGAGGAATCAGCGAGACGAAGGTTCGAATAGGAATAATTAAAACAGCAGATGTCTTCAGCGACGTCGAGATAGGTGTCGAAGCCAGAATTAGTCGAATTACGACAGAAGAAGAGGATGGCAATAGAGAGATCGAGATAGTCGAAGTTATCGATGATGGCGGAGATCCAGAGATGACGTTGCAAGCGGTTAAAACAATGGCAGATCAAGATATCTTTGCCATAGTGCTGGCATCAATTTCAGCTGATAAAGCCGTTACCGATTATCTAGCAGAACAGAATATACCCTTTTTCGGATGGGGATTCTTAGAAGGGTTTTGCTCCCCGAACAAATGGGGGTTTAGCTTTAACGGCTGTTTGAACGGTCAAACGTTAGGTATTTCTGGGGCATTCCTTGATGACGGAGCATTGCGGGCAACAAAAATATTTTATGGACGCCAGCCGACGTTAACGCTAGTAACTACATCAGATGACGCTGGAAACGCTATGGAATCACTAGTGCAAAGCGTATGGGGGGAGAGTCTTCTCGAAGTGATAAAAATCCCACCTACTCAAGAATCTGGTATAGCGGAGAGCATTCTCGAAGAAACTAAGAATGTAGATTCAGACATACTTTGGCTTTCAATCGGGTTAGGCAAAACCCTTCAGGCAAAAGCCCAATTGATAAGTTCATTCTCCGGAATGGTTCTTGACGATGTCACATACCTACCGGGTATTCTCAGAGAGTATGAAATCTCCAAGGGACTCGAAGGAGGGTATGTGTTGTCACAATTCCCTCCTCAAGAGGAATATCGCGAGGCTTCCACTCTCATAGCGACAGATCTTGAAAATATTAATGGGCCATTAATTTATAGCCAAGCCATTTCACTAGGCTATTGGAGCGCCGATTTTCTAATTCACACCCTTACTGAGATAGGGGAGGAATTAGATACGCGAAGCTTTTTTAACACCACGAATATTCAAGGTACGGTCTATGACCCTGATATTGCAGGTGGACCATGTGCTTTGATGACCGCACTCGTACACCAAGATCCATCAGGGGGTGTGGCCCTTTTGCAGGTTAGAGGGGGTGTCTTCCGGCCAGTGGTTGACTTTAGTTGTCCTGAGCGTTACTGGGAGAACTAGAAACAAAAGAGAGATACTATAGCCCATCTTCGACTCTGAACGTAAAGTACATTTCATGGCGATTCATTTCCGTACCTTCAATTTCCCGGCAAACAATTTTGAGGAGGTCACTACTTTGCTTCGAGATAACCACCATGTGAATGGACAGAACTTCTGGGTTCACATTGAACCAGCGGTAGAAGAAGGCCAAGTTCATTCAAGCTCAATATTTTGGCGGATGTTTTCTAGCCGTGGCCCTGTAGTTCCCAAATTCACCTGGGTTCCATCCTACGATAGGAAGGAGCAGACAGTTCCAGCACAAGTTGGCTTAACTCATCCAGTTGGAACACAGGCGGTTAAACGACTTAGAGAATTCAACGTTCACATTCCTACTAGTTGGACCTTGAATCAAGATCATCCAAAGCGGGGGATCGTAATATCTCTTCCTGAGGCCTACTCACAAGATGAAGTAGTGCAATTTGCAGTTAGCTCTCTGCAAATCTTAAGCCCATTTGAGTTCGATGGAAATTTTGTCGCTTCGGTAACTGTCTAGAACCAAGCAATTTTTAGTGCCTAGTTAAGTATTTCAATAGTCGCTACTAAATCAGAAAAGGTAGCTTGGCCTATTCCATCACTGCATTGAAGAAGCTGGCCTTCTGCCGATGTTTTTGTCACGATCCCACTGTTGCCAATCCATGAAGTATCCACGCCTCCCATAGACCACGCATTCCATACTTCAAGAACAGAAGCTTCTTTCCCTCGGACAGTAAATTCAACTTCTTCTGGGCTTGTATGACTCCATAACGCAATTAGTGGCTCTCGATACCCATTTATATCTATCGCCCCTTTATTTGCAGAGAATTTTACCGCTTGAAGGCGAGGCGAGTTTACACTTTCTCTCCTTACCCTCACTACAGATCCATCTTTCACTGGAATACGAACAAGGGCCCTCACCACCCTTCCACGATAACTAATTGTGTCGCTGCCAGATTTTTCAAGAAGCTCAGTGATCGTTTGTTTAGTCACTCTAGAGTCCCATAGGGGTCGACGGCGTTCGAAGGCCAGTAGGGAATTGGTATTTCTCCTCCAGTTTCTTCAAAGCTTTTGGGTGAAATTCTCATAGTCTCTATTTTCCCACTTTGATAATTTCGTCTTTGCGGTGGTTTCCCTTCTTGCATTCTTCCAATATTGGCAGCTCCAAATATCGCTGACCCTGATGATGCGCTCACATTCTTCCAAAAACGCGTCTTCACAGTGACAGGAGAAGGGTCTTTGCCTTCCTTAGTGAGGTTATAGATGTAGCCTCCAGGCGACCATCCTCGTAACCGAAGCGTTCCCTTATGTTTAGAAGCGGGTGCCAGATTATCTTGCGCATTGTGATCAGCGTGTTCTTCTAGTTCTACTTTCGTAGAAGCCTGTTTTAGATCGATAGGGTCAGAGACATCAAGGTGCAGTATAGGGTTGTCCGCTTTCTCCTCAGGAAGATCGATACTAACCGCCTGTTTAGTGGAGGGTTCTAGAATTAATAGACCGGTGCTATCACTACCAGGCTCACTTTCTTTAGTCTCTATAGCGACTATTTCTCCTTGTGCCTGTATGGGATGTGAAGAATTACTGGGGAGGACAATATCGGAGTTATGTAAACTCTCATTACGAAATAGCCTTTCATCAGGGAACCTATAGGCTTTCGGTACGAATCTTCTGTGTTTGAGTGGAGTCCCAAACCAATCAATAGCAGCCCCAAGTAAGGCGATAACAAACATAATTGCTGCAAAGGCAATAAAGGTTTCTGGTGACGTCATGGTGATCTAGCGACCATAATACTATCGGGGAAACACTCACTGGGGTCAGGGAGTATATAGAAGCATTTTTCTGCCTATTTGCCAACTAGCTTGCGTAACGCTTGGATCCAGCTTCCCAGAAATCTATTGGTTCTGTTATTTCGCTACCCTCTTGAGCCTGATCGTTATCCCAAAATTCATGGTTTTCTATCCACCCCAAAGGAGCTGCGACGAGAGGGTCAAAGGTTTCTTCAGGCCGGAGGTCGCGCGGCGCAAAAATCTGGCCCCACACCCCAGAAATCCTCAGAAGAGAAACGCTGAAGGCAACAATTACTACGCTAGAGATAACCGGCACCCAAATCGACATCCCTAAAAGATAAGCCGGCGGAGGATATTTCGCAAACTCAAACATGATTACCTCCTTAACGCCACTAAATTGTGAAAAGATTCTTCTCCCTGAAGCAAGGAAGGCCAATGCCTATTACCCTGAGAGGGTCTAGTATTGGAGGGACAAGTGGGAGAACCTGTAATAGTCGAAGCAGTGCGAACCCCAATTGGCAAAAGAGGCGGTTGGCTTTCGGGGATCATTGCGCCAAAGCTCCTCGCTATAGTTCAGCAAGAAGTACTAAACCGCTCAAATATTCCACCCGATGCTGTTGATCAATTGGTGGGAGGTTGTGTTACTCAAGCTGGTCAGCAAGCCTCCAATGTGACAAGAAATGCATGGTTAAGCGCTGATACCGGTTATACCCCTGCAGCTACAACCGTTGACTGTCAGTGCGGCTCGGGTGCGCAAGCTAACATATTTGCTCAAGGTTTGATTGCTACGGGTGGAGCAAAAATAGCTATCGGCTGCGGAGTAGAGCAGATGTCGCAGGTTCCTCTCGGAACAGCTGCGCGAGGCGGAGGCGGATACTACAAAGACGCTGAAACATGGCCATGGGATGACCCTCCAAATGGGCAGTTCGGAGCAGCGCAACGGATTGCTGAGAGAAGAGGCATTACAAGGCCGCAGCTCGATGAACTTGGAGCTGCATCACAGAGGAAAGCAGCTGAAGCATGGGATGAGGGAAGATTTGATTTAGAAATAGTTCCGATAGCTGATGCTCCTCAAGTTGATGGCGATGGAGCTCCAACGGGAGAGATTCTTGCGGTAGCGAAAGATCAAGGTTTGCGTCAAACAACGACTGAGAACCTTTCTAAACTTCGACCTGTGATCGAAGGCGAACTGCACACGGCCGGAACATCATCCCAAATTTCTGATGGAGCAGCCGCAGTCTTGTGGATGGACAGTGATGTAGCAGAAGACATGGGCGTGAAACCAAGGGCAAAGATTTCCTACCACACAATGGTTGGCGCTGATCCTTACTATCTTCTTGACGGCCCTGTGGCCGCAACTCAAAAGATGTTGGACCAAAGCAAGTATTCCATTGGAGATTTTGATCTATTCGAATGTAACGAGGCATTTGCGTCTGTGCTCTTATCTTGGGCGCAAGTCCATAACGTCCCTATGGAAAAAGTAAATGTGAATGGAGGGGCGATTGCTCTCGGCCACCCGGTTGGCTGTACCGGAAGCAGGCTCATTACAACGATCCTTCACGAGCTAGAACGACAAGACAAAGAACTGGGATTTGTCACAATGTGCCAAGGTGGGGCATTGGGGATAGCTATTGTTATTGAAAGAATCTGAGCTTGTTTGATAAGAAAGAGAGATGACATGGTCAAGTATCTTGAAGGGAAAAATATTGCCATTACTGGAGCTGGTTCGGGAATAGGTAAGGCTATCGCTCTTGCCGTGGCCGCAGAAGGGGCAAACATCGTTGTAGCTGACTATGGAGTTACTCTTGATGGTTCGGAACCAACAAGTGAAATAGCAGAATCAGTCGTTGCAGAAATAAAGACTTTGGGAGTCGAAGCTGAAGCAATAGCTGGTGATGTTTCTCATATGGAAACAGGGAAGCAAGTTGTCGAAGCATCTATTAAACGCTGGGGGTCAATTGATGGGGTAGTGTGCGTCGCTGGGATCCTTCGAGAGAGAATGCTGTTTAACATGTCAGAAGAAGAATGGGATGCAGTAATAGCGGTGCACTTGAAAGGGCACTTCACCATTTTCCGACATGCAATGGCCGCCATGCGTAAACAGGATACAGGGGGGAGCATAGTCGGGATAACAAGTGGGGCATTTACCGCTTCTACTGCCCAACCCAATTATTCAGCTGCGAAGGGTGGAATCGTTAGCCTTACCCGTTCAGCAGCAATGACTGCAGCCAGTATCAGTCTTCGAGGGGGTCCACAGATTAATGCCAACTGTATTGCTCCCACCGCCCGAACAAGAATGAGCGAAAAAGTTCCCTTTGAATTCGAAACAGGAGATCCAAGCGACATCGCACCTATGGCTGTGTATCTTCTTTCTGATGCAGGTCGCGAAGTAAACGCTCAAATCTATAGCGTTGTAGGTCGGCGTATTTCGGTATGGAATCAACCTCGAGAACTCCGGTCGATGTTTGCTTCAGGCCAAGCATGGACACCTGAAGAGATTGAAGAGGTGCTTCCGAGGACGATAAAACAGGAAGCAAACCCCTTCATAGAGGATCTTGAACGCCGCATGCAAGAGATGGCAGATGAGAAGGAAAAATAAATGAATGCCGCGACACCATCCTACCCACCAAGCCGAAACCTTTTAGAAGGCAAGTCAGTTGTTATTACGGCAGCAGCAGGAACAGGTATCGGATTTGCAACTGCGAAAAGATGCTTAGAAGAAGGGGCCAGCGTTTTACTTTCCGATTGGCACGAACGCCGACTTAATGAGGCGGTCGAGCAACTAAATAAGGCTGGGCATACTGCATTTGGGACTGTTTGTGACGTCACGAAAGAGGACGATGTCCAAAATCTATTTAACTCAGCAGAGGAAAAATTCGGGACGATTGACATTATGGTTAATAATGCTGGTTTAGGTGGGCAGGATAACCTCGTCGAAATGGAAGACGAACAGTGGTTTCGTGTTCTCGATGTGACACTTAACGGGACTATGAGATGCACCAGAGCTGCGCTAAAGCACATGGTAGGTAATCAGACAGGGGTAATTGTAAATAATGCTAGTGTCCTAGGCTGGCGGGCTCAAGCAGGCCAAAGCCACTATGCCGCAGCAAAAGCAGGTGTCATGGCACTAACTCGGTGTGCGGCTATTGAAGCTGCTGGATTTGGTGTACGTGTCAATGCAGTTTCGCCGAGCTTCGCCAACCACCCTTTCCTTGAAAAAGTCAGTGACCCTGATCTCCTCAAGGGGTTAGAGTCTCAAGAGGCTTTCGGCAGGGGAGCAGAGCCATGGGAAGTAGCTAACGTCATCGTCTTTCTTGCTAGCGATTTAAGCGGGTATATGACGGGAGAATGTGTAAGTGTTAGCTCACAACGGGCTTGAATTCAGCGGGTCTTGAAAGTTCTGACCTGAGCTATCTCCTAAAGGACAAGTTCCGCCATAGTTCGTAAAGTACTCAGATCATTCGCCCCAAGAATTAAGGTCGTAACAGGAGAGTCTTCCCAAAGGGCCAATTTCTCTACAATGCGTTCCTTTGGTCCAACTAAGGATATTTCATCTGCGAATGCAGTAGGTACAGCAAGAATAGCTTCATTTCTTTTTCCGCTTAGGAAAAGGTTCTGGACATTTTTTGCTTCTTTTTCATAACCCATCCGTCCCATTAATTCTGTGTGGAAATTTCTCTCTTGCGCTCCCATGCCGCCAATATAGAATGCAAGAATCGCCTTTTGTGGGAGTAGGCCCTCCTCAATGTCATCGCAGATGTTCACGGTAACATTCACAGCAATTTCGAAATCTGGCGAAATTTCAAAATTTGAAAGATCAAAAATATCAGATCTTCCTGGTGAGTAATAGAGAGGGATCCAGCCTTGGCACATCTCAAATGCAAGAGCAATATTTTTAGGTCCTTCAGCCCCTAGAAGAATCGGGATATCAGGCCTAAGCGGTTCGGTAATAAGTTTTAAGGATTTCCCTAAACCCCAAGAATTCTGTGCTTCGCTAGGGTACGGAAGTGGGTAGATCGGGCCTTCAGACTTTACAGGATTTTCACGTTCCCATATCTCTCGAAGGATCCGGATCGTTTCGCGTGTTCTACTGAGAGGTTTGCCGAAAGGTTGTCCATACCAGCCCTCAATTACTTGCGGTCCAGAAACTCCTATTCCCAAACTGAATCTACCCCCTGAGAGGCCATCAAGAGTCATTGCCTGCATCGCCAAAGCAGCTGGCGTTCTTGCCCCAAGCTGAGCTATTCCAGTTACAAGCTTTATTTTTTCGGTATGGGCTCCAACCCAGGCAAGTGGAGTGAACGCGTCGCTGCTATAGCTTTCTCCTGTCCATATCGAATCAAACCCAAGTTTTTCAGCTTCCAATGCTGTAGGGATAATATCCAATTGAGGTTTTTTGGCCCAGTAACCATACTGGGCCCCTAATTTCATTTCGAAGCCTCTAAGAAGTATGTTCCATCAGCACTTGGTTCCCCATCAGTACCCACCATCCCCTTTTGCACCATGTGCACAAGGTGGCTATACACAGATTGTCCGGCGGCCATATGGAGGATATGTGGGGTTTCAACGTACATCTCCGTAACAAGCTCTGGGATGGTCTTAGCTCCTCCAGAAAGGCAGTTTATAACTTGTTGTTCCCTGTCTTTGCGGTGAGCAATAAGAGCGCGGGTAAATCGAATCGGTTCAGGGATTCTTGGCCCGTGCGTTGGATAGAAAAACTGGTCATCTCTATCTAACAGGAGGTAAAGGCTGTCCATATACTCGCCCATTGAGCCTTCCGGAGATGGGATAACAGAAGTACTCCAACCCATAACGTGGTCACCGGAAAAAAGGCTCTTCTCTTCTTTCAGTCCGAAGCATAGATGATTGGCAATATGGCCTGGAGTGTGGATAGCTTCCAGAGTCCAAGTTCCACCTTTAATGAGGTCACCATGCCCAACCTCTACATCAGGGTTAAATGCCATATCACCCGGTTCATCTTGTTGATGTTCACTTTCATCATCACTGGGAAATGCCATACTCTGTTTGAGTTCTTCTAGCTCCTCTGGCGTCGGAAAAAGTAGGTCCCAAGTCGTTGGTTTAGAACGAAAGATTTCCTCTTTCGGAAGAACAGGATGGCGACCAAACCCATAGATCGGAGCACCAGATGCAGTCTGTAGCGCACGGCTTGCTGGAGAGTGGTCCTTATGTGTATGAGTAACAACAATATGAGAGATTTCTTCTCCAGGTATAGCTGCAAGTATCGCAGCTATATGCTCATCGTTCTCTGGGCCTGGGTCGATAACTGCAACCTGTCCTCTCCCAACGATGTAGGTTCCTGTCCCAGTAAAGGTGAATCGACCAGGGTTGTTTGCGACTACACGTCGAATCGATGGAGACAACTCAACGGCGGTTCCATAAGCCGGATCTATATCGGTTACATACGGGATTGGCACGCTTAGCTACTTTCAAATGCGGTTGTAGCAGAGAGGTAAGAAGGTTTTTCTCCTCCTCCATGGATGACAATATTTGTTCCGGTCATCCAATTGGAAGCTTCAGAAGCTATAAAAATGCATGCATTAGCGACATCTTCTGGGTCCCCTAGTCGCCCCATTGGTATAGTCTCAGCGATTTGAGAGACGCTTTCATCATCCCCGTAAAAGGCCCGACTATCCTCCGTAAGAATTAGGCCTGCAGTAACAGCAACGACTCGAATTTTGGGCCCCCACTCGAGGGCGAGTGTTTCAGTAGCGTTGAGAATGCCAGCTTTGGCAGCGCCATATGCAACTCCCATAGGGTTAGCTCGCATTCCACTAACACTGGCAATGTTTATAATCAATCCACCTTTTTCATTATTGACCATCACATTCTTTGCCATTTGTGCAAACCCCAATGGGGCGATGAGATTCAGGTCAATGACACTTCTAGTAAATCGCTCAGAAGCTGAACTTGAATCAGCAGGAGGTGCTCCTCCAGCATTGTTCACGAGTACATCTAATCGCCCATAAGTTGTCACACAGTAATCGATTAATGCCTTAACCTGAGAACTTTCTCTTACATCGCACTTGAAGAAATCAGCATTGTTCTCTCCAGTTCGGATTATCTCCTGAGGTTTATTGCGAGCACAAATAATGACTTTGGCTTTCTCTTTCAGAAAACTTTGCGCTATTTCTTTCCCTATTCCCTTGGTCCCGCCAGTAATGATGACGACCTTATCTGCAATACCACTGTCATGATTTGCCATATGGCCCCTTACTTAATGAAATATTAAAAATGTTTGCTTTCCTTATTGTGGCAGATCAAGGGAAGAATTGAGATAACCTTTTTAGTTATCTGGTAAATATACACTTTCCGTAATCAATGGGAGAAGCGATGGCTGACAAAGTCATAACCGAAGAGGATTTTATAGCTGAGCTGAAAAGTGGTATGACTATTGGCGTCGGCGGCTGGGGATCGCGTCGCAAACCCATGTCGCTGATTATGGCAATCATTCGTGCTGGCATACAGGATTTGACCATTGTGAGCTATGGCGGACCCGAAATTGGCTTGCTTTCTGCCACAGGGCAACTAAAGAAAGCTATCTATGGATTTGTCTCGTTAGATTCCATCCCTTTAGAACCCCATTTCAGGCTTGCGAGACAAACAGGAAAGATAGAAGCTACAGAATTTGATGAAGGGGCTTTCTACCTTGGGTTAATGGCGGCAGCGCATCGCGTTCCTTTCTATCCGACGAGAGCAGGTTTAGGGTCTGACATGTTAGAAATGAACCCAGAACTGAAATTAGTCGAATCTCCGTATCCCGATGACTCCGGAGAACACGAAGAGCTTGTAGCAATCCCAGCCTTTGATATTGATGTGTCACTCATCCATATGAACCGGGCAGATCAAGGTGGAAATGGGCAATTTCTTGGCCCAGACCTATTTTTCGATGATCTTTTCGCCATGGCAGCAAAGAAGACCTACATGAGCTGTGAGAAAATAGTAGCTACAGAGAACCTGCTAGACGAAGGAAGTGTCCATACTCTTCGAATTCCCCGAATTTTTGTCAATGGAGTTATTGAGGCTCCGCGTGGAGCCCACTTTACTGAATGCCCTCCAGATTATGGAAGAGATGAAGATTTCCAAAACCTTTACGCAGCTACTGCGAAGGACCCTGACCTTTGGGAAAGTTTCAAGTCCAGATATTTAGAGGTCGATTCCCATCAAGAATATTTAAGAATGGTCGATTCACGGGAGGATGGAACATGAGGCGCTCCGATATCTGTATTGCTGCAATAGCCGAGTGCTTCAGAGGGGAGAGCGACATCCTTTGCAATCCGATAGGGATTAGCCCAATTATCGGTGGTCGTTTAGCGAAAGCTACGTTTGCCCCAGATGTGGTAATGACCGATGCTGTATCAGTATTGGCGGCAAACACGCTACCAATTGGGAATCAGGACGCTCCAAGGGTCATTGAGTCTTACGCTCCATATCGAACAATTTTTGACATTTTGTGGTCTGGCCGTCGTCACGTGATGATGGGGGCAACACAAATAGACCAATATGGAAATCAGAATATCGCCGCGATTGGAAATTTCCAAAGACCAAAGGCACAACTACTGGGATTAAGAGGGGCCCCTGGAAACCTTATAAATCACCGCACCAGTTATTGGGTGCCAAACCACACCAAAAGAAGCTTTGTCTCCAACGTTGATGTTGTTTCCGGTCCAGGTTATGACCGGATGGGTGAAATCGGGCGACCTAGTAACAGATACCATGATTTGTATCGTGTCGTCTCCAATCTCGGCGTTTTTGACTTTGATACTCCCGATAATAGGATGCGTCTTCGGTCAATACATCCCGGTGTTGAGGTCAGTGAGATTATTGAAAATACAGATTTTGAAATTGTTATTCCTGAAAATCTAGAACTAAGTAGACTCCCTTCAGAAGCTGAACTGGAAATCATTAATGTCATTGATCCGACGGAACTAAGGTATTCCGAGGTTCAGGATGCATGACTTTCACCCAAACCTCCGAACCCCAATCTGTGAAAAGTTAGGGATCAGATACCCAATTATTCAAACAGGAATGGGCTGGGTATCGACATCTCACATGACAGCCGCTACCAGCGCAACGGGAGCTATCGGATTCTTAGCAACAGCGACACAAACATTTTCTGAAATGAAAGCATCAGTTAGAGAGATCCAAGAGTTAACAGATAACCCATTTGGCATTAATGTCCGAACTGATTCTCCGGATATTGAAGAGCGGCTTGACTGGGCGATTGAAGCAGGAATCAAAGTAGTTTCATTTGCTCAGGCTCCGAAACCAGAAATGGTCAAAAAGCTCTCAGATAGCGGAATTGTAACGATTCCAACCATTGCTGCAAAGAGACATGCAGAGAAAGTTGCTGAGTGGGGGGTTGACGCTGTGATCGCTCAAGGGAAAGAAGGTGGAGGTCACACTGGCGAAGTCCCAACAGCGGTTCTAATTCCACAGGTCACTAAAGTCGTCGACATACCAGTTTTTGCCGCCGGTGGGATAACGGACGGACGTGGACTAGTTGCCGCACTAGCTTGGGGGGCGCAGGGGATAGCTATGGGAACTAGATTCTTGCTCTCTGATGAAAGTGGTGTCCCTACTGAAATTAAACAAGCATATTTTGAAGCGATCGTTACCGATACAGTCCGAACCCAATCAATTGATGGCGTACCCCAGAGAGTTATTAACTCAGAAATGGTGAGAAACTTAGAAAGAAATCGTTTTCTAAAATTTCCAAGAGCTGTCACAAGCGCTTTGAAATTTCGGCAAGCGACCAATACATCTTTTTCAGATTTATTCAAAGAAGCTATCGCTATGAAAAAGAATCAGAGTATGACTTGGGCTCAAGTGGCTTTAGCTGCGAATGCTCCTATGTTAACGAAAGCAACCATGGTAGATGGAAATTACGAAATTGGGATAATGCCAACTGGGGTAGGTCTAGGGGTCATCGAATCTGCACCGACGGTTGCAGAAATTGTTGAAGAAATAATGACTGAAGCTTCTCAATGTCTACGAGATTTAACCGAAACAAAGGAAATGAACTAGGTAGCCGAATGGACTTAAATTTCACTACCGAAGAAAGATCTTTTCGTGATGAAATACGAACATGGTTAGAGGAAAATAAGCCACAAGAAAAATGGCTCCCAATGGATACAGAAATAGGGTTTGAGCAGCATAGGAGTTGGGAGCGTCACCTTTTCGATTCAAAATGGTCTGTTCCGAATTGGCCGAAAGAGTATGGCGGGCGAGAGTGCTCATTAATCGAATGGTTACTTTTTGAAGAGGAATACTACCTATCGGGTGCACCGGGGAGAGTCAATACAAATGGGATAACTCTACTTGGCCCCACTTTATTTGAGTGGGGTACGAAAGAACAGAAAGATCGCTTTCTCCCGCCAATGGCTGCAGGCGATGAGATTTGGGCTCAGGGTTGGTCTGAACCCGATTCCGGTAGTGACTTAGCTAGCCTCAAAACTGTTGCCATCAGAGATGGTGACCATTATGTAATCAACGGTCAGAAAACATGGTGTTCGAGGGGGGCATGGGCGGACTGGATATTCTGTATCGTTAGAACCGACCCGGCAAGCAAACGCCATGCAGGACTGAGCTATCTCCTTATCCCCGGAGATACTCCGGGATTAACAAGGAGGCCTGTTTCTCGCTTAGATGGAGAACCTGCTTTCGCTGAACTTTTTTTCGATGATTGCAGAGTTCATTCAGAAAATCTCCTCGGAGATGAAGGTGCAGGCTGGAGCGTAGCTATGGCAACGGCAAGTAGCGAACGCGGTTTGAATTTACGCGCACCTGGAAGATTTCTTGCGGTAGCTAATCGGTTAGTGCATTTATATAAGGAAACGCTAGAGCGAAATTCCCAACTGCCAGTGGCTATACGTGATGAGGTAATTGATGCTTATGTCAATGCCCAAGCCTACCGTTGGCAGGTTTTCCAGAAGGCGACATTGTTAATGGAAGGGGGAACGTTGGGTGCAGAAGCAAGTTATATGAAGTTATTCTGGTCCGAGCTTGATATCGACATTCATGCTTCAGCGCTCCGCATGCTTTTCGAACGTGGCGAATTAGTTGAAGGGGCACCTGATGTTCAAGATAGCGGAAGTTGGATGTCGGGATACTTGTTTGCCCTCGCCGGTCCTATATATGCAGGTACAAATGAGATCCAAAGAAATATTGTTGCAGAACGTGTTCTTGGTTTACCTAGGAAATAACTATGAAGACTGGAACATACTTAGGAGGAATGACAACACTTATGGGAGGCCCTAGATGAGATTTTGCTTTAATGATGAGCAGATTTTTTTCGCGAAGGCAGTTCGAGAGATGCTCATCAAAGAATGCACCCCAGAGGACATTAATAATCTTAGTTCGTCTCATTCGACCAATATGTCTAGCCTATGGGAGTCATTTGCATCAATGGGAGTTCTAGGAATGGCAGCTCCGACAGCTTTAGGCGGCCTAGAACTATCAGATATAGATTTCGTCCTCATTATGGAAGAGCTTGGTAGAGCTGCTTGTCCTGAACCATTGATGGAGCATGCTGTTCTTTCTGTTCCTTTACTTGCAGAATGCAATACCGGAAACAAATATTCAAATATTCTCGAATCTGCCATTTCTGGCGAAAGTCGTCTATCTGTTGCCCTTGAAGGTCAATATGTTATAGGTGCTGATTCAGCTACCCACCTTCTCTTGTTTCACGATGGCGGTTTATATCTGGTAGAGCAAGAGTCAGTTGAACTTCAACATCAAGCATCGGTGGATCAGACTCGACGCCTCTTTTCTATCAAATGGGACCCAACCGCAAAGGCGGTAATCGAAGGTAACCCTGAGAAGGTCAATGCGTTAGCGAAGAAGACCCAGTTGCGAGCAGAAGTCGCTACCGCATCACAATGTATAGGCGTAGCAGGGCGGTTATTGGAAATGACTGTTCAATACGTTCAAGAGCGTAACCAATTTGGAAAACCAGTTGGAGTAAACCAAGCGATCAAACATCACCTTGCAGATACCGGAAAGGCAATTGAATTTGCGCGACCCATGGTGCAGAGAGCAGCCTGGTGCCTCAGCAATGGAGACCTAGAAACGGACCTTGCGGTCCATGCAGGCAAGTTACTTGCATCTCGTTCCGTTGAGCTAGCAAGTCAAACATCCTTACAGTGTCATGGCGCTATCGCTTACACTTTGGAATACGATCTGCAAATATGGCTGAAAAAAGGGTTGACGCTTTCCTCTTCATGGGGAGACATGTACAGGCAAAGAGAAAAAATAGCAGACTGTTTAGGCCTTTAAAGCTGACCAAACCATCAGGATCCCATACAATCCAAGAGGTGAGTACAAACTCATGAAGAGCTAGTAGAAGTTCTTTAGCGATGGAGGAAGTATGGATGAAAAGGTCCTTTATGCTGCGAGTGAATTGCGAAAAGCAATCCATACCTTGGCACAAAAAACTACAGAAGTTGACCTGACCTCAGAGCAACTCCTCGAAGCAGCAAAGCTTGTCCAATCAGCCAGTGAGAGATTGCAAGGCGATCAACTTCCTCGTTGGTGGGAAGAAAATAATGACACTGAGGGGCAAACCTCGAGAAGTTATCGGAATAGGTCATTGTTTCAAGGAGAACTTCACCCGTTCTCTCCGACCTTGCACTGGGATTTATACACTGGGCCAGATGGAGAGTCTGGGTATCTAATTGAAACGACCTTGTCTTCACTATTTGAAGGCCCACCAAGCTCAGTTCATGGCGGGTATATAGCTGGACTCTATGACGAGTTGCTGGGAGCTGTCCAAAATTTAGCTCAAGGAGAAACAGGCTATACGGCAAAATTGACCATTCGATATAGGTCATTCACTCCCACAAATACGAAATTGGTATTTAAAGGGTGGATTGCTCAAAATAATGGCAGAAGAATTAGTGTTCGCGCCACCTGCTATGACGGCACGCGCTTATGTTCGGAAGCGGAAGCTCTTTTTTTGCGTCTCGACCGACAGAGTGAACGATAATCATGGCAAACATATTATTTGTGTGCACAGGGAACGCAGCACGTTCAGTTATGGCGGTGACTATGATGCGAAGTTCCAAATTAAGTTCAGAGATACGTGGAGCAGGGACTTTGTCTATCCCCGGCTTGCCCATGAGTCAACGAACCAGAGAAGCACTATCGAAGATGGACCTTTCAGATCCTGCTCATCGCAGCAATCAATTAGAAAACGAAGACTGTGACTGGGCTGATCTCATAGTTGTATTTGAGTCTGAGCACGTCCAATACATCCGACGCAATCACCCAGAAGCTAGTAGTATCACTGGAACTCTTCCACGAATAGCAAGACACCTCAAAGCTTCAGAGAAAAATCTTTCCTCGAGAGTCGCAGGATTAAATTTAGATGAAGTTACAATCGAGCCGTGGGAAGAGGTAGAGGACCCAGCAGGTGGAAACCAGGATATCTTTGACTCATGTGCTGGAGAGATAAGTG
>Ga0208764_10000953_pt1 | contig 18713 bp, 15 predicted proteins | sample ETNtaG_18_FD_185762 | JGI IMG/M metagenome (GOLD analysis project Ga0208764, IMG submission 185762) | Marine microbial and viral communities from oxygen minimum zone, Eastern Pacific Ocean - ETNP201302SV91 (SPAdes) (version 2) | ecosystem: Environmental > Aquatic > Marine > Oceanic ... | reverse complement strand
TTTGTTTTATTAAGTTTTCTATTTTTTCCGCATACTCAAAAGATTCATCTTTTCTAAAGAGTAATTTTGGTAAAAATTTCATAACCACTTTTTGTGATAAAATTTTTCTAATTAAAAATGAGTATTTTTTTAAAACTTCAATAACTTCTTCTGCATTTTTGCCTCCTAATGGAAGTACATATGCTTTAGCTATTTTCAAATCTTGACTCATTCTAACTTCTGTAACCGTTATTATATTGGTTTCTAAATTCGGAACTTTAGCCTCATTTTTTATAAAAATCATGCTTAAAGACTGCTTGATCATTTCTCCCACTCTAAGCTGTCTTTGTGATATTGACTTTCCTATTCTATCGCTCATTAAATCATTCTCTCAGTAGATGTTACATTAAATGCTTCTATTGTATCGTTTTTTTGAAAATCCATATAATCTTTTACTGTAATTCCACATTCTTGACCGTTACTAACCTGTTTTACTTGGTTTTTTTCTCTAAATAGAGTTCCAACTTTTCCTGTATAAATAATTGCTCCGTCTCTGATTATTCTAACATCTGAAGTGGTAGTAATTTCTCCTTCCATCACTTTTGAACCTGCAACTTTTCCAGCTCCTGAAACTTTAAATATTTCTAAAATTTGAGCTGTACCTGTTATTTTCTCCTGAATATCAGGCGATAACAATCCTGACATTTTTTGTTTTATATAATCTAAGACTTCGTAAATAATATTATATGATGATATTTTAATTTTTTCATTTTCTGCTAATTTTTTTGCTTCCTTACTTGGCTTAACATTGAATGCTATTAAGACTGCATTTGAAGCTTTTGCTAAAGTAACATCTGTTTCTGTTACCATTCCAATATCTGCTAAAATTATTTTTGGTTTAACTTCATCATGTTTAATCTGACTAATAGCATTTTTGATTGCCTCTGATGATCCATGAACATCTGATTTAATTATTAAATTTAATTCCTCTGCTGAATTATTTGAAAAAGCTGATTCTTGAGTTGCAAATGTTAGTGGATTTTTAGCATCTTTACTTTCTTGAGCTCTATTTTCACTTAAAGTTTTAGCCTCTTTTTCATTATCAACAACGATGAAATCATCTCCAGCTTTTGCCGCACCATTAATTCCTAAAATTTCAACAGGTGCTGATGGCAGTGCTTCATTGATATTTTTTCCTTTATCATCAATTATTGCTCTAACTTTACCCCATCTTAATCCACTCACAAAAAAATCACCTTTTTTAAGAGTTCCGGTAGTTACTATAATTGTTGCAACAGGTCCTCTTCCAACATCTATTTTGGACTCAAGCACAATACCTGTGGCCTTAGACTCAAAATCAGTTTTTAAGTCTAATATTTCAGCTTGTAAAATTATTGCTTCAACTAATTTATCTAAATTCATTTTAGTGGTAGCAGAAATTTCAACCATTAAAGTATCACCTGACAAGTCTTCTGCTATTAGTTCATGCTCTAATAATTGATTTTTTATTTTTTGAGGATCGGCTTCTGGTAAATCACATTTATTGATTGCTACAACAATTGGAACATTTGCAGCTTTTGCATGTTTGATCGACTCTACTGTTTGTGGCTTAACACCATCATCAGCGGCAACAACCAAAACTACTACATCAGTTAACTTGGAACCTCTAGCTCTCATTTCAGTAAATGCTGCATGGCCTGGCGTATCAATAAAAGTTAATTTATTTGATCCACTTTCTATTTGATAGGCTCCAATGTGTTGTGTAATTCCACCAAATTCTCCAGATACAACATTTGCACTTCTTAAAACATCTAGTACTGAAGTTTTGCCATGATCCACATGACCCATCACAGTAATAATTGGTGGTCTATTTTTTAAATTTTCTACTCTAGTAGCTTTAATTTTTTGAATAATCTCTTCAGCTTTTTCTTCTCTTATAGGATTATGTCCAAACTCCTTAACTAAAAATTCAGCAGTATCCGCTGCTAACGTTTGGTTAATAGTTACAGTAACTCCCATTCCAAATAAATACTTTATAACATTGCTTGATTGTTCAGCCATTCTATTAGCTAACTCTCTTACTGTAATAGCTTCTGGAATATTTACATCTCGTTTAACAGGCTTTAAACTTTCTTGGGCTTCTTCTTTACTTAAGTTTTTATTTTCTTTTTGTCTTGCTCTTTTAACAGAAGCTAAGCTTCTTTCTTTTGCTTCAATTTCATCGCTTAAAGCTCTTGAAACTGTCAATTTTAATTCTCTTTTCTTTGTTCCAGCTTTTAAAGTTTTTTTATCTTTGCTATCATTATCCCCCTTAAGTCTTTTTGTTGCTCTTTGTTCGGCAAGCTTTCTTCGTTCAAAATCAGTAGTTATTGGAGGTAATTTTGAAGCAAATGAAGGTTTTAAAGACGTTCCTCTATTAAATGTTGATGTAGTTTTTGGTTTAAAACTTCCAGGTCTAGATGATCCACTTCTACTTGTAAATTTACTTGGTTGTTTTTCGATTACTACAGAGTTTTTTCCTTGAGTTTTTGCAATCTCAATATTTTTGATCGATTTTTTGGCTGTGCCAGATATTGTTAATTTTATTTTTTTTCCCATAGCTCATCACTCAATCTTTGTAGACAATATTTCTCGCAGACATAATTAATTCATCAGCTTCTTCTTTTGATAGAGCAAAATCTTCAAGGTATCCTTGAATTTTTACTCTTTCACCTTTTATAATATCGTATCCACCTGTTAACTCGTCTGATGCTAAATCAGCAAAATCTTCTAAACTTAGAATTTTTTGTTCACCTAAAGTCATTAACATTCCAGGTGTTAGTCCCTTTAAGTTTATTAATGCGTCTTTAAGACCTAATTCTTTTATTGTCTCAGAAATATCCTCTTGGTCTTTTTGATAAAACTCTTTGGCTCTCTCTATAAGAGCTTTTGCTGTATCTTCTTCAATACCTTCGATTTTCATCAAGTTTTCTGCTGTGGTATCTTTAATATCATCTATTGATGAAAACCCTTCAGCTACAAGCAATTGACCTAAAGTTTCATCTAACTCTAAATTCTTTACAAAGTTCTCTGTTTTTTCTTTAAATTCAGATTGTCTTCTCTCGGAGTCTTCTGCATCAGTCATTATATTAATTTCATAATTTAATAATTTCGTTGCAAGTCTAACGTTTTGACCTCTGCGTCCAATTGCTTTACTTAAATTTTCTTCTGTAAGAATTACGTCTAATTTTTTTCTTTCAGAGTCAACATTAACTCTTTGAACTTCAGCTGGTGATAAAGCATTTGAAACTAAAATTGCTGGATCTTCTGACCAATTAACAATATCAATTTTTTCACCCTGTAATTCATTTACAACTGCTTGAACTCTAGAACCTCTCATACCAACACAGGCTCCAACTGGATCAAGAGATGTATCAACTGCTTTAACACAAATTTTTGCTCTACTTCCTGGATCTCTTGACGAAGATTTAATTTCAATTAATCCATCATAAATCTCTGGTACTTCCTGAACAAAAAGCTTTTCCATAAATTTAGGGTGTGCTCTTGATAAAAAAATTTGTTGACCTCTTGGCTCTCTTCTTACATCATAACAATAAGCTTTAATTCTATCTCCAGCTTTTATATTTTCTCTTGGAATCATTTCATTTTTTTGAATAATTGCCTCTGTACGCCCAAGATCAGCTATTACATTTCCAAACTCTAATCGTTTAACAATACCACTTAAAATTGTATCTTTTTTGTCAATAAAGTCATTGTACTGTCTCTCTCTTTCAGCTTCTCTTACATTAAAACTAATTACTTGTTTTGCAGTTTGGGCAGCAATTCTACCAAAATCAAATGATGGTAATGGTTGTAAGACTTCGTCACCAATTAATTTATCTTTATTTATTTCATTTAGATTAATCGCATCTTCAAGCTTAATTTCTGTATTAGAATTTTCAGGGTTTTCAGCAACAATTAATTTTCTAAAAATTTCAATATCACCATTATCTCTATTAATTGAAACCTTAATTTCATTTTCTTGACCAAATTTAGATTTAGCAGCTTTTGCTATGCCTGTTTCCATAGAACTTATGATTAGTTCTTTATCTATAGATTTTTCTAAAGCAACAGCTTCTGCTATTCTTAATAATTCTAATTTATCTGCTCTTTTATTTAACATGTTTTTGCTTACTCCAAAAAAAAATGGGCTAATGCCCATTTTGTAAATTCAATAATGTAAGGGCAATATAGTAAAGTTTTTTTTTAATTCAACAGAAACTATTTAGAAAAATGGCTTATTTTATCAGTTTTTTCCCAAGAAAATGATCCGTTATCTTCTGGTTCTCTTCCAAAGTGGCCATAAGCGGCTGTTTTCTCATATATGGGTTTATTTAAATTTAGCATCTCTCTAATTCCTCGAGGGCTCAAATCAAAATTTTCTTTTATCTTATCTACAACGAATTTATTTTTAACTAGATCGTTATCAAATAAATCAACATAGATTGACAGCGGTTTAGACACACCAATTGCATAAGCTAATTGTATTAAACACTTGTCAGTAATTTTTGAAGCAACAATATTTTTTGCAATATATCTTGCAGCGTAAGCAGCAGATCTATCTACTTTAGTTGGATCTTTTCCAGAAAAAGCTCCGCCCCCATGAGGTGCTGCACCTCCATACGTATCTACTATAATTTTTCTTCCTGTTAATCCACAGTCTCCGTCTGGGCCACCAATAACAAAATTTCCTGTCGGGTTAACATAAAACTCATCTTCATTAAACCCTTCAAGAAAATTTGATGGGATAGATTGTAACACATATGGTCTCAACAAATCTCTAACTTGTGCTTGATTAATATCTGCAGAATGTTGGGAGGATATTACTACAGATTTTACTTTTGTAGGTTTTCCATCTACATATTCAAAAGTAACTTGGCTCTTGCTATCTGGTTCTATATTTTTTAATTTTCCTGACTTTCTATCTTCTGCCATTAACCTCAAAATTTTATGAGAGTAATGAATAGGTGCGGGCATTAATACATCTGTCTCACTACAAGCATAACCAAACATTATACCTTGATCTCCGGCTCCTTCATCTTTATTTCCAGCTGAGTCAACACCCATTGCAATATCAGTAGATTGAGAATGGAGGTGGCTTTCTATTTTTGTTGCTTCTCTCCAAGTAAATCCCTCTTGATCGTATCCAATATCTTTTATACAATTTCTAACTTTTTCAATTAAGTCATCTTTTTTTATTTCAGGTCCTCTAACTTCACCCGCTAAAACTACTTTGTTGGTTGTTGTAAGTGTTTCACAGGCAACTCTTGAAAAAGGATCTCCAGAAAGATAGTTATCAACTACCATATCTGAAATTCTATCTGAAACTTTATCTGGGTGACCCTCAGAAACTGACTCACTTGTAAAAAGATAATTTTTTGAATCACTCATTTTTTAATTCTATTAAATGAAAATATTACAAAAATATATAGAAAAATTAAAATTATAAAAATTTTATTTCCATATTTAGAGAATAAAGTTGATTGTATTTTTTTGGCCTCTTTAAAATCTATATAACCTGATGTACCAAATTTAACTTTTTGTTCTACAATACCTAATGGATTTATAATAGCTGCAATACCATTATTTGCTGAACGTAATATGTATTTACCACTTTCAACTGCTCTAAAAATACTATGAACAAAGTGCTGTTTAGGTCCTATTGATTTACCAAACCACCCATCTTCAGATATATTGATAATTAAATCAAAATTTTGATTTCTAAATAATCTACCTGAGTAAATTATCTCATAGCAAATCAATGGTAATATTTTAAAAGAAAAACCCTCTCTATTTATTTCTATAATCTCTCTTTTGTTTCCTCTTGAAAACGATTGATAGTTGTTTGTAATTACTCGTAACCCAATGGTTTTTAATATATTTTCAAATGGCAAAAATTCACCGAAAGGCACAAGATTAATTTTATTATAAGCATGTAATAAACTTAGATTTTGATCATAAATTGAAAAAGAATTAAAATAATTAATATTTCCATCTTTAAATATTTGACTGTTAATTCCAATTACTAATAAATGATTTTCATTAAATTTATTTTCAAATAACCATTTATATTCAACCAATTCTTTTTGGGAAATATCAGGAAGAATTCCTTCAGGCCATATAAAGATTGTTTTTTCATTTTTGTTAGGATCACTTATATCAATTAAATCTTTAATTACTGAAACCGGTTGAATATTAGAATAAAATCTATCAAGACTTATGTTGCTACCAATAGCTCTTACTTTATATTCATAATTAATGTTATCTGATGTTAAAAAGTTTTCTTTGTAGGTTGATCCATAAATATAAAATAATATTGGCATAATTAAAAAAACTATACATATACTTATGTCTTTTTTTGTATCTCTTAGTATAAAAAGTGCTGGACTGGCAAACAGAGAAATACAAAATAAATTGAAGCCATAGGTTCCAATTAATGATGTAATACTTAAAATTTCCAAGTGATCTGCAAAACTATATGCTATTAAATTCCAAGGAAAACCTGTTAAAATTGAACCTCTTATAAATTCAAAAATTCCAAAAAACAATGAAAAAGAAAAAAAAGAACTTATAATTTTTTCCATTTTTAAAATTACAAAGCACAAAGTAAACAATCCATAAAAAATTCCTAAAAAAGCTGGTATAAAAATAATTGTTATAGGAATTAAAAATTTAAAATTTTGATCAAATGTTAAAGAAATTGATAACCAATATAAACTTGACAAAAAATAACCAAATCCAAATAGCCATCCATAGAGAAAAAAAGTTTTTTTATTTTGAGTAATTTTCGATTTTTTGAAAAGAAATATAAAAAAAGTACTAAAAGTAAAAAAATTGATTATTAAATAATTATAAGGAGGTAAACTTAGGGATGAAACTACACCCAGAATAATTAAAAATACTGACTCGATATAATATTTTTTAATCAAACTAATTAATCTTTGAAATTACTGATTTATATATTTTGTCTTCTTCTCTAATCATCTTTTTATAATCTGAATTTTTTATATGATCAAAACCAAGTAAGTGAAGAAATCCATGTATAAAAGTTTTAATTATTTTTTCTTTAAAATTTTTTATATTTTGTGATTTTGGTTTATTAATAAAATTATAACTGATTATTATGTCTCCAATATAAGTTTTCTTTGATAACTTAATTTTTTTACTAAAAGGGAAAGATAAGATATCGGTAGGATTATTTTTATTTCTAAATTCCTTATTTAACTTTTTAAGACATCTGTTATTTGAAAGAAGCAAAGTAAGACTTACTCTCTTATTGGGAAATTTATATTTTTTTGGAAACAGACTACAAACTTGCCTAAAGAAAAACTCTTTTTTTTTAAGTTTATTTGACCAAGCCTTCTCTTCTGAGAGGACATTAATATTAATCATTATTTGAGTAAGCTTTAACTATTTTGGAAACAAGTGGATGTCTAACTACATCTGAATGATCAAAATCAACTACTGATATTTCATTTAAATGACCCAATAATTTTTTTGATCTAAGTAAACCTGATATATTTTTATTTGGTAAATCTATTTGAGTTGGGTCACCATTAACAACAATTTTAGAATTTTCTCCTATTCTAGTTAAAAACATTTTAATTTGAGTATCTGTTGCATTCTGGGCCTCATCCAAAATTGCAAATGAATTTTTTAAAGTTCTACCTCTCATAAATGCAAGTGGTGCAATTTCAATATCACCAATTTCAATCATTCTTTGAATTTTTTCAAAATCAAATAAGTCATATAATGAGTCGTAAAGAGGCCTTAAATAAGGATCAACTTTTTCTTTCATATCACCAGGTAAAAATCCCAACCTTTCTCCTGCCTCAACAGCTGGTCTAGACAAAATTATTCTTTCAATTTTTTTTTCTAATAACATCGTAAGACCTACGGCTACTGCCAAAAATGTTTTCCCAGTTCCTGCTGGACCTGCAGAAATTATTATATCACTTTGTCTCAGGGCTCTTACATAGTCTTTTTGTTTTTCTGATCTTGGGATGATAGATTTTTTTGGAGTCTTAATTATATCTGTGACATTATTATTTTTTACTTTTTCATTAATCATAAAATTATCTACTGAAGAAAGTATATCCTCTTTCTCTATATTACCATTGTTGATAAATTGATTAGCTAAAAATTTAATCGCATTTTTAACTATTTCATTTTTTTCAGGATTAGACTTAATTAAAATAGAATTCCCTCTAGAGTACAAATTTGTCTCTGTAATTTTTTCTAATTCTTTTAAATTTTTATTAAACTCACCAATAACACCAATCAAGAGTTCATTATCATGAAAAATAACGCTTAAAGAGTTATTATCTGAATAAACAAACTTTAAAGATGTGTCGCTATTTTTTTTTGTTAAACTTTTCAATTTCTATGCTACCTTTTGACTAGAACTAAAAACTATTTCACCAAATAAGGTACTTCGATTACTTTTGATAATTTTTACTGGCACAATTTTTCCAATATCTTCTTTTTTACCATTAAAAATAACTGATGTCATATATTCAGATCGACCAAAAACTTGGGTTTTATCTTCCGTTAAGTTCTCAACTAAAACATTAATTGTTTTATTTTCTAATGATTTATTCATGTGCATTTGATTGTCATACAATTGACTTTGAATTTTTTCCAATCTCGCCATAGAAATTTTTTTATCTATTAAATTTAAATCTGCAGCAACTGTTCCTGGTCTTGGACTAAAAATAAAAGAATAAGAATTTATAAACTTAATTTTTTTAATAAGTTCAAAAGTAGCTTTAAAATCATTTTCTTCCTCGCCAGGATAACCTATAATAAAATCACTAGAAAATTGTATATTAGAATTAATTACTTTTAACTGATCAAATATTTTATAATAATCTGTAATAGTATGCTTTCTATTCATAAGATCTAAAATTTTATCAGATCCACTTTGAACCGGTAAATGGACTAAAGGCATAAGTTTTTTTGAATTTTTATAAACTTCAATTAGATCTTCCGACATATCTTTTGGATGTGAAGTTGTATATCTAATTCTTTTTATTTCAGAATATTTTTCAATTTCTAATATTAGATTTGATAATCTGTATTTTTCATTATTATAAGCATTTACATTTTGCCCAAGTAAAATTATTTCTTGAGTGCCAGAGTCTGCTAAATATTTTGCTTCATCCAAAATCTGTTTAAATGGTCTAGAATATTCTGGGCCTCTTGTATATGGCACTACACAAAAATGACAAAACTTATCACAACCTTCTTGGATAGTTAAAAATGAGGAGATTTTTCCTGAGTTATTTTTAATTTTATTAAAATATTCAAATTTTGAAATTGCATCAAATTCTGTTTCTTCTGCTTTTTTCTTTTTTTCAATATGGTTTAAAATTATATAATTAATTTTGTGATAAGCCTGGGGTCCAATTACAAGATCTATGTACGGTTCTCTTTTAAGCATTTCCTGATTTTCTGCCTGGGCAACACACCCGGCAATTATTACTAATGGCTTTTTTTTTGACCTAAAAATTTTTTTTACTCTTCCAATTTCATGATAAACTTTTTCCTTTGCTTTATCTCGTATGTGACATGTATTTAATAAATAACAATCTGCTTCCTCATAATTTTCTGTTTTTTCAAAACCAATTTTTTTTACCGAATCGTATATTCTGTTTGAATCATACTCATTCATTTGACAGCCAAATGTTTTGATAAAAATTTTTTGTTTCATTTTATTAGGACTTTTTCTTTATCCCATATAATTCAAGCTTATGATCTACTAGTTTGTAACCATATTTTTCTGCTACTTTTTTTTGAAGTTTTTCAATTTCCTCATCCACAAATTCAATAATTTCACCTGACTTAACATCTATTAAATGATCATGGTGTCCTTCATTTAACTCTTCATATCTAGCTTTTCCTCCCTTAAATTCATGCTTGGCTAGTATTCCCGATTCTTCAAATAATTTTACTGTTCTATAAACAGTTGCAATGCTAATTTTTGGGTCAATTTTAGAAACTCTATTATATAACTCATCAACATCTGGATGATCAGTTGATTGAGACATAACTTGTGCAATTACTTTTCTTTGATCGGTTAATTTAACACCTTTTGATAAACATTTTTCTTCAATTGTTTCTGACATATTTGATTTTAACTTATATAAATAGGATTAATCAAATTTTTTTTAATTTTAAATTTATTACACAAATTAGGGATATTTTCATAACTTACATCTCTTTCACCTTTAAAATCATCTAAGCTATAACAATAATAATCAATTTTTTTTGCAACATTAAATGCTTTTACTATTGAAAGAGAATTTCTTATTCCAGCGAAGCTTCCAGAACCTTTATTTATGTAAATTCTACTAATATCAGTTATTTTTAAATTATAAGAAATAAGGAAATCATTAACTATTTTAGTTAATTTTTCACAATTAATTTTAGTATTCTCATAAGTAATATTATAAATATCAGAAGAAGTGATGATCATTAAAAAAATTTTTTTATTAGCTGCATCTATAATGAGTTTGTTCATTTTTATTTTATTTATAGAATCAAATTCTAATTCAGATGAAAATAATATCAAACACTATTCGAAGGATGAAGGTATTTTATCATTAATGTATCATCGTTTTAACGAATCTAAATACCCTTCAACAAATATTCAAATGGATATTTTTAAAGATCAAATTAAAATTATAAAAAAATCTAATTATGCTTTCTCTGATCCAGCTAAATTTAAAGAAAAATTTAAGATACCAAAAAAAAATAAAGAAATTCTAATAACAATAGATGATGGTTTTGAATCATTTTATTTAGAGGCATGGCCTTATTTAAAAAAAAATAAAATTCCATTTATTTTATTTATATCGACTGAACCTGTCGGAAAAAAAGGTTATATGACCTGGAGTCAAATTAAAGAAGTGGAATTAGAAAAATTTGCGTTTATAGGACATCATTCACATACACACGATTATCTTATAGATAGTACTAATGACATATTTATTGAAGACATTGAAAAGGCTAATAAAATATTTTTAAATGAATTAGGCTACATTCCAAATTTGTTTTCTTATCCTTTTGGTGAATATTCAAAATTCATGAGAGATTATATTTCTCGAAATTTTGATTATGCTTTTGGTCAACACTCTGGTGTAATCGATATTAACAAAGATAAGTTTGAACTTCCAAGGTTTCCAATAAATGAAAATTATGGTGACCTAAAAAGATTTAAGTCTGTTATAAATTCATTTCCTCTAGAATATGATCAATTATTTCCTAAAGAAAAAAAACTAACAAAAAAAACTAACCCACCTAAATTTGAAGTTAAGTTTTTTAAAGATCAAAAGAATATAAAAAATGTTAATTGTTATTCTAATGAGTTAAATGAATGGAAAAAATCAGATACTAATTTTAACAATCATACATTGACAATTAAGTTTAGAGGTCCATTTAACCCAAGAAGAGGTAGGGTAAATTGTTCATTAAATGATAATGGTAAGTGGCGTTGGTTTGGTGTTCAATTTCCAATCCAAGATAACTAAATTAGACTTTCTAAATCAACACTTGAAGGCAATAATTTTGCATCATCAAAATCTTTTAATTTATTTTGCATAATTATTTTCTGTAAAACCTCAACATATTGATTTCCCGTTTCAGCATATTTATTTAAATATTTAGAAAGCTCAATACTATCTAATGGTTTGTTTAAATCTCTTAACTTGGCTCTAGCTTTTCTAAAGTCTTTATATGTTGAATGAGTATTTAAATTTCTTTGATACGCTCTAACTGATGCCTGTAGAACATTAAATTTCATAACTTTATGACCTTTACCTTTTTCAATATCCTTAGGCTTTAAACCTTCTCCAGACCACGTCCACTGTCCGAATAGTGCATTACCTTCTAGAGCAAATCTTGAGGTTCCCCAGCCAGTTTCTTTTGCAGCTTGTGCAATTGCTAGAGACGTTGGTATTTCATCCATTCTAATTTTTAATACTGATAAATCTCTTGAATTCACTCCATATTGTTTATATTTCTTTTTAAGCCACTTTTTCTCTGAGACTGTATTATTATTTTTATTAATAATATTAAAAAGAGTTTTTCGATCTAATCTAATATTATTATTTTCTTGAATTATTAACGGTAGAACAATTTGAATAAAAAAATCCTTTCTTTTTTTTACATTTTCAATCATTTTGATTTCTTGAGGCAATAAAGTTAGGGCAACAGGTTTAACCAATTTCTTTTTTCTTACATCTTTCAAATTGTAATCAGTTTCCTCAAATAATTGCTTTATAGTTGAGGCACTTAATCTTACTGTGTCAGACTCTAGATCGTTTAGGCTAAAAATATCAAACAACACTTCGTTTTCATTTATATTCTCATCTTGATTTTTAGATCCATTGTTAAGTGTATAAGCCAGTATTTTTTTTGAATTATTAGTGAATTCTTTGTTATTGAGTTGTGTAAAATTTAAAAAAAATGGTGTTATATAAAAAAATGAAATAATTAAAAAACTACTTAGTACAATTCTTAATAGATTGTTCAAATTTTTATTTTTTTTCAATTTCATTTTTTAATTCTATATAGCAACTACTTCTTTTACTTCAGTTAGGTAATGGCATAAAAGATTTTGGACACCTTGCTTTAAAGTCATTGTGGAACTTGGACAACCTGAACAACTTCCTTGCAATTGAACTTTTACTATACCATCTTTGAATTCTATAAATTTAATATCACCACCATCTCCAGCTACAGCTGGCCTAATTTTTTGATCTAAAATTTTTACTATTTTTTCTTCAATTTCGTTTAAATCAGACACTTCCTCTTTTATATTTTTATCAATTACAAACTCTTTACCGTCTGCATAAAAGTCATTTATTAAAGAAATTACAATATGTTTTATTTCTTTCCACTTAATATTCTCATTCTTATTAACTGAAATAAAATCTTGCCCTAAAAAAATTCCTTCAACACCATTTACTGACAATATATTTCTTGCTAATTCATTTTGAATATTTTCTTTATTTGTAATCTCATAAGGACCGCTATTTGAAACTTTCTTCCCAGGGAGAAATTTTAATGAATTTGGATTTGGCGTTACTTCTGTTTGAATGAACATAAATTATATATAGTTAATATTTTAAAAATTAAAACTCGATAATAAATTTTTATTAAAAACCCACTATTTCTTTAATTCTTTCTATCTTTTTTGAAGCAATAAAATTGGCTTTTTCAACTCCATTTAGAAGAATTTCATCAAGGTACTTTTTGTCTCCTAAAAGTTTTTTTATTTCTTTTGAAATAGGTTCAATTTTATTCACCAACTCTTCTGCTAAACCTTCTTTAAATTCTGAAAAATTTTTGCCTGAAAAATTTTTTACAGAATTTTGCAATGTGGAATTAGTCAGACTTGAGTAAATTCCTAAAAGATTTTTTGCCTCCAACCTTTCGTCAAGTTCCTTTATATCTTGCGGCATAGGTAATGGATCAGTTTTTGCTTTTTTTATTTTATTTATTATTTGATCTTTATCATCTGTTAAATTTATTCTACTAAAATCTGATAATTCTGATTTACTCATTTTTTTTGAACCATCTTTTAAACTCATTATCCTTGAAAACTCTTTTTGTATTAATGGTTCAGGAACTTGAAGAAAATTTTCTACTTCAAAATCATTATTAAATTTTTGAGCTATGTCTCTACATAACTCTAAATGTTGCTTTTGATCATCACCTACAGGAACATGTGTAGCATCATATAAAAGAATATCAGCTGCCATCAGAACTGGATAAGAATATAGACCAATGCTGGCTTTCTCTTTGTCTTTACCAGCTTTTTCCTTAAATTGTGTCATCCTATTTAGCCACCCCATTCTAGCTACACAACTTAATATCCAAGCTCCTTCAGCATGAGCAGTTACTCTCGATTGATTAAAAATTATACTTTTTTTTGGATCTATCCCGCTTGCTATAAAGGTTGCAACAGTTTCTCTTATATTATTTTTTAGCTCTTTTGGATCTTGTTTAACGGTAATAGCATGTAAATCTACTACACAAAAAATACATTTGTTTTCATTATCATTATTTAAATCTACAAAATTTTTGATTGCTCCTAAATAGTTACCTAAATGAAGATTGCCTGTAGGCTGAACCCCTGAAAATATTTTTTTACCCATAAGATTAGTACTTTAATTTAATATCACTCATTTTAAAAGCTTTGATCAAATAACAAACTACTAAATAAAACAATAATCCCAATATAACAGATAAAACTAAATATAAAGATTTAATTGATTGATTAAAGGCTAATTCGTTTTGAAAAAAATTTAATAAAAAGTTAAAAAATAAACCCATTAGAATTGATGCAAAAATTATTTTAATAAACTTGATAAAAAATATTTGATTGAAATAAAATAGTTTTCTATTTTTTAAAAATAAAAATAATAATATTGAATTAAACCAAGATGAAATAGATGTTGCGATCGGAATTATTATAAATCCAATTTCTATAAAATAGTAAACACTAATTAAAATATTTAGTATCACCGAAACTAAAGAGATATAAAAAGGAGTTTTTGTGTCATGATTTGCGAAGAAAAAACTTGAAAAAACTTTAATCAAAGCAAACGCGGGTAATCCTAATGCAAAAAAGTATAAGGCTAAACTTGAGTTATTCACTGAATTTTCATTAAAAGACCCATAACCAAATAAAGCAGAAATAATTTGTTTTGATCCAATAATTAGAGCAATAGTTGCTGGAAGACTTAAAAATAAACTTAATTCTAGAGCTTTATTTTGAATGAGTAAAATCTTATTTTTTTTTCTTGATTGAATGTGTTTTGAAAGTTGTGGAAGTACAACAACACCAATCGCAATACCGGCTATAGCTAAATTAATTTGATAAATTCTATCTGCATAATATAAATAGGAAATTGCACTCGCTTGAAATGATGCAATTATTGTCCCAATTAAAATATTAATTTGAGTTACTCCAGATGAAAAAATACTTGGTAAAAGTTTTTTAAAAAAAAATTTAACTTTATTACTTGCCTTCAATTTAAAACTAAATTTTAAAGTGTAATATTTTGATACATATTTATATAAAAATATTAATTGTAAAAAACCAGCTAAAGAAACACCATAAGATAAATAATAAACCAACTGATCGCCCAAAGATTTAGAAAAAATTAATACTGAAATTAAAACAATGTTCAAAATTATTGGGGCTGCAGCTGCAGCTGCAAACTTATTGTGTGAATTGAGAATTGCAGAAAAAAATGACGCTAAACAAATAAAAAGTAAAAAAGGAAAAGTAATTCTTGTTAAATTTATTGCTACCGACATTTTTTCTAAATCACCAACAAATCCTGGGGCAATGATTGAAACAAATAAAGGCATAAAAATTTCAATTATTATTGTTAAAAATAACAATCCTAAAAAAAGAAAATTAAAAATATCATTGCCAAATTTATTTAATTGTTTTTTACCCTTACTTATTTCTGATGAATAACTTGGAACGAATGCTGCATTAAAAGTACCTTCAGCAAATAATCTTCTAAATGTGTTTGGAATTCTAAAAGCTACAAAAAAAGCGTCAGCTAACATTCCAGTTCCAAGGAAAATTGCTATTAAAATATCTCTTAAATAACCGAGCAACCTACTTATTATAGTATAGAAACCAAATGTACCTGTTGACTTAAGTAAGTTCATAAATCATATTAGTCTTAATTTTACCCTAATTGTATACTTATTATAAGAATATATAGGTCAAATATTACAAATAATAAAAATTTTTAAAAAAAACAGTACTAATAGAATTAGATTTAAATAGTTGAACTAATATGAAAAAAACAAAGATTGATCATTACACTGACAAAGAGGCTTTAGATTTTCATAAGGACAAAAAACCTGGCAAGATTGAGATTAATTCCTCTAAGAGTATGACAACAAAAAGAGATCTTGCATTAGCATATTCACCTGGTGTGGCAGCTCCTGTCAGAATGATAAGCCAAAACCCTGAAACTGCTTACGATTACACAAGTAAAGGAAATTTGGTTGCTGTAATTAGTAATGGTTCTGCGATATTAGGAATGGGCAATTTAGGAGCACTTGCATCAAAACCAGTGATGGAGGGTAAAGCAGTATTATTTAAAAGATTTGCAGATATAGACTCCATTGATCTTGAAATTGATTGTTCAAATGCTGAGGAAATTGTTAATTCTATTAAAAACTTTGCTCCTAGTTTTGGTGGAATAAATCTAGAGGATATTGCGGCACCCGATTGTTTTATTATTGAACAAAAACTAAAAGAAATATTAGATATTCCAGTCTTTCATGATGATCAGCATGGAACTGCAATCATCACAACTGCAGCTTTAATAAATGCTCTAGATATTAGTGGTAAATCGATTGAAGAAATAAAGGTGGTTATAAATGGTGCTGGTGCATCCGCTCAAGCATGTACTGAACTTTTTAAAAATTCAGGTGTTAAAAGTAAAAATATAATAATGTTGGATCGTAAAGGCGTAATCTATAAAGGAAGACCTGACAGAATTGACCAATGGAAATCTAGATACGCTAACGAAACGAAATTAAGAACACTTGAGGAAGCAATAAATGGTGCTGATGTTTTTCTTGGATTATCAGCAAAAGGAGCTCTTAAAAAAGAACATATAAAAAAAATGTCAAAAAAACCCATAATTTTTGCTTGTGCTAATCCAGATCCTGAAATTACACCTGAAGAAGTTTATGATGTAAGAAATGATGCTATTGTTGCAACCGGCAGATCAGATTATCCAAATCAAGTAAATAATTTAATTGGATTTCCATATATATTTCGAGGTGCACTAGATGTAAGATCAAAAACCATTAATGAGGAAATGAAAGTTGCAGCTGCTCAAGCTATTGCAAAACTAGCTAGAGAAGATGTTCCTGATGAAGTTGTTGCGGCTATGGGTGGTGAAAGACCACACTATGGAAAAGATTATATTATACCATCCACATTTGATCCAAGATTAATAAGTATAATCCCTGCAGCTGTTGCAAAAGCTGCAATGGATAGTGGAGTTGCAAGAAAAAATATTGATAACTTTGATATTTATAGAGATCAATTAAAACAAAGACTTGATCCAACAGTAACTATAATGCAAGGAATAAATTCCTATATTAAGAAAAATCAAAAAAAGATTGTATTTGCAGACGGCGAAGATGAAAATACACTTAAAGCTGCAATAGCATTTAAAAATTCAAAATTGGGTACTCCAATTCTTGTTGGAAAAGAAGATAAAATAAAAGAACAAATTAAAAATATTGGTTACAGTGATAATTTTGATATTAAGATTGTTAATTCTAAAGACGCAGAGAAAAGAAATAAATATGTAAAATATTTGTTTCAAAAATTACAAAGAGAACAAGGTCTTTTAGAAAGAGATTGTGACCGACTAGTGAGAAATGACAGAGTTATATGGGCGACTAGTATGGTGGCTTGTGGCGATGCTGATGGAGCAGTAACTGGAAACACAAGACGTTTTGGTGCCTCGCTTGATAAAATTAAACAGGTAGTTGATGTACGAACTGGAGAAATTATGTTTGGTCTCAATATGGTAGTTCACAAAGGGAAAACTATTTTTGTTGGAGATACCAGCGTTCATGAGTATCCAACATCAGAACAAATGGCAGAAATTGCGATATCTACTGCAAGAGTAGTAAGGCTATTTGGTTTTGAACCCAAAGTGGCTTTTGTTTCACATTCTACATTTGGCCAACCTCTTACAAGCCGAACAAAACATATAAGAAAAGCAGTTGATATTTTAAAAGAAAAAAAAGTAGATTTTGAATTTGATGGGGACATGCAGCCAGATGTAGCTCTAAATTCAGAATACGAAGAGCTTTACCCTTTTTCAAAAATTGTTGGAAAAGCAAATATTTTAATTATGCCAGGACAACATAGCGCTGCAATATCTTATAAAATGATGAAAACATTAGGGGACACTAAAGTCATAGGGCCTTTACTAATTGGACTTGGGTTACCAATTGAAATTGCTCCTTTAAGATCTTCTATATCTGAACTAATTAATTTGGCCTCTATCGCCGCTTATTCTGCAGACGTAATTGATTATAAAAAATAATCAGTCTTTTTGAACTCTTAAGTCTTCAACAAGTAAAATACTAGCAATAACATCTTTTACATCCAATATTTCTTTAGCTTCACTTATCACTAAATCTTTTTCATCAGAAGTTAAGGCAATTCCATAAATATAAATTTTTTTCTTATAAGTGTCTATTTGGTAATTTGTTGCTTTTATATTTTTATTTAAAATTATAGCTGTTCGAAGTTGTGAAGTAATTAAAATATCTTTTGCAGATCTTTTAAAATTAAATTCTTCTTTAATTTTTATATCATTTCGGACAGATCTAGTGCCTTTTGTTTCCCAAGCTAACTTAGTTAATAATAATTTTTCTTCTGGATTATCAACTTTCCCCGTTAAAAAGATTCTACCATCAAGCACTTTAGATTTTACTGACAGAAGGTATTTTTTATCCTTAACCAAAATTCGAGTTGCTAAATTCTTTTGCATTATAGAGTCATCCAATTGTGTTCCAACTGTTCTTGGGTCTAATGCGACAGACACACCTGTACCAAAAATACCGCTTGACGAAACACCCACACAACTTGACAAAAGTACTAGACATAAAATTACTTGAATAAA
>Ga0208764_10000950_pt1 | contig 18775 bp, 24 predicted proteins | sample ETNtaG_18_FD_185762 | JGI IMG/M metagenome (GOLD analysis project Ga0208764, IMG submission 185762) | Marine microbial and viral communities from oxygen minimum zone, Eastern Pacific Ocean - ETNP201302SV91 (SPAdes) (version 2) | ecosystem: Environmental > Aquatic > Marine > Oceanic ... | reverse complement strand
TGAACATTATTGTTCCAAAGATGTATACCATTACATCGAAGAACAGTGGGTCATAGTTTGGACCAAGCTGTCCAGTAACACTAGACAGTATACTCAAGATTGTTCCGAATATAGGAATCATCATAGAAACGTGCCTATGAGGTCGATATAAACATTTTCTCGTTTATTAGACATGTAGGGATCAGCATACGCTAGGAATAACGAATAAAATAGAAAATAGAGAGGTTTTATCCTCTACCTTGTGCAGCGTATTTACCACTTCTTCCTCTAATGAAGAATGCTCCAGCGATACCGCCGAATATGGCTGCTGCGATTGCAGATGCACCAATTACACCATCAGCTGCTAGATATGGAGTACCAGATCCAGATGCTGGGTTGTCTGCTGCATATTGAACTTTGGCTGCGGCTAGTTCCAGTGTATCTTCAAGAGACATTGATGGATGACCACCATCTTGGTTACCTGCTCCACCAGATCCCATATACTGGGCAAATGCTGGGGTAACACCCATTGAAATTGCGACTGCAAAAACTGCGCCTAATGCTATTGATTTGTTCATTTGTATCTGTTCAAATGTGACTAGCGTTATTATTTAACTTTTGTCAAATTCGCAACAAGATACATTTAATTTCGTACCTAATTTAGCCACAAAACATGGGTAGAATGCATACACACAATCATGGAAAATCACATTCGATCAGACCTATTGAATTAAAGAAACCAGACTGGATCAAAATGGAGCCAAAAGAGATCGAAGAATTGGTTGTAAAATATGCAAAAGAAGGTATGACTTCAAGTATGATTGGTATCAAATTAAGAGATCAGCATGCAATACCACTTGTAAAACCTATTCTCAATAAGACAATTTCAGATGTCTTAAAAGAAAATGATCTAGTACCAGAGATTCCTGAAGATCTCAATAACATTGTACTCAAAGCAGTCAACCTACAAAAGCACCTTAAAGAGAATAAAAGTGATAATAGAAATGTGAGATCGCTTGAACTGATAGAGGCAAAGGTTCATCGACTTTCAACACACTATAAAAACAAAGGAATCATTTCTAAAAAATGGAAATATAAGTCTGTAGTAGCACAACTTGAATAATGGGTAAAAATTTACAAGAATCACTTTCATATTTTTCAGACAAAGTTTTTGATGCTATAAAATCAAAAAAAAGCATTCGTGTTACAACACATATCGACTGTGATGGTATCACATCTGGTAGTATAATATCAAAGGCCCTTATCAGAGAAGGTGCAAAATGTACCACTAGAACAACTAATGAATTTAGTCAAAATGTGATTGAGCAGTTAAAAAAAGAGGACGAAGGATTACATGTTATCACCGATCTGGGAGGTGGATTCGCTAAAAACCTAGATGAGAGAATTGGTGATGATTGGATAGTTCTAGACCATCATCAAATCCCAGAGGATGAAATAGATAATCAGAATGTAATCAATGCATGGAAATTTGGAATTGACGGTGGTGTTGAAATATGTGCTGGGGGAATGACATATCTTGCTTCCACTGCCTTGAATAAGAAAAACAAGGATTTGTCTGGAGTGGCAGTAGTTTCTGCACTAGGAGACAGACAAGATCAAGGTGAAAAAAAATCATTTTTGGGAGAAAATCAAAAAATTGTAAAAACTGCAAAAGAACTTGGGTTAGTGGATGTAAACTTGGATTTACTATTAGTTGGTCGTGAAACAAGACCTCTACCAGATGCACTTGCATTTACGTCTCAACCATTCATTGAAGGTCTGACATGGAATAGGGATGCTTGTCTTGCAATACTTAATTCTACAGGAATTGAACTAAAAGATGGCGCCAGATGGAGAGTTCCAGCTGACTTGGATCAGGATGAAAAACGTAACGTTATTGAAGGTATTACCAAATTTGCACAAGGGAAAAATGCAACTGAAATAATGGATGAATTGATTGGTTATACCTATACATTTCCAAGGGAGGACAAACGTAGTTTTCTAAGAGAAGGTAGAGAATTCTCAACAATGTTGAACTCATGTGGAAGAATCGGTAAATCTGGTGTTGGGATTTCTATTTGCATGGGGGACCGAAATAAAATGTTGCAAGAAGGAGAAAAAATTCTTGCTCAATACAGAAGTATGATTAGAGAGTACATGAATGTCCTAGGAAATGAGAGATGGCGAACAAATAGTGATGAAAACTGTGTTATGGTAAATGCAGAAGGTTTGGTGCCTGAAACTATGACTGGAACAATTTCCTCATTAATTGCAGGTTCCCCAAAAAATATTGGAAAAATTGTAATTCTAAGAACTGATGGCTCAGAAGGAACTGTCAAATTTTCATCAAGAAAATCAATTAGTTGTAAATCAGAAATTAATTTGAGTGATTTGATGAGAACTGGTGCACAGAGATTTGATGGTATGGGTGGAGGTCATGATGCAGCCGCAGGGGCAAAAATAACTAAAGACAAATTAGATGAATTTTTAGACTATCTGGAAGAAAATGTCACAAAACTGCAAAGTAGAGATAATAATCAATAATATCTCAGATGAAAAAGCAAAAGTAGTAAAAAAGTCACTAGAACCAGATAACATTGACTTTCCTGATGGCCTATCGTTGAAAGTAGAAAAAATTGATAACAAACTTGTCTTTAGTTTCTCAAACAGTGGTAATATGGGGAAATTAATATCAACTATAGATGAAGTACTTGAACATGCAAATCTTGCACTTGAGGTGATCAAATAATGCTCGATCCAAAAATTATCAGAGATGAACCAGAAAAAATACGAAAGATGCTCATTGATAGAGCAGTGGAATTTGATTTTGATGGAATGTTAGAACTCGACAAAAAAAGAAGGGATTTGATAAAAGAAACTGATGAACTTCGAAAAAAACGAAATCAAATGTCAATTGCAATTGGTCAAGCGAAAAAATCGAACGAAGATACAGCATCACTTCTCACTGATATGAGTAAAATTTCAAAGGATCTTGATGAACATGAACAACTCCAGAAAACTGTAGAGTCAAATTACACAAATCTTGCTTTTTCAATACCAAACATGATTCATAAATCTGTTCCAATTGGACCTGATGAATCAGCTAATGTAGAGATTAGAAAATGGGGAGAAATACCAAATTTTGATTTTGATGTAAAAGGTCATGAAGAAATAGCTGAAAAATTAGATCTTATTGATATTCAAAGAGCATCTAAAATTGCAGGTGCCAGATTTTACTTTCTCAAAGGTGATTTAGTAAAACTTGCTCATGCAGTAACTGCATTTGCATTTGATTTCTTATCAGAAAAAGGTTACAAGTTGATACAACCTCCATATATGATTAATAGAAAATCTATGGAGGGAGCTGTAATAGCAGATGATATGGAAGATGTCATTTACGGAGTAATTCCTTCATCTGAGCAGAAAGAAGAACTTTTTCTAATTGGTACATCTGAGCATGCCATTGCATCTATGTATTCAGATGAAATTTTAGATGGAAAATCACTCCCAGATAGATTTGGCTCTATCAGTCCCTGCTTTAGGAAAGAAGCTGGGGCTCATGGAAAAGATCAAAAAGGAATTTTCAGAGTTCATCAGTTTGAAAAATTTGAACAATTTGTTTTTGCAAAACCAGAAGATTCAGAAATAGCACATGAAAAAATGATTGAATATGCTGAAGTGTTTTACCAGAAACTTGGAATTCCACACAGGGTTATTTTACTTTCAAGTGCAGATATGGGTAAAGTTGCTGCCAAAACATACGATATTGAAGCTTGGATGCCAGGTCAGAATGCGTATAGAGAAATTTGTTCTGTTTCAAATTGTCTTGATTTCCAATCAAGAAGATTGATGATAAGATTTCGTGACAAAACAAACGAAGAAACACAATACGTTCATACATTAAATGGAACTTTGGTAGCAATTGAAAGAACATTAGTAGCAATAATAGAAAACTGTCAAACAAATGATGGGCACATTAGAGTACCAGAAGTACTACAGAAATATTTAGGAATCGATAAAATTTAGCCAGAACAGTTTATATTCAGAAAACTAAGGTCGAAAATAATTGGCACGAAAAGCCCGAAAAATTAAAGACAAGTGGAAAGAAAAAAAATGGGTTCATGTAATTGCACCTGATTCTTTTAATAATGTAACATTAGGTTATGTACCAATTACTGATGATGAAAACGCAAAAGGTAGAGTTTTAGAAGTTACATTATGGGATATACTAAAAGGTGATCCTTCACAACATCAATACAAAATATTCTTTCAAATAGACAATGTAGTAGATGACAAGGCAAAAACAGTTTTCAAACGATTTGAATATTCAAAAGAATTTTTGAGAAGTCTTGTAAGAAGGGGTTCTTCTAAAGTTAATTTTGTGATAGATGTTGCAACCAAAGATAATTACATATTTAGAATTAAAATATTGGCTTTGACGCACAGACAACTGAATACTTCAAGACAACGTCAATTACGCTTAATTGCACAAGACTCAATCAAAAAAATAGTACCATCTATGAATATTGATAGTTTTGTTCAAGCAACGTGTTATGGAAAAATAAATTCTGACATAATGAGTGCGGCAAAAAAAGTAATTAAACTAAGACATGTTGGTTTAGAGAAAGTTAAATTAATCAAGACTGCAGAGGCTCAAACAGTCCTGCTAGAAGCAAAAAACAAAAAAAGCAAAGCCAAATAATCTTACTCTATGTCATTACATGCTGAAGTTAAGATTGATGCAATACTCCATGCTACTGAGGATATAGAGAAAATTTTTGAATCTTTTTTATCTAATTTTGATTTAGACAAAAAGGATTTTGAAATTCAAAATTTAACAGGCCATTTTGATAATCCGATAACACTACTATCAATTAATTTAAAAAAGAAAAATGCTGAAGTATTCATTTCAAAGATTCGTGAAACTATGAATAAAACCGACTTCGCCGAAATTTATGAAAATATTGAAGATGGTATATCCAGTTCTGGTTTAAAACTAAAGATAAGCAAACAGAAGATGATTGAAGATGAAATTGTACTTGAAAACAAAGATGCTGTAAAAATAAATATTTCATGCCCTGTTTATGTTAAAAAAGATTCAAAAAAGATCTATCAACAATTACTACAACTAGCAAAATAACTTAATAATATTCAAAAGAAGATCATAAAGGGAATGAGGAAATAAAAGCCGCTCCAGTCTGAGCGCCAAGCTCTGATGACGCCGCGACGAACCGACCCAGTTTTTCTATAATGGATTTGTATTATTTTAAATAGAGACCGAACCGTGAAGTCTTATTGGAAACAGATTATGATGTGATTGTTGCAGGTGGTGGGTTAGCCGGTACAATTACTGCACAAGCAATATCACATTATTCAAATCAAAATTTGAGAATTCTTTCAGTAGATAGAAATCCAGAGCATTTGCCTGGTAGAAAATCATCTCCTGGGTGGACCTGTGGTGATGCATGTTCTAAGGAGGCTGTTGATTTTATGACGGAGCGAATTAAGGTTCCTTGGACTAGACCTGAAATTGAGCATGATGTAAAGGGTGTTATGGCATTTTCTCCTGATAAAGAAACTGCGATTCCATTTGATGGTGACGGGTATATGTTAAACCGTCAGAAGCTTCCTGAAATTCAGAATGAACGAACAAAAAAAATGGGAGTGAATTTTGATTTTGAGATTAATCTTACGAATTTAATTTATGATGGATCACAAATAGTTGGAGTTCAAGGATTAGATAATAAAACAAAACAACCTTACAAAAAAACTGCAAAGATTGTAGTAGATGCAACTGGGATTACTTCAATGCTCAGGAACCAAATCCAGAACTCGACAAAAATTGAAAGAAAAATAGATAGAAGAGACATAGAATCTACTGGAAGACACATTATGTATTTCGAGCCAGGTGAAAAAGATCTAACAGAATTTGATCCTGATTACTGTATAATTCATCTAGATCAAGATATTGCTCCTGGTGGATATGGATGGGTTTTTCCAAAAGCTGAAAATAAAGTGAATATTGGTCTTGGTGTTGAAAAGACAATCTTAGAGCAGAGAAATAAGAGGCTTGGAAAAACCGATAATGTTGCCTCATTGATGGAAGAATATCTACAAAGAAATAAAGCAATAAAAAATGCAAAATTATCACAAGATCAAGACGATATACACAATAACACAGGAGTTTTTCAAGTTTCTGTTAGAAGACAAAATGATTGTCTTGTTTCAGGTGGTTACATGTTGGTTGGAGATTCTGCGTGGATGCCCAAACCAATTGATGCAGGTGGAATTGGACCAGCGTTAATTGCAGGAACCATTATCGGTAACAACATTGCGCAAGCAATTGAGGCAAATGATGTTTCAGAGGAAAGTCTCTGGCAGTATAATCTTGATTTTATTGAAGAGTATGGATATAAAACTGCAGGACTAGAACTTTTCAGACGTCTCGTACAAACAATGACAAATGATCAAATCAGCTACGGCATGAAACACTTTTTGGGTAATCTTGACGTTGAGGCAATTAGCAAAGGTGAACATCCAGATTTTTCTGGACTAGGAAAACTTGGAATGATAATTAGAGGGGTCATGAACAAAACTGTTGCAAGTGGACTCAAATACACTTCAGGACAAAACCAATGGTTGGTTGAACATTACAATAATTATCCTAAAGACCCATCTGGATTTGATAAATGGAGTAAAGAATTACACAAAACTTTATCCGAGTCATTCGTAAAAATTGCATCGTTTGGTAACTAGATCTAATCTTAAATAAAGTAGAAAATCAAGCAAGTATACTTTGATGGAAGACCCACAATACCTTGATTGGAACAATTCTTTTGATATATTGGACAAAGCACATGAGCAGGGAATATTCGTACTAATCATTGGTCCAAAAGGTACTGGGAAGACTACTCTTGTAAGAGAATATGCCAAAAGAAAATCAGTAAAACTAGAATCAATAAATTTTAGTCTAAGAACAAGAGAAAGTCATCTTGTGGGAACAAAAAATCTTTCTGAAGGGACAATTGGATTTGATGAAGGTATATTAGTCAAATCAATGAAAGAGGGTAGTCTACTATACCTTGATGAGATTAACGCGGCTGAGGCTGACGTTCTGTTAAGATTAGATGAAGTTTTAGATGATAGGCGGCAAATAATTCTGAAAGAATCAGGTGGCGAAATGATTCAGGCAGAAAAGTCTTGGTTTGTGATATCAACAATCAATCCACTCACACATGTTGGAACAAAAGAACTTCCACCACAAATTTTGAGTAGATTTCCTGTACGATTAAGATTAGATTATCCGCCAGAAGAAACAGAATACAGTATAATCAAAAAACATGTTCCAGATGCGGATGAAACATCAACCAAACAAGGTATCAAACTTGCTAATATTCTAAGACAGGCAGCTGCAGTGGAAGAATTGTATTACTCACCATCATTACGTGAAACTATTGCTTATGCAAAACTTCTTCAAAATCAAACTCTGCCTAAAGATGTGGCTCAAATTGTATTTGGGAATGTCTATGCACAATGGGGAAATATTGAATTGCAAAAGGTTAATGACATTATTGCCTCAATGTACGAGAAATGATGTCATCTGTATCACTAGGTAATGACACTCTAATTGAAATCGCTACATTCTTGATCAGACGTTGGTCAGGAAATGATCAAATAACAGTGGAATTTTCAACAAAAAAAACTAACGAGACTAGAATTAAAGAAAATAGAGTAATTCTAATTCCTTTTCTAGATTACAATGGAGATGAATTTGCAAGATATAGACAATTAAGAACTGCTACCTGGTACGAGGGAATGCGAATTAATCACTGCCGTAAAATTTTATCAAATGATCATGCATTTGGATTTATTCTGAACACTATTGAAAGAAGAAGAATTGAACTGTTAGGAAGGAAATACTGGCGTGGAATGGATAGTGAATTAATATTCAATTATACCTGGCAATGGATTTACAGACCACTTCTAAACAACATTATAGGAAAAGCAAGAATAGTAGAAGCATTTTACCAATACTTTCTATTTGGTGATATCAAAGGTGAGATGCAACCAAGTCATTTTGAAAGAGTAAAAAAAGCAGTGGAATTTGCAAAAACGATTCTAGACAAGGCTTTAGAAAATAATTTTAGTACTGATTGGATTGAAAAAAGTATCCCAAAAATTCTAACAATGTTAGATATTGATTCACTAATTACAATTCCATTATCTATTCCATTAAAAGGTCCTGGACTGTTAGTAACGCCAGAAGATTTTGAAAAAGCAGCGAAAAAAATTACAAAAAATTTAGAAGGTGAACTTGCTAATCTGAATTCGAAGAATCCAACACAGGGAAAAGAGATTGCAAAAGAATTTGACTTGATTAAAGAAGAAACAAAAAAGAATGAAAATAAGGGTCTGTCACCAGAAACAATTGGAATACAGATTCCAGAGTCTACGAACGTGGACGAAACAAAAATTTATGATCAAGACCTAATTAGCAATTTAAAAAATAAATTTCGAGAATGGAAAACTGGTTGGAAAGAAGAACATATGGTAGAGGGTGAAGAATTTGATGAAGAAGCATATGTTGAAGGTCATGATAAACCATTTTTCAATGATGTAAAAAAAGCAATAAAATCTAAAATTGTAATACTATTAGATCATTCATCAAGTATCACAGATCAACAAATAGCATATAAGAAAACTACAATTGGTTTGTGTGAGGTTTTGGATTTTCTAAAAGTAAATTTCTCAGTTTATGCATTTAATACTGTTAATAGACAGGTTGTTTGTTGGCTTATCAAACCTGAAAATATGAAGTGGAGTAACTCCTCTGCAAAAAGACTTGCCCAAATTTCTGCAAATGGTGGTACACCATTGGCTGAGATTTATGATAGAATGTTACCAGTTTTAGCATCAAAAAAACCAGATATCTTCCTAACTTTGTCAGATGGTGAACCATCAGATCCAAATGCACTGAAAATGGTTTTAAGATCATACAAAAGTTTAGGCATTAAAATGACAGCGATTGGTGTAGGTAGAGACACTTTTGGTGCAACCACAATTGCAAATAATCTAAAATATCTAGGATATGAGAAAGTTTTGGCAGTAAGTAGACTGGTAGATATTCCTAATAGAGTTCTTAGTATATTATCAGAGTATTAATGGAAAAAAATTGTTCTGAATGTGGTATGAAATTTTCATGTGATAGTAATTTAGCATGTTGGTGTGTAAGCTTTCCAAAAATTTCTCAAGAGCAGGTAGACGAGAAAATTGTCTTTGTAGAGAATGTCTTTTAGTTAGATATAGAAGAAAAACTATTGGTTCATAATTTTTGTGAGTGTTATGATAGTATAGTATGTTTTTATAGAATGAATTTGATTTTTCACAATGGAGTTTGAGGATACAAGACAGCCTGATGTGAAAAAACCATTAATAATTGCAGCAATGCAAGATATGGGAAATGTTGGTTCGATTGTTGTAAATTTTATCAATAAGAATCTTGGAACTGCACAATTTAGAACAGCAGCATCATCACGTCCACCATTTGTTTATGATAAAGGTGGTTACATTGAGATTCCAGAGGAAAAATGGGAATATCGATATGCTAAAGATATTATAATTTTTGGTGGTGGTAGAGGTCAACCACAAGAAAATGAAGAACTCAATGAATTATGTCAGGATGTAATGAATGTTGCAAAAAAATATGATGCAAAATTTATCTATACATTGGGTGGCTACCACACATCACGATCATTTGGTAAAAGTCCAACTACATATGTTACAACTACATCCCAAAATTTGTTAGATTTAGTTAAAAAATTAGGAATAGAGACAACACCGACAGAGTCAGTCATAACTGGTTTTAATGGTTTAATCTTGGGTTATGCAAAACTAAATGGAATTAATGGAATTGGTCTTTATGCGGAGTTACTTGAACCAAGAATCCCTCAATACAGAGCAGCAAAGGCAATAATCCAGACGTTAGAAAAACTAACTTACCAAAAACTTGGTGATTTAAACGAACTTGATATGAAAGCAGATTCCATTGAATCACGATTTAAGACTGATAATGATACAAAAGATGTTTAAAAAAATAAGTTTTTGAACTAGTTTGAATTTTATCTTTTGTTGATTGGCTAGATTAGGAAATATATTGAATACCTGACGTTTTATGACAGATGATTAAACGGTTTATTGTTTGCATAAAATTGCTGGATGCCAATTAACATTTTAATCCAAAAACACTGCTTAAGTTTAATTGGTATTATAATATAATTACTTCATGTATGTGTGGGTTGCAGCAGCAGCGATTGGAATAGTTGTTGCTCTTGTACTGGTTTTCAAATATACAAAAACTGGTAAAAATGATGTTTTAGGTTTTTCATACAAGTGCAAAAAATGTGGGCAAATTACAAACGGACTTAAATGTGGCAGATGTGAAGGAAGGACAAAAGACTGGCGATAAAAATGATGTCAAAACCTGATTCAGAGATGGATGGAACAATATGTAAAGAATGTAATCGTTTGATTAGTGACCATCTTCCTGAAGAGCTAGAAGAATGCATACGGAAAACTGAATTTAAAAAACTAAAAGAAGATGATATGAGATAACACTCATTTGGAATATTTGGGTGAAAGTCTAAATTGAACCTCTAATCTCTTTGATCACATGACTGAAGAAAGTAGTGTTGATAGTGTTCTACTAGAGAAATTTGAAAAAGAAGTTCTATCACAAGTGCCTCATAGAGAAGAGAAAGATGGAAAAATAGAGATAGTTAATGCAACACCTTTGATTGATCTTACTGATGACCTTAAGGAGTGTGCAAAGACAGTTTATGATGTAGATATTAGTGACAAAGATTTCAAAATTTATGGAAAATTTGATGGTACACTACTTACAGGTTCAATCAAAGTTAGGCCTGCTATCAACATTATTCATGATGCAATAACTACAGGTAAGATTAAAACTGGAACAGTAGTGATTGAAGCTACTTCAGGAAACTTTGGAATTGCCCTCGGATTATTATCAAAAATTGGTGTAACTGCAATTGCGCTTGTCTCAAGAAAACTTCAGGAAGGTGTATTCAAAGAATTAAGAAATGGAAATATTAGAATTATGGATCTCGACATGGATATTTGTCCTGCTCCAGGGATGGAAGATAAGCAAGATGTCTTGGTTGCAAAAGCAACTGCTGCAAACATTCGTTCACAATTAATTGAACTTGGATTTGAACCTGAAACGTATGACAGCAATATTGCAGATATTGAAACACTTTTAGCTAAAAAAGATATTATCAATTTGGCTAAGTTCCTTGCAAAAATTTACAATTGCTTCTGTCCTGAACAGTATGATAATGATTTGAATGTTGAAGCACATAGAAGCGTAACAGGTGTTGAAATTGATCAACAATTACATGAAAATGGTGAATCACTACAAGATTACAGTATTGTTTGTACTTTTGGAACAGGTGGAACATCTGGTGGTCTTAGTAAATATTTTGATGAACAATACAACAAAAAAGGAGTTCATGTAATATTTCCACCTGATCAACAAGACGTTGCAGGTATCAGAACAGTAGGTAATGCTGATGGCTTGAAGTATTATAATCCTGACAAATATGCTGGAAAACACCAGATAGATTTTGAACAAGCAAAACCACTTTTGAAGTTTATGGTAGAAAAAGGACATGATATGGGTGAGAGTAGTGCACTTGAACTTTATGCAGCTTTACAAATGATATACAATGATGGTGGGAAATTCGTTGTGATGATTTGTGATGGAATTGATAAGTATAGAAAGAATTTTGAAAAGATTGGGAATACTGTTACTCCTACACAAGTTAGCCAACAAGAAGTTGCTTCAAATGCTAGTGAGTATGATAAAGTGATTTGGATACATACTCAATATACTCCACGTGAAGAAGGAGTTGAATTACTTGCAAAATCACTTGGTATCGATAAAAGTAAGATTGTTGTACCAAATGCCAGAACAGCACAACAACTACTGTCAGGTCAACAAGTGCCAGAAGAAATTGACCATCTATTACAAGAATCTAAAGGAAAGTCATTGATGGTTTGCATGGCTGGAAGAACATCACTAATGGCTGCTAACGTTTTGGCAGAAAAAGGCATTCAGACTGATAGTCTAACTGGTGGAATTACTGGTCTTCCTGAGAGTAAAACCAAAGATCTCTCACAAATTATTGAACAGGTCTCACAATTCTGATATTTATTAAGACATTGTAAATAATGAAAATTTATGAAGTGTCTTTCAGTTTGTCAACCATTTGCTGAATTAATAATTCAAGGTAAAAAAACGATTGAATTAAGAAAATGGAATACTAAATTTCGTGGAGAATTCTTAGTTCATGCACCACAAAAAATTAGACTAGATGATTGTAAAAGACTAAAGATAAAACCTGAAATGGTAATAGGTGCAATTATTGGAAAAGTAGAATTGATTGATGTTAGAAAATATGAAAATGTAGAACAAATTAAAAATGATTCAAAGAAACATCTAGCGTCGATTGATGTAAATGATACCAAGTATGGTTTTATTTTACAAAATCCAATGCAATTAAGAATACCAATTCCCTGTACTGGTAAACTAAACTTTTTTGAGTTTAAACCAGAATTAACAAAGATTAATGAAATCAAAACTGAGCTTTTTGAAGAAGAGCATAGATACATGTGGATAAATCATCATTGAGCTAGTACAAAGTCATAAAATCGCATCTGTATATATAAAGGGGCTTTATAAAGAGGAAGAAATGACCGAAACAAAACCAATTGTTAGCGTGGAGAATGTCGTCGCATCTGCTTCAGTTGATCAGAAAATTGACTTGAATGATATAACCAAAAAGTTTCCAGATACAGAATACCATCCAGATCAATTTCCAGGTCTTGTATTTAGATTAGAAAGTCCTCGTACTGCAACACTAATCTTTAGAACAGGAAAAATGGTATGTACAGGAGCAAAATCCGAAGAGATGGCAATAAAGGCTGTAAAAACAGTTGTTCAGAAATTACGTAAAGGTGGCATTAAAATAAAAAAAGATGCTGTCATAACAGTTCAGAATATTGTTGCCGCAATAAATCTAGGAGGTAAAATTCATTTAGAACAAGCTGCTAGAAAATTGCCTAGAAGTATGTATGAACCTGAACAATTTCCAGGATTAATTCACAGAATGCTTGATCCAAAAACAGTTATTCTGTTATTTGCTTCAGGAAAACTTGTCTGTACTGGTGCAAAAAAAGAACCAGATGTTTATAGATCTGTTCACAATTTACATTCAACATTAGAAGAAAAAGATCTAATGATCTATGATGCATAGACACTCATTTTTTGTTTATTTTTAAATTTTTTTTAATTCTTCCTCAATTTCCTTTAATGCCTTATTTTTAGGATCAATTTCACGTATTTTCTCACAGCATCGTATTACATCCGATTTCTTTTTTTGATTTAAGAAAACACTTGCCTTTATTGATAATGCATCTATATCAAACTGTCCAATTTCTAAAGTCTTATTCATATAAGAAATTGTTTTCGATGCATCTCCAATTATGAAATAAATTGTGCCAATGATAAATGAGATGTCAGGATCATGATCTAATGATTTTTCAATTTCATGACCATATCTTAATGCCTCATTATATTTTTTTTCTTTAACAAGTTTCCTTAGTTTCCGTCTTGGATTCTTTTTGAATAATCCAGTCAAAAACGGTCAAAAGTTCACTGTGATGTATTTTCTGATTGTAATTTTTTCCAGTCAGCTAAAAATGCTTTCAAACCCTTGTCTGTTAGTGCGTGACCTAACATTTTTCCCAAAACTGAAGGTGGTAAAGTTACAACATCAGCACCTGTTTTAGCTGCATCAATTACATGTTGTGGGTGTCTTACACTTGCAACAAGAATTTGTGTCTTAAAATCATAATTGGAAAAAATCTGTTTGATTTCTTTGATAAGATCCATTCCAGTATGACCAATGTCATCTAATCTACCAATGAATGGACTAACATATTTTGCACCTGCTTTTGCCGCTAAAAGTGCTTGATTTGATGAAAATACTAAAGTGACATTTACAGGAATTCCTTGCTCAGTTAAACTCTTGCATGCCCTTAATCCTTCTCCGGTCATAGGACACTTTACGACAACATGATTGCCATATTCACGAAGTTTTTTTCCCTCTTCTATCATACCGTCAAAATCTGTACTAACAACTTCTAAACTAACGTCACCCTTGATGATCTCTGTAATCTCCTTCATTGCTTGATGAGGATCACCTCCTTCTTTTGCTAAAAGAGAGGGGTTTGTAGTTATTCCATCAAGTAAACCCATATCATTATACTTTTTAATTTCATCCAAATTAGCAGTATCTAGAAAAATTTTCATTATTTTTTACTCCGAATCTCTTTTACCATATTTGCTATATTAATTGATGTTATACCATGTTTCTCAAAAAGTGATGGTATTTCATTATCACGTGCTGATTCACCAAACATATCTTGTGCACCAATCCTTCTTATTGGAACTGGATAGGATTCAGATACTACTTCAGAAACTGCCGAACCAAAACCTGCCATGATGTTATGCTCTTCGCATGTAACAATTCCACCAGTTTCTCTTGCAGCTTGCTCAAGAATTTCTTTGTCAATTGGTTTCACAGTAAAGCAATCTATTACTCTACATGATATGCCCTCTTGTTTAAGTTGGTCCGCAGTATCTAATGCGGTCTTCACAGTTATGCCACATGCTGCAATTGTGCAATCAGAGCCATCTCTTAGAGTAATACCTTTGCCAATTTCAAAATTTTGTGACTCATCATATATTGTTGGAACCTTAGAACGTGCCATTCTCATATAGAAAGGTCCGTATTGTTGGGCTATAATCCAAGTAAGTTTTGATACTGCAACCGAATCAGCAGGAATGATTACCCGCATGTTAGGTATTGCACGCATAATTGCAATGTCTTCAAGTTGTTGATGTGATCCACCATCAGCACCAACTGATAATCCTCCATGTGAAACTACTAGTTTCACATTCAATCCTTTTTTATCTCCACGTGATGGATATGCGATGGCATTTCTGATCTGATCAACACAACGACCAGGAAGAAATATTGCATAAGTACTCGCAAATGATGTTTTTCCAGAGTACGCTAGTCCTGCTGCAATAGAAACTAGATTTGCTTCTGCTATTCCAACATTAAAGAATCTATCTGGAAATTTTTTACCAAAACCTGCAGTTTTTAGTGAATCAGTAGTATCTGCACCTAATACAACAATTTTTTTATCTTGTTCTCCTAACTCAATTAGCGATTTACCATATTCAGTTCTCATATCACCGAATTTTTCATCATTACTCATTGATATCCCAACTCCCTTGCAATTTGTAACAACTCATCTTTTTTCTTACCAATAACATGCAAGTCTATCCATTTGTTCACTAATTCTATTCCACCAAGTTCATTTGCTTTCTGGATCAAGAGTCTCCTCCGCGATCTTAGAATTCTATTCCTAAATTCTCTAATTACTACTCTAACATCACTTTGACCAATTATTGCACTACCACCCACAAATGCCCTTGCGCCATCAGCAAAACATGCCCCAACATTATCTAGTGTAACACCACCATCAGCTTCAATATAGCCATTAAACTTACACTCACTCAAAGTCTGGACAAGTTTCTGGGTTTTCTCATGAGATGATTCTATGTATTTCTGCCCAGACTTTCCTGGTACAACTGACATTACAATTAACTGGTCTAATGAAGGAATGAATTTTTTAGACCAATCTGGAAGATCTGAGTCTGGATTTATTGCAAGACCAATACTAACCTGATTGGATTTAAGAATATCATATATTTCACCGAAACTTGATTCATTACAGACTTCAGCATGTACTGTAATAATGTCACTTCCAGCATCAACATAGTTTCTCACATGTTTAACTGGCTCATCAATCATTAGATGTGTATCAAAAGGAATTATAGTTGATGGACGTAATTCCTTAATCTTTACATGATCAAAAGTGGTGTTAGGTACAAACTTACCATCCATTACATCCAGATGAATATAATCTGCTCTACCGTCATCACATCGTTTAACTTCTTTTTCAAGATTTGTCATGTCACCAGCTATAATTGATGGTGCAATCATAAATTGTGATTCAAGTTCCTGCTCAATTATTGGAACAAATTCTTGCTTTGCTGCTTTACCATGCCATTGTGGATTATCTTCCATATGTTCTACTGCTTTACCTTTAATGGTTCGTGCAATGATAATTGTTGGTAGTCCTCTGATTGTTTTCGCACGATCTATTGCATTAGAAATTTGTTCAACTCGATGACCGTCAATTTCAATAACATTCCATCCAAAAGAACGCCATTTGTCACCAGTCTTCCATCTACTCGCATCTTTCCACATCTCAGATAGTTCATCAGTTTCAAGATTTTCATCTAATGGCATAATTTTTTCAGTGTAAGAATCCTGCTGGATAAAATTTCTATCTAGAATCAGCGTTAGGTTATCAACTTTGTATTTTGCAGCAGTCATTGCAGCTTCCCAAACTTGTCCTTCGTCACTTTCACCATCTCCCATTACAGTAAAAATTCTATTTTCTTTTCCATCAAGTTTTGAAGCAAGTGCATTACCAATTGAATAAGACAATCCTATTCCAAGTGAACCACCACAAAATTCAACGCCTGGACATTTTAAATCAGGATGTCCTTGCAGTTTACTTCCAAACTGTCTTAGTGTTTCCATTTCATCTTCCTCAAAATATCCTGCCACTGCCATGTTTGAGAAAAGACCTGGTGATGCATGTCCTTTAGATAGAATTAATTTATCCCTATCTTCCCACTCAGGATTTTTTGGATCATATCTTAGATGCTTGTGGAAAATACAGCCCATAATTTCAGCCATTGAAAATGAACCTCCGGGGTGACCTGAACCGGCTGCAGTTGTACCCTTTATGACAAGTTTTCTAGCCTTAAGAATATTTTTTTTGATTTGATAATAATTTAGTCCCATCCAAGTAAAAATTTGCAAATATTACATAAATAGCTATATCCGAAAATTTTAATCTGATTCGGTCATAAGTAAAATATGAATTTGGATGAAAAGTTACCTTTGATGATTTTCGATGACAAATGCTATGTATGCATACAATTTGCAAAGATTGTAAATTATATTTCAAAAGGAAGGTTACGAATGATTGGGCATTATACTGAGATTGGTAGGCTAATCAGAGAGAATTTTCTTGATGATGATGCTTTGGAGATGTTTTGGTTTATTGACAAAAATACTGCATTTGGAGGAAGAGCCGCGTTAGTTCCGTTGCTTTCTGCAATTTTTAATCTTCGTGGATCTTATGGAAATAGAGTATCTATTCAAGAATCATGTGATATTGGTTGTAAGGATTCATTAGCAGTTTTTTTTAGATCTGCTAGTCTAATAACTCACAGTAAAAAAATCCCTTTGAAAAATATTTAACCAAATACAATACAATGCTCACAATCACAACTTGGTTGTTCTTTTGATTTTGCAAGACATTTTTTGTGCTGACCAGCTTGACATTGGACACAAATTTTATCTAAATTATCTACTGAAGAATATTTTTTTGATTGATCAAATCCAAACCCACCATCATCTGGTCCTACCATACAATCGTTATTCTAATCATGTATTTCTATCTGACTATTTAGTTTATGATTTTATCTGTTTTTGGAAAATCCAATTTTTAATTTTTGTTAGAATCAATACCCAAAAGAATATCAGAATTAAAGCAATTATTACTTTGATTACTGAATTTAACATTGGATTGATATCAGTAGTACCTACAAAAGATATTGGCCCTATAAACAAGACTAGCAATCCACCACCAACCAATATTAGAATCCACATACTAAAGATAAATCCAAAAACTGATGCATTCATGATAATTCAACACCCATAAAACATGCAGTAATTATTCCTAAAATCCCAGAAAATATTGCTAGTTTGAAAATTTCGGTACCTATTTGTTTTTCTGATAATGGTTTTCTTGCTACTAGTAATCTAACTAAAGTAATTGGAGCGTGATTTTCTAGTGTTGATCTGAGTTTCCAATCTTCTGTGTGTGAAATTGGGTTTTTTATTTGTCTATGTTCAACTACTTTTTTTACACTTGACAGGAATAAAAAGCTGTTAATAACAGCAGGTAATATTATTACTGCAGCAACTACTTCTACATGACCAACAATTGCAATTGCACCATACATTGCACCAAAAACAAGTGCACCTGAATCTCCTGGGAAAATTTTACTTGGGAATTTATGATATTTGTAGAATGCAAGAGATACAAATGCTAATAACAAGCATGCAATTGCGATCTCATAATTCTGTAAGATAAATAGTGATATTGATAATGCAAAACCAGCAATTGTAGAAACTCCACTAACAACACCATTTAATACATCAATAGAGTTGAATGTGTTTCCTGTTATTGGAATCATGAATATTACAAGTGCTAGATATAACATAGGTATCTTTACAGAGCCAAATAATGGAAAATCTAGATTAGAATCATATGCTCCCAATAAAATTATTGGCACTGCACAAAATGCAAGAGCAAGTGGTTTGAACCAACCACCCATTGTCTTTCTATCATCAATGATACCAACCAAAAATGCTAGACCTGTTGTTATTGCTATAGATAATATCTCTGCAATTGGGAAAAAGAAGTACAAAGCAATAAGGGATGAAATAATTCCCACAATAATTGACAGTCCACCTGGTCGTGCAACCATAGTTTTTTC
>Ga0208764_10000945_pt1 | contig 18837 bp, 16 predicted proteins | sample ETNtaG_18_FD_185762 | JGI IMG/M metagenome (GOLD analysis project Ga0208764, IMG submission 185762) | Marine microbial and viral communities from oxygen minimum zone, Eastern Pacific Ocean - ETNP201302SV91 (SPAdes) (version 2) | ecosystem: Environmental > Aquatic > Marine > Oceanic ... | reverse complement strand
TTTCTACATCTTCTTAATCAATAACAATCTTATTTTTGATCTATTTTATTAAACAAAATACATTACAAAAAACTCAAGATTAAATTAATATAGATCATCAAGATGCTACAATAAAAGTAATAGAAGATTCCCAATAATGCAAATACTTCATTAAATATGGCTAACAAAAATATATTATTAATTGAACCTGGCTACAAGAATAAATACCCCCCTTTAGGTCTAATGAAAATCGCTGAGTATCACCGTAATGTTCAGTCAGATAATGTTACTTTTATCAAAGGTGAAGATAAATCAGTTATGGAGCAAAAATGGGATCGTATTTATATCACTACTCTCTTTACATTCGAATTTAAAAAAATAAAAGAGTCTATTGATTTTTCAATCAAACTGGTAAATGGACAAACCAATAAAATTTTTGTAGGTGGTATTGCGGCGTCCTTAATGCAAGAACATTTTATCAAACAGCCTCAGTGGCGAGGTATTCGCTTTATTAAAGGGCTTTTGAACAAAAGCCCTGCTGAATCTCTTCAGCTCGATGAGTTTGAGGAAGAACTATATGCTAACGACACAACCAATGAACCAATTGAAAACTTGGTTCCTGATTATTCAATTCTTGAACAAATAGATTACCTATATCCAGTTAATGATGCATATTTTCTCTACGGGACCAGAGGGTGTATTAGGAGTTGTAAATTCTGCGGAGTACCAAAACTAGAGGGCGACCAGTTTGATATGCCGGATATTAGTACAATGGTTGAACGAATTATTAGAAATCATGGAGAGAAAAAGGATTTAATCATGATGGATAATAATGTTGTCGCATCAGCAAAATTCAAAGATATCATTGCTCAAGCAATTGATCTAGGCTTTGAAAAAGGGGCAACCTTTGAAAAGAATGGAACGAGAAGAAAAAGAAGAGTTGATTTTAACCAGGGCGTAGATGCTAGGATTCTTGTAAAAAGTGATATTTACCTTAAAGAAATTGGGAAGCTATGCATAGACCCTTTAAGGATCGCTTTTGACCATCTTGGTGTAAAAAAACATTACGATAAATCTGTAAGAATGGCCTCAGCATCTGGGATTGAAAAAATTTCCAATTACATGCTTTATAACTTTATGGATTCTCCACAAGATCTATTTGAAAGAATGTATCTGAACGTATCATTAAAGGAGGAACTCGGCATAGATATATATTCCTTTCCCATGAGATATCAACCAACGAATCTGCCACATCGAAGACATGTTGGTCCAAAATGGAACCCATACTACCTCAGATCTATGCAGGTTATACTCCAAGCCACTCATGGGATTGTTTCAGGCTCTCCAGAATTTTTCAAAACAGCTTTTGGTGAAACAAAAGAACAATTCTTTGACATACTTGATATGCCTCATAGATTCATTTTTTATAGAAACTGGTTTGAGAAAGGAAATGGTAGTAGCGAGTTTGATGAATACAAAACTCAAAAGAAAAAACTCAGCCCTATTGAGCTAGATGAATTAAGAAATTATTTATCAGATAAGCTCTATGCTGAATATGATGATGATGGCAACGTAGTCAAGGCTGCTCATAATTTAAAAACATTTAATAAAGAAATTAAAATCCATAAAAATAAGAAGATAAGAGATATGCTCAATTTTTATCGAAAAATTGACTCCGAAGAAGTTGAGCAATTAGCTGCAATGGTTAAAGATGACAAAACCATAGAAGATGTAAAAAAAGCCTTCACAGAAGAAACACTTGTCGAAGATGCGGCCTTGGTTGACAGCTTGATGTCTCCACTGACAAATCCTTTAGACTCAGTTCATGCAGCAAGCTGAAACTAATATCTCAGCTATTGATTTTACTGATACTAAGAAAAGCTCAGTAAAAGTTAAAACTAACCAGAAACCTACAATCGGGAAGGATATTCTTGAACTTCTGACCACAGGTATGTATTTAGACCCTCTGGTTATTTTTAGAGAATATATACAAAACTCAGTTGATTCTATCGACGAAGCATTGACTGAAAATATTTTGGACTCTATAAATGAATCAAAAATATATATCTCTCTAAACCATATGGACCGAAAAGTTATTATTACTGATAATGGAAAAGGCATTAGTAATAAAGACTTTATAAAAATAATGACCTCGGTTGGAGATAGTAAAAAACGAAATACTGCGGCGAGGGGAATGAGGGGAGTTGGAAGGTTATGTGGGCTCGCCTACTCACAGCAACTAATATTTAGATCGAGCTCAAAAAAGGATAAATACGTATACCAAGCTACTTGGGATTGTAAGCTAATGAGGGATTTACTCAAGGAAGAAAATACAGTCGATTTATCCAGTCTGCTCAGCTCTGTTGTGAATTTTACTAAATATGAAAAGAAGCTTGAGCCTCCTCACTTTTTTGAAGTTGAGATTGTTAAACCTATAAGACTAAAATGGGATATATTGATGAATGAAGATAGAATTTCTAACTATCTTTCGCAGGCCGCTCCGGTCCCTTTTTCTAAAGAATTAAAAATTAAAGATCAAATTGAAAACGCAATAAAAAATGAATTAAAAGACTATAGGCACTACAATATTTTCCTCAAAGTTCCCTCCTTGCAACTAGATATAGATAACGAAGATCAATCAAAAAGGATATCAAAGCCTCTAAATAATGATTTTAAACTAAATGCTGAGGCTTCAGATTCACTACAAAATCTAGAAATAATAAAAATAAAGGGTAATGATGGAGATATTGCTGCTATTGGATGGATAGCTCACTCATCATATCTAGGAGCGATACCAAAGAGAGAATTAGTCTCAGGAATAAGGGCTAGAGTTGGAAATATAATGATAGGCGATGAAAGTATTTTTACCGATTGTTTTCCTGAACAACGATTTAGTTCTTGGTCCATAGGAGAAATCCATATCATTGACCAAAGAATAAAACCCAATGGCAGAAGAGATAACTTTGAAGATAACATCCATTCCCAGCTATTAAAAAGTGAGATTCAGTTAATTGCTAATGAGATCAGCAATAGATGTCGTACCAATTCTAGCTTCAGAAATAAACTTAAGCATGCTCGATCAAACCAAACAAGATCCGAAGAACTGCTTAACATCATTCAACAAAATTACCTCTCCAAAGATAAAAATAAAGACTACTTTTCTGAAGCTCTCATTTGTATTGATGAATCCTCGAAGACACTTGAACTTCTAGGAAGCCAGTTAAATGAAAAAATCTTTACATATCCTATAAGCAATCATCAAATGCAAGTTTTTGATGAGTTAAAAGCCTCACAAAAAAGAATTGAGAATTTTTACAAACAAATTGAAAAAGAGCTGAACAAGAATGCCTTTGATATAAAGGGAATAAGCAAAGTTAAGCTAAATGCATACAGAGAAATATTTGATCTAATATTAGAATATTCTAATGATAGAAATTCCAGCACTCTTCTTATCCAAAAAATCATTAAAAAAATAGAAAGCAAGGATATATAAAAATAACAATCAATCTGTCTATTTATTTTTTTTCAAAGCTCTCTTTTTTTTACGTCCTTTTTTTGAACGTTCAGTATTGGCTCCTCCGGCTAACATAACCCCTATGATGCTCTCAAGATTCGAAATTTTCTTTCTTAATTTCTCATCATCATAAAGTGCAGAGATAATTTTCTTCTGATTTTTCATACGCCGGACAAAATCATGAAATTCATCTATTTTTTTTCTTTCTAATCCTCCCAATTGAGCCGCCTCGAAAAGTTCGACAGCATCATCAAGATGGATATCCTCTTTTAAGAAATCTTTCCATGTTGATTCCGAAAGCTCATCGGTCTCCAATGAACCTTTCCAGACCGATCTAATTTTTTTTCTAAATTCAATTGAATTAAAATTTCCCCCATTGTTTTTTTCAGCCTTTTTTAAGGTTTTGACAAATATTTTTTCTATTACAGCTGGATTTTCGCCTTCTGCTTTTATGATTCTTGCTTTACTTTTTCTCTGTTTAGCCTTTATATAACCTTCGCTTACGACCGCGAATCTGTCGTTGCTTAACTTATACTTATTGATTAATTGGTGACTAGCAATTTGGGCTTTAATGTTTGTAATTGATCCTGAATTTGTCATTGCACTTTTAGCAAACCTTAAAGCTTCATCTTCACTGCAGCCCTCTTGACGCTTATTTTCATAAAGATTGGAAAGCATTTCAGCTTTTGCATAAGGCGACCATTCCTTAACACCGTCTGTATTAAACGCTGTTGAAATAGCCAGCCTTTGAACATAAGTTAAACCATCTGCTTCCATCAAAACTGCTTTAATAGTTTTATACTTTTCTTTATCAGGGTGTACTTTTTGTAGCTGCAGAATTGCTGAAAACCTACGATTGCCATCGTAGACAACAAGCTTGCCATCCTCATCCTCTCCAACCCAGATGGGCATCCTTAGGCCTCCATCTTTATGTATTTGGTTTGCTAAAAGTCTAATGTTATCTGGCACGAACATGAGATCCCATATCTGATCCCTGATAGTGCCCTCATCACCATCTACAAAACCTTTTGCCTTCCCTTCGAGTCTCGGATTTTCTTGCCAATAGTGAATATATTTTGTATCGAGTTCGCCCTTTTCAAATTGAAAAGTCTGCCCATCTATAGGCGCATCTTCTTTATCTCTATATTTCTTTTTCCAAATATTTATTTTTGCCATAATTAACCCTTATTTTAAAATCTGATCCAAGGTTTCTCTCAAATTAAAATTGCCTCTTTCTAGAAACTCTTCTTCACCAATGTCCCCAGCAGCTAATTGACTTGTGACATTTTTTGCCTTGACTAATTTATCGATATATTCATCAATCGAGTCTCTAATCATTAGATTATAGATATAACATATCCTGTCCTGAGATATCCGATGTATTCTGTCTTGTGCCTGCAGATAATGTTGTAAGCTGAAGGACCTATCATAAAAAATAGCATGATTAGCCACAGTAAGTGTTAAACCCTCACCGGCTTTTTGAGGTGTAGCTATAAAGAGTTTAGTTTGATCATCTTCCAAGAATCGGTCTATCGATTCCTGATTCTCTCTATCGCTCTGCTGACCATTCACAATTGCACTTTGGTAAGGCATTAAGGCTTTACTTATTAATTCTGTGTTTTTTATAAAAGACGACCAAATTATGATCTTGCTCGTTGAATCAGCATGCAATATTTCGTTCACTTTTTTTTCTAAAAGCAACATTTTACCTGGCATCTCTTCATAGTGGTCCTGAACTAGAGCTGGATGAGATGTAATTTGGACCAATCTAATCATTCTATGGAGAATCCACTCTAAATCCTCAAATTTAATCTCACCATCTTGCTCCAACTCTAGAGACATCTGCTTCTTTGCTTCATCATAAATTTCTAGCTGCTCAGTTGAAAAATCTGCCGTTAGGGTAACGTACTCTTTATTAGGTAAATTAATACCTGCGGATTCTTTTGTTTCTCGGATAGTAAAGTCTTGTAAGCTTTCATTCAATCTGACTAAACTTTTAGCAAATACATGTTTGAGATAATCCTCTCTCGGAAAATAGTATTGCTCTTCAAAAGATGGGTAATCCTTACCTAAGGTTTCACCGAAATCTAAAAAATAAATTTGAGACCAAATATCCTGCGGTTTATTTGCAAAAGGCGTGCCTGACATTATTATTCTAATATCCATTAGTTTAGCCAGATCATGATATGTTCTTGATAGTTGTGCATCTCTGTTTTTTATAGCCGCAGATTCATCTAATATCACAGCAACTCTTCTGGCCTTGAAGAATTTCTTAAAAGCTTCTTTGTCACTGTTCAGGATCTGGTAATGAGCGATATATAAATAAGAAGTTGAGGTGAAAATCTCATGATTTTTTCTTTTATTTGAAGTAAAAACATCAGTCTCAATTTGAGTATGAATTTTGATTTCTCTTACCCAATTCTGAACTAAGGTTTTTTTTGTGACAATAAGAATGGAATCAACTTTATCTTGCTCTAACCAATAGCATAATAAATCTATAGCTATTTTAGTCTTACCCAAGCCTTGCTCATGAAAAATTCCTGCGAAATCCATGTCCTTAATAGATTCAAAAGCTTCCTTCTGATACGGATAAGCATCATGAGTTAATTCTAATACTGGATTTTGCCTAATAAATTTAACCATTACTTTTATAGAATTTTATTTTATTACGCCTTTTTTTGTAAAGTATTCGATTGGACCACAATACCCTGTTTCTTTTTTTGCTTTAGCAACAATATGTCTTGAAATATCTTCATCTGAGCCAGGAATGGCTAACAAAAACATTGTGCTGGTAAATAGCTTCTTCTCGCATCTTACAAAGTATTCAAAGAATGCTTTAATTTGCCTATCAGCTCGAGAATCTTGAATACTCTGTTGATGAAATTCTGTTTTAGCCTCACCGATATAGCAGATTTTTGAATCATGACTTATTCCATAATAGTCTGGTATTGATTTGATTACTGTCTTGTCCTTGGAAATAATAGGAAAAGGCCTAGAAAACCCTTCAAGATCATAGTAATTGTTAAATTCATTGCAAGGTGAGTTTTCCTTAACCCAATCTCTCATCGCTCTAATTAAATCTTGATGTTGCTTTGAAGCAGCCATTAATTATTACTAATCTTCTTGAGCTTGAGCTAAATCATCATAAAATTTATCTAGTTTCGTTTTCAATAGATTTAGTGATTCAAATACTTCGACCTCTTCTTCTTGGATCCTACTCCACTCTTCTTCGTCCCAGTCTTCAATCTCTAGATAAAGTCTATCTGTAAGTTCACGAACAATCGAATCTGGAACAGCTTCAGTATATTCATTGAAGATCTCATCCAATGATCTATTGTGGTCGGTGTCCATTATTCTAAGGGCTGAATCAACTGTTCCGTCTTCTGATAAAAACTCATCTCGTGCATCATCATCGAGAAATATCTCAGGCAGTTTTCTAATCTGAGAAAGAGTCTTCCACTTTTTGCCTTCATGTAGCCATTTAGAAAAAGTTGCCCAGTGATCATCTATGTGTGCACCAACCGCAGTATGTATATTTGGTTTTGAGTATTCAATAATTCCTGAAAACTTACCTTTAATTTTTCTATCCCCAGCTTCACCATTTACCGCGGGAACAAAGTGCTCAATGTAATTTTTATAGCTAGTAGCAAGCTCTCTGAGAGAACCCATAGTTCCCCCTACTGCAGCTTGTATCTCTTCATCACTCATAATTGAATTATTTAATAACTCGTACACATATCTGGCTTTATTAATTTTTGGCCAGTCACGAGGTCCGACTATGCCTGCCTGCAATCTTATTGTTTGTAGCTCTGCTTCACTACAATCATGAATGATTGCTGGTATTTCTTTCCACTTTTGAGGATTACGATCTACAGTTGCCTTGTCTGGAGACGTTGAAAACTCTCTAAAAAGCATTAATCGAGTGTTACCTTCAATACATAAATATTTATCTCCATCTCTTTTTGCTACGACAATCGGATTATGAATCCCGCCAAAATTAAGAATAGACTTCATTAATGCATTGTATTTACTAGAGCTATCATTCAATTCCATCTCTATCTGCAGATCCTCAGGATTTTCGAAATTTTCATGAATAAAGTTAATCCTGGGATTATTTGGATCAAGTTTAATTTGATCAATTGGTAAATATGTTATTTCTCTTTTAGAATCTTGCTCTTTCTTACTCATTGCTTCCCCATTATTATATTAATTAGCTATGTTTACTCATTATTATTTTAATTAGCTATCATCCTATTTACTTGTTTGAGTTTCAAGATTTAATGGGCACGGTTCTGTATTCTCTCTCGCCTTGAAGACTGGTATTTATATTAGAGTCTCTACTTTTTTTCTGATTGGTCAGTATCCATAGGCACCTCTTCGATCATCTCCGGAGTTTCAGTCCTCCTGTCAGATTCAGTACCTATTTTGTCCTCTATATTACTTAATATTGGACCGAGCCTTGAGGTCCAACTTCTAACACCGGCATTATATTCATCCACAGTATCGCCAAGTCTATTGCCTATTTTGATATAAAAATCACCGTAAAACTTTCTCGCTCTCTTCTGGAATTCAACCACCAATTGCTGAACATTCTCCATATTATCGCTCATCTGTTTTTCTCTCCAAGTAAGCCAAACAGTTTTTAAAGCGGCATAAAGCATTTGTGGTGGTACTATGCTGACTCCAAGATTTCTGACCTTGTTATCAAGATCAGGCATTGATTCCACAGCAGCCAAATAGACAGAAGCATTGGGGACAAACATAAATATATGGTCTGGTGTTCGTTTATTTATTGCTGTGGTGTAGTCCTTTTTCTTCAGACTTCTAGCATAATCTACATAAGTCTGGGCATGCTTATTGAAGCTAGCGGTTTTTTTTTCGGCATCATCGGTTTCAAAAGCTTCTCTGTAGTGTTTCATAGGTGCCTTTGAATCAATAACAATCACGCCGTCATCAGGTAAATAAACATAACAATCTGGTATCAGTGTTTCTCCATCTTCATTAACCTCTCGAGGCTGCATTTTAAAATGAATATCCTCATCAAACCCTGCTGTTTGAAGCATTAACTCGAGTGACTCCTCCGCCATTCCACCTTGAACGCCAGGATTGGAAAGAGCCTCAGCCCATTGCGTATGTGACTCAGTCAAACTTTTAAGATCTACATTAAGTTGCTTGGTATTTTCATCCCATGTGTCTTTTGCCGATTGTACTTTTTCTGTCAAATCCTTAACCAGTTTATTGAGCTTGTCTTTGTCTTTTTCTTCCAATTTCTGATTCTGCTCAAAAGCTTCGTGAATTCTGTCTATTTCATCCCTGGCTAACTCTACAAAGGCGGCCTTCATTGATTCCTTTTGTTGATCTAATCGTGGCTCGAGATCTGATTTACTGGTCAATTTAGACAGTAGAAATCCTATAGTTGCTCCCAAGAGAAGGATCACTAATAATGCAATAATAATCTGAATTTCCACAACTTTAGTGTACACCAAGAGCCCTTAGATACAGTGATAAAAGATAAGGTAGAATTTATTGCTAAATCATAAATGACTCTTACAACAACTATAGAGAGTGTGAATAGTTTTTAAATTTGCTAGGATCTATGAAAGATGAAAATAATACTTATATTCAGCCTACTAATACTTTCTCTAAACCAAAATAGTGTCGAGGCAGATATGTTTTTGGGTGAATTTGTTGATCACAGTAGCGATGTCCCTATAACCTCGGAAGCTGCTCTAAGGACACCAAAGTCTCCAACATCAAGTGATTTTGTTGTCTATGGAGGAACCGGAGACCAAGATTACAGAGGCTATCTTAGTCAATCAAATAATCAGAATAAAAAGTCAGGTTTAATTGTCATTCATGAATGGTGGGGGTTGAACGAGGACATTCATTTAATGACAGATCAATTAGCTGGCCTGGGATATACCGCCCTCGCGGTGGATCTATATAACGGTCAATCAGCGACAGGAGTCAGGGAGGCTTTTCAGTTGAGTACTAATTTATCAAATAATGAAGCTTCTGCGTTAACCAACTTAAAAGCTGCTTACGATTACTTAACCAAGGTACAAGGGGTTGAGAAAATTGGCATAATCGGTTGGTGCTTGGGAGGTAAGTGGTCGCTAAAAGGAGCCTTAATGCTACCTGATCAGATAGATGCAACAGTAATTTATTATGGAAGCTTAGTTAATGATAAGGAACAATTAGCTACTCTGGAGATGCCAATTATTGGTTTTGTGGGAACCAAAGACAGATTGCATAAACAGTTTCTAGAATTTGATCAGCATTTAAAAGACTTGAATAAAGATGCTAGCGTTCATATATATGAAGGAGCTAAACATGCTTTTGCCAATGCTTCAGGAATTGCTTATGAAAAAGAAGCTGCTGAAGATTCTTGGGAAAAGACAGTCGAATTTTTAACTAAACATTTGGATTAATATGCCGTCAACAAGAAGAGAATTAATAGTTGCAACAGCAAGTTTCACACTTATGCCGTGGACAATAGCGGAACAAGCTATGGAGATGAAGAACAAACTTGTAGCTGTTTTGCCTATAGAGGAAAGAATAAAATTAAACCATATAGACTATAAAGCATATCTAGCTCTCGCTATCAAAAAAGGTGATGAGTTTATAAAAACACATAAGCTTGAGCTAATTCAGTATGGATTGATTATTCTTGCACTATCAATTCTGCTTGCAGCAGGTATCCTGCCTACAAAAGAATTAATTCTTTACTTGGTCATTTAAGAGCCTCAACTAAAACCTAACAAAGTTTCATAAAGATTCACAAAGGTTGGTATTTTAATCAGAGCAATCATTTCCTTTAATACATTCATTAACAGGATCCCAATTATCAGGACATGGGAAAGGCATTGTAGGACTACAATCACTAGCACCCCAGAAAAATATAAAAGCAAAGAACAATAGAACTGCTACAGCCAGAGTCCTTAGAATGATCACACTAATTGTTTTCATTCATCCAAAGCCTCTTGACTCATGACCTGTTTCCTAAATTCTGACTCGCGCTGACTACATAGCGAAGAGGTGTTGCGGATGTAAGAGCATTAAAGGGATAACAGGTAATGATGAGCAGTACCTCTTTAGTATTTGTCGTAGAGATGGCATCGGTCTTCACGTTCAGGATGTAAAAGTCCTCAATGGTATAGGAATACCATTGTTGGAAGCGATCCTGTAGCTTAATGGTATCTCCTTTTTTTAATTGTCTGATGTACACTCCGTGACTATCGCGGTGGCTTGAGAGCACGGTTGCTCCTCCCTTGCCAGGAAGCTTGCTTTCCTCATGAAAGGCTGGCCCGAACGCAAGGGCTTGTCCCGATGTCCCAGAGAGCACTATTTGATCCACTTCATGACGGGGTATCATTAAGCGCAAGACGGGGACGCCATCAAAACTTCTCCAGGGTCGTTGATTCTCTCCTGTCTTGATTGTTTTCTCCCAGGCATATTGCAAGAGCGGCTGGTAAGCACGGGCCTTCAGTTCAATCTCAAAAACCTTAAAACCAAAGTATCCTCCTCCTAACAGCAGGATCAATGCTAGGAGAAGAATGGGGAATCTTTTCATGCTATTCGTCTTTCTATTCTGAAAAGAAAAAAAGAGCCTAGAAAAAGAAGGATGGCTATCAGGAGAAACAGATTTTTATTTGTTGCGGTTTTCACAAAATGTATATTAAGGGCTTTTGCCGTATCTTCGTTTAGCTTATACAAGGCTTCCATTGGTCCTTGGTTCAATTGCTTATAGTGCTGTTGCATCATTTTTATTTTTCTGACGGTCTCAGGGTGCTCCCAGCCATCCGGGATGTTATGCGCAATCTGTTGGCTTAACAAAGGACTAGATTGATCACGCGAGACATAGGGGTCAACAGCCACTAGGGATGTAAACTCAGTGATGAGGTGATGTGTGAGGCCAAGGCCTGTTACCCATCGTTGGTATTGCATAGCATCCAAAAAACCGATTGCTTTTTGAAAGGAGAGGTCCGCAACTAATTCACGCGCCCATAGTTGATTGAGGTTTTTACCTTTCTGGATCTGATCAGGTGCAACCGAAAATTTCCATGCTGAGGATCGCTTGTTTCCCTTAATGGTAAAGGGCTCGTTGAGATCTTTCATTTTTGTTTCAGGAATTTTCAAGAAAAAGGTGATGGGCTCATCTGCCAGGATGTCCGGGAGTTTTCTTGGCAGCATTTCGTGTTGTCGTAGCATCACAATCCTTAGATCTTCTAATATGGGGCGATTAATCTTAAAGAGAAGCTCCTTGACTTTTTCTTTGATATTACCATCGACATATAAATAACTTCCTCGCCCAGCTTTTGCCATTCCCTTGATGAGAAAGGAATTAGGGGCACTGCCTATCCCAATTACATGAAATCGCTTATCCCCGATGTGCTCATGAACAGTGGCCATCATCTTAGTCTCATAATCAATAGCCCCATCCGTCATCAGTACCACCTGTTGCTTCATCATCAAAGAGGGTTGCTGTAAAATTGCTTCATAGACAGGAGGAAGCATGTTGGTTCCATTATCCGCTTCCATGTTACGAACAAATCTTAAGGCTTGTTGCTTAATGTTTTGGGTGGCAGGTTTGGGCGCTTTAAATAATTTATAATGATGATCATCAAAAGCGATGATGTTAATGTAATGATGCTGAGGCAGTTGATTGATAAACGCAATCAGAGCTTCCTGCATTTGTCGTAGAGACTTCCCGCTCATGCTCCCCGACACATCCGCTACAATTGTAATTGCTGTTTTCTCCATCACGGTGAGATCTTGCTGTTCAATGTTCGGATTAATCAAGCCATAGAGATAAAGATCTCTACCGATGTCCTCTCCGTAGATTTCTATGTAAGGTTCTGGTGACTTGATAGGCGAGAAGCTCAAAACAAAATCTCTTGTTGAGGGCATCTTGCCCTCAACAAGAGTGATCTGATGATGTGAGGAGGAAACACTGTCAACAGATACGGTGTGAAAGGAACTTTCCGGAATTGTAATATCAAAGCCGGTGTTCAGGTCAATTGAAATGGAATAAGGATTAATCGTAAAATCCGGGCTCATGTTAATCGGGGAGTGTATCTCAGGATTAAATTCTGGGACTTCTGATGTCATATCATCTTCTTGGACTTTTTTTGTATGCGTGTAGCGATGATTAATGACGGTTGGGATTCTTAAACTGTAAGAGTCATTTTTTAATGTCAGAACGTCGTGATAACGGATCTCTATAATAATTAGTTCATTTGGAGCAATGTTAGCGACCTTTGTCTTAAAAAGATTCGCCCTGCTTGAGCTCACAAGGGATGCTTTTTGCCCACTTTTCTTGGCTTTTTCATAGGTTTTTTCTGCTTCCACTTTTTCCTGAATTATACCTTCAATAAAGCGGTTACCAATTTTCATTCGAAGAAAATCAACCGCTGATTTATCGGGAAGTGGGAATAAATAGATTGCCTCCATCCAGGTATTCGTTGGATTGATAAAGTATTGCTTCACGGTTGTTGTAGTTAACAAACCTTGCACATCGACATGAACATCTGTCTTCAAGGTTGGCGCCGCAAAGATTTCTTTTTCTTTTTCAAGTTTATCGGCTTCAACAAAAAATAAACCATAAGATTGATTGATGCTAGGTTGATAGGATTGATTGATTTTTGATTGAAGAGTGCTGGCTTGTAACGAATAGGAAATAAGGAAGCCCATAGCAAACATCCCTGCTACTGAGGCAGGTAAAACAGACAAAAATATTCTAGTAATTTCAGATAGTTTGATCATGACTTTCTTCTGCCATCATATTCATCGAGATAGTATTCAGTCATTTTGTTAATTCTTTCAACACAATAAGGTTCCGTTATTTTTCTTAATGAAAAATAGAAACTATCTTCAAGATCATCAGGGTTATTATCTGAGTAACTAATAATAAGATTGATAAAAGCATTGTTATTAAGGTCGATAATATCGCAGCCAAAAGGGTTATAAATATCTGCTAACTCGACTATATGATTTGCTTCATCATCATTCTCACGTTTAAAGTATTCGGTAAATGATCTGTGATAATAAAAAGACTCTTTGATAGCTCTTAGATAGAAATCACATAACGATCTAGCTAATTCTTTGTATTCAGGATCATTACCATTAATTGAATCATTGCAGACTATATAAACGTCATGAACTAATAAGGGTGATGATCTTTCAGAATCATTATGATGCGACGAAACATTCGATGAAAAGATAAATAGAGTTACCAGAATAGTTGCAATAACCACTTGTGTAATTATATTAATAAATACTTTTTGCATTTTATATCTCCAAATAAAAGATAAATAATTTACTTATCCACAGGTTATTAAGTTATGACCTAATAAGACCTTTATAGAGACAGTAATAATTACAGTATCTTATTGATTATTATTTATTATTTGGATTATTTGGAAATCTGTCTAGATCAGATAGGCATTTAATCTATTTTTTAATATACTCTTTATATCTATAAAAAACAAGTACTTATGGATGATATCTAATGTTATATTTTTTTTCCTTATATATCAACATCTTAGAGATAATATTTTTACTCAATCAGTTACTTCAGCATCAAAGACTCGGCCCAGCCTTAAAGCCAGTGCGGTCCAAATCATGGCCACACCACCTCCTATTGCAGCAACACCACCTAAACCTAAGCCTAAAACTTGTGTGAGCCCTGTAAAGCCCCATGCCCAAAAAATATCACCTGCTCGATAGACCACCACATCGATAACACTCTTAGCTTTAAAGCGTGACTCACGATCCACCAAGGTAAATAACATTTCACGTGCTGGTTTTGTAATTGCGTACTCCCCTGCTCGTCTAATAACTTGAAGACCAACGACTACCCAAAGAATAGGTGAGAGTGCAAGAACAAACATACCAACAATAATTATTGCTGGAACCAATGATAAGGTTACCGATAACCCGTAACGTTTTGCCAAACGACTCGTTCCAAACATTGCCGTAAAGACAGCAAGGATATTTGTGGCCAAATCAATCCCAGCCCAGATTTGTGTTCGAGTGTCTTGATCGATATCGGTAAGAATGTTCTTAATAGCAAAATAAACAAAGGTGCTCATTCCTGAATAGAGAACAATGAACATGCCGATGCCAAAGAGAATGTTTTTGGAAAGAGGTGTTCTTAAAAATTCAACGAAACCGTCTAAGAAATTACCCGACATCGGATTCTCATTGTATTCCGCTGATGCGGCGTTCTCTAAATCTGTCTGTTTAATTTTGCTAAGATAAATTGCAATGGTCATGGGAATTAATAGCATCACTGCAGAGACTAAAACAAGAGTGTCGGACCCTACTTGACCGGCAAATAAGAGAGAGATAGTTGGTCCAAAGATGGCCCCAAGGCTGCTGCCTGAAGCAATAAAGCCAAAGAGTCGTTTGGCTTGCTGTTTTGAATAGGTATCGGCCATAAAACTCCAGAAGACTGAAATGTTCAATAAGCTAAAGACACTCACCCAAACGTAGAAGACCTGGTTAATCCTTTCCATCTCTGGGAAAACATTGATGAGAGCAAATAACAACAAGAAAGTAGCTGCAAAAAAGCCGTAGACACCCGGGACAAGGAATTTGAACTTAATTTTTGAACAAATATAACCGTAGAAAGAAACAACAAAAAAACTAATAAAAAACGTGAACGTCCAAATGGTACTGAGTTCAGCATCACTCCAGTCACTCGACATCCCATCTCTAACTGATCGGATGATGTAATAGGAGGCTAGGCATGAAAAAACAAAGGCAAATGAGAGTAATACGGCTCGAATTTCGTTGGCTTCAATTTTTACCGCCTTATTGATGATGTTTTTAAGAAAGTTCATAAATTATCCTTTTAATAAATCAAGTATGGGCAGTGTGCCATTTTTAACAAACTCTAAAAATGCACCACCGCCTGTTGATATGTAACTGATTGAATCAGTGATTTGATATTTTTCCACAACCGCCACCGTATCGCCACCACCAACAATTTTAAACCCAGGGTTGGATTCTATGGCTGCGGATAGAAAGCGAGTGCCCTCACTGAATTGCTCAAACTCAAATACTCCTAAGGGGCCGTTCCAAATAATGGTTCTACATTGATCGATAACATCTTTATAAATCATTGCTGTTTTAGGGCCTATATCGAGAATCAAGTCATCCCCTGACACTTGCTCAATGGTCTTAATTTCAGCCTCGGCATCACCTGAGAATTCCTTGGCAGTTATAACATCAACAGGCAAAGGCACATTGACCCCTTTGAGATCTAGAATTTGCCTAGCCGGCTCAACCATATCAGATTCGCTTAACGATTGACCGATTTCAAAACCCGATGCCATCAGGAAGGTATTGGCTATACCACCACCAACAATGATGTGATCGCAGATTTTTGACAACGATTCGATAACCCCTAGTTTTGAAGAAACTTTTGCCCCGCCAATAATTGCCACAAGAGGCTTATCAGGATCAACCAAGGCTTGTGATAAAACTTCGACTTCTCTATTTAATAACGGCCCGATACAAGCCTGACTTGAGGCCTTGGCTGCCCCATAGGTGCTTGCATGTTTTCGATGCGAGGCGCCAAAGGCGTCCATAACAAAAACATCGCAGAGCGAAGCAATCTTATTTGCTAGCGAATCATCATTGGTTTTCTCGCCTTTAAAATATCTGGTGTTCTCACAAAGCGTAATTTCGTTCTCTGGAATACCGTCAAGCCAATCAGTGCAAAAATTTACCGATCTGCCCATCAGATCTCCTAAGCGTTTTGCCACCGGCTCTAGACTGAATGATCCGTCAAGCGTATCAGGATCAGGTCGACCTAGGTGAGAGAGTAAAATTACTCTTGCGCCTTTATCCAAGGCCATCTCTATGGTGGGTATGGCTGCCCTGATTCTTGCATCACTGGTAATAACCCCGTCTTTCATTGGAACATTTAAATCCAAGCGGATCATCGTTCGCAATCCCTGCAGATATAGATCCTGCATGAGAGGGATTTGCATGGTCATGGGTCAGGTCCTAATCGGCATTCATTAATGCCAATGTAGTGTCCAGCATTCTGTTGGAAAAACCCCATTCGTTGTCGTACCAAGAACAAACTTTTACTAGAGTACCTTCCTGAACCTTAGTCATGGTCGAATCGTAAGTGGAAGACGCTGGGTTGTGATTGAAATCGATAGAAACCAATGGGCCGTCATTGTAATCAAGTACGCCTTTTAACTCCCCTGAAGAAGCTGCTTTTACCACGTCATTAACTTCTTCCACCGTGGTTGATTTTGAAGCGATGAAGCTTAAATCAACTAAGGAAACGTTAATGGTAGGTACCCTGACTGAAAATCCATCCAGCTTGCCTTGTAATTCAGGCAGCACCAGTCCCACTGCAGAAGCAGCACCGGTCTTTGTCGGAATCATAGATTGAGTTGCTGATCTAGCTCGCCTTAAATCCTTGTGAAACACATCGGTGAGCACTTGGTCGTTGGTGTAGGCATGGATCGTTGTCATTATCCCGCTCTCAATGCCTATTGCTTCATGAATGGGTTTAACCAAGGGTGCCAAGCAGTTTGTGGTGCAAGACGCGTTCGAGATGATCTGATCATCTTTTGTTAAAATGCCATGGTTAACTCCATAGACAATAGTAGCATCAACTTCTGAGCCTGCAGGTGCAGAAATAACCACTTTTTTAGCGCCTGCTTTGATATGTTTTCCAGCCAATTCTTTGGTTCTAAAAAAGCCGGTGCACTCAAGAACCACATCCACCCCCAAATCAGCCCAGGGTAATTTCTCAGGATCTCGTTCAGCAAACACTTTAATCTCTTTGCCGTCAATTGCTAAAGCATCGCCTTTAACTTCCACATCAAACGGAAAAATGCCGTGGGCAGTGTCGTATTTAGTTAAATAAGCATTACTGTCTGCATCGCCCAGATCATTCAGAGCAACAATCTCGAGTTCACTAGTCCTGCCACTCTCGAACAGTGCTTTGAGAACATTTCTGCCTATTCTTCCGTACCCATTAATTGCAACTTTAACTGTCATTCAATACTCCTTTTCATCATCGTTCAATCATCTCAGTTAGTTTCTGAAAAACATTGTCATCTGAAAACCCGTAATATTCAAATAACTCTGGTGCCGGTGCGGATTTACCAAATGATTCCATACCGATTACAACGCCCTTCGCGCCGGTGTAGCCCTTCCATGCCGATGCCATCGAAGCCTCAATAACCATCACTTTTTCAAATCCTGAGGGGATGACGCTCTCTTTGTATTGGTCCGATTGCTCTTCATAGATCTCTAAACAGGGCATCGAGACTACTCTTATACCCATTCCCTCTTGTGTGGCTTTCTCTGCAGCGTTCATGGCGTATTGAACCTCTGAGCCTGTGGCAATGATCAAGGCATCGAGATCACCTTGCTCTTGATGCAAAACATAACCGCCTTTTTCTATTAAATCGATCATTTCAGAGGATCGATTTTGTTGAGGTAGTGATTGTCTGGTAAGAATGAGAGCTGAGGGTGTTTGTCTTTTTTGTATTGAAGTCTTCCAGGCAATAGCTGTCTCCATCGTATCGCAAGGTCGCCAAACATTAACGCCTGGTATTAGTCTTAGACTGGGCACATGCTCAATAGCCTGATGTGTTGGACCATCTTCACCGAGTCCAATGGAGTCATGCGTAAACACATGGATCACTCCTAGCTCCATCATCGATGCCATGCGTATTGCATTCCTAGAATAATCACTAAACGTTAGGAAGGTTCCTCCGTAAGGAATCAAACCGCCGTGAAGCACCATGCCATTCATGATAGCAGCCATACCAAATTCTCGAACCCCGTAAAAAATGTAATCACCGTTTGCATCAGCAGGAGTGATTGCTTTTGAGTTTTTATGAAAGGTGCAATTGGATCCTGTTAAGTCAGCTGAACCGCCTAACAATTCAGGAAAATCATCGGCAAGTGCGTTTAGGGCAATTAATGAGGATTTTCTTGTGGCCACAACATCCGCTTCTGTTTGCAAATCCTGAATAAGATTCTCTAATCCTGAAAACCTATTCTCCTCAATCTGATTATTGAATCTGCTCATTAGTTCCTTTGCCAGTTCTGGATGCGCATCCTGATATTCTCCAAAGATTGACTGCCAAGTCTTTTCTGATTCCTTGCCTTTGTCTTTCGCATCCCAAGCTTGTTTAATTTCTTCAGGTATTTCAAAAGGTTGGTGTTCCCATTGAAGTTCCTTTCGCACTAAATCTATCTCTTCATCACCCAACGGGGCACCATGGGTATCCGCTGTTCCACCTTTATTGGGTGAGCCAAATCCAATAACAGTCTTACAAGCCAATATGGATGGCTTATTC
>Ga0208764_10000943_pt1 | contig 18847 bp, 18 predicted proteins | sample ETNtaG_18_FD_185762 | JGI IMG/M metagenome (GOLD analysis project Ga0208764, IMG submission 185762) | Marine microbial and viral communities from oxygen minimum zone, Eastern Pacific Ocean - ETNP201302SV91 (SPAdes) (version 2) | ecosystem: Environmental > Aquatic > Marine > Oceanic ... | reverse complement strand
GTTTATTTCTCTGTCCCAGTCATAGGAAAAACCAAGACTTTTAATCTGAGATTTAAATTTTTCTATATTTTTCTTTGTTGTGCTTGCAGGATGAGTTCCTGTTTCCACTGCATATTGTTCCGCAGGAAGACCAAAAGCATCCCAACCCATTGGATGTAATACATTAAATCCACTCATACGCTTATATCTAGAGAATATATCTGTTGCAGTATATCCTAATGGATGACCCACATGAAGCCCTTGCCCTGAGGGGTATGGGAACATATCTAGTATATAGTACTTTGGTTTATTTAAATCTAACTCAACCTTAAAAGTTTTATTTTGCTCCCAAAATGTCTGCCATTTTGGTTCAATAGTTAGATGATCATATTTATTTTTCATAATAATATCAATTTCTGATCAATATGCTTTTATCCTAAGAATGTATAACTCATAATACTAAATCTAATAATCCTGTAATAGATGATAATCTACCCTCTTTTGAATATAATCTTAAACAGCTAAAACAAAAGTTTTAATGCAAAAAAACCGCCTATTAATAACACCGTGAAGGCTATAGATAAAATGTTAAAATACTTATCAATAAATGCTGTAATGGGTTTTCCATACTTTTTGATTAGCATTGCGACCAAGAAAAATCTTGCAGAGCGACTAATTGTTGACGCAATAATAAACATAGGGAAATTAATATTAAATGCACCTGCAGAAATGGTAATGATCTTAAAAGGTATCGGAGTAAAACCAGCTGTGAAGACTATAAAAAAGTTATACAAATCAAACTTTTGTTGAATAGTTGCAAATAATTCAGAAGAAAAACCTGGAATATGATTAAAAAAGAACATTGCAATGGCTGTGTATTCTCCAATACTATTCCACCAAGCATAATATCCAATCGTATATCCTACTATTGCACCTAAAACACTTGCCATACTACAAATAAATCCATAGTACAGTGCTTTTGACTGCATTCCTAAAGCTAGAGCAATTAATAGTACATCTGGGGGAATTGGAAAAAATGAGGATTCAGCGAGCGATAATATAAATAATGCAGGAACACCATATTTAGTATCAGACCAGTGCAAGACCCAATTATATAATTTTCTAAAATAATTCATTGGTTAAGTTTTTATGAATTCAATATTTTTTCAGAGATTTTACCAGTATTTGGGTCTTTTAATATTTGTTTAGTGGTTCCATCTGGCATGACTTCCGTTTTAATTAATATTAGACCATTAATTTCTTTTACATTTCTAATATGGGGAACATTTTCATCTCCTCTCCAAATCTCAATATCGACAGGTTCCCATTGTTTTGTTTTGGATGATTTATAACAGGCATCAATTATGGTATTTACAATATAACCATCATAAAATGTTTCCATTGGCTCTTGATTGTTATCCATAGCATTAAACATATTAATAAACATATCTGTATAGCCAAGTTCGGCTTGTTCATCTCCTACAGGGAATAACCATCCACTATCACCCTCTGCTTTTTCGGCAACATATTCACCTTGAGAACCCGATGTAAACATTTCAAAACCAGTTCGCAACCAATGATTAAGCCATATAGTCCCTTCTGTGCCAGATATTTCATCTCTTAAATCCATACCACCCCTAAAGGCCCAACTAACTTCAAATTGACCCATTGCTCCATTTTCAAAGCGAATTAAACCTATGCCATGATCTTCTCCCTCAATCGGATGCACCAACGTATCTGCCCAACACATTACTTCAGAAGGGCGAATACCCTTTCCAATAAAATTTCGAATAATTTCTACACAATGACATCCCATATCTATTATTGCCCCGCCACCTGCAAGGGTATTGTCCCAAAACCAGTCACTATGTGGGCCAGGGTGCGTTTCACGAGATCGTACCCATGTAACGCTACCAATAGAACCACTACTAGCAGATTGAATCGCTTTTAATGTTTTTGGAGGATAAACTAAATCTTCTAAATATCCATTAAATACATCATGCTTTTCAACTGCATGCAACATATCCATTGCTTCGCTTGCAGTCCTTCCTAATGGCTTGGTACATAATATGGATTTTTTTGCTTCAGCAGCTGCTATCACTGCTTCCCTATGAAGATGATTTGGCAATCCAATTATAACCGTATCTATATTATCATCCTGTATAGCAGTAATCATATCATCCGTACTGTTTTTAAGATTCCATTTCTTTTTAAATGTATTAGCTTTCTCAATTGAACGAGAATAGACTGTATGCACTCTATCTACACCTCGTTGTGAATGCAATGTAGCAGTATAAAAGTCAGATATAAATCCGCTCCCCAAAATTGCAATTTTATGTGATTTACTCATAACTATTAGCTCCTGAATCTAATTGTTTAAGGAAATAGCAATTGCCGACATTACTTCTCTTTGGCTTGATGTTCCCGATGGGCGGTTAATTAGTTTTCCATCAACAACGATAGCGCTTGATCCTCCTCCATCTAAGTTTATCGCTTCAACGCAATCTAAATCTCGCATTATGATAGCTAATTCCATTAAATCAACTCCTCGACTATTCACCTGCCTCCCATCTACAACTAACAATACCAAATCTCCATTCTTACGATATCCAGCAGCAGTTCGAGGATGTATTTTTGGTATAGAAGATCCAAAAAACACTTCTTCATTTACTGTTATTCTAATTTTTCCATTATGCATTAAAACAGGACCAGCATGAACTGCATCATTTACGTCCCAGTACAATGATTTAGTAAAGTCAAATGAATTCACAGGATTATTAGGTGAATTTTCTATAGGTTCAGGAAAATAAAACAGGGAATCATTTCTACTTGTAACCCATGCTATATCTATAGATCCATTACCTAAAAAACCTAACGCCCCTCTAGCAGTAAAATATCTTTTATCATTTCTAATTAATGACTTTAATGCTGGAGATATTGTTTGATTATTGACATATAATAACCCTACATGTTCCGTTGGGTTCTTATTCATAAGGAAATAACCACCATTTACTACAACTCTCGCATTATTATTTTTTGAAAAATGAGATAAAGTTTCTTTGCGATCCAAATCATCTGATACAATTACATCAATATTTATATTTGGATCATTATTATTTACTATTACAACCCATGCGTTTATTGGTAATGAATTATTTCTTCCTTCGAGAACCTCTATGCCGTCATATTTATTCCATTTTATTTGCTTCCATATGATGGGGATACTTGAGTATGATTTTATTTCTTTATTACAAGAAGAGAATAAAGTAAATAATAATAATATTATTTTTATTCTGAAGAAACTAATTCGAACTATCGACATAAGGTTCAATTGTAAATTCTTGTCTCTCTAATACATTATTTTGATCATCAATAACAGATACAGACCACTGACCAACTGAACCTTCACCAGGGGATATATAAGACCAGCAACGAAAATATTCAGATACGCTAATATTCATATACACCTTAGCATAAGACTCTCCCTCATACTCCCAATAGTGAGAAATATTTTCAGATTTATCTGGATTTTTTATACCTGCAAAACAATATATTTTTGATGTAGTATCAAGAAATGTATCTCGAATCCTTATTGGTTTCCTTAGATTGAAATTTATATTTTCACACACAATTAACCTTCTTACCGATATTGTTTTTGGTGAATTATCAATCTTTTCTTCTTTTGGAATATATTCTTTTACAACAACAGGCGCAGAAGGTTCAAGTTTATTAACGCCCTGACTGGTGCTTTCTATACTTAATTCTATTGCTTCATTAATGATATTGTTGGATGAATCCTCTAAAACTAAATTAGCATCTGACACATCATCCTTATCAAACTCATCGTATGACATAGCAGTAACAATAATAAAAGCAAGATATACGATTGATAGATGAATAATATAGTTATTTAAGTTCTGCCAGTAGGCGAACAAAACAAATAGAGCAAATACTATACTAACTGGTATAAAAGATGGATCAGATATAAGTCCTATAATCATGGATAAATTTAATACTTTTTCATTGTTTAATTTTTATGTCTTGTTTCAATATATAAATTACTATCATCATAAATAAAGCTAAAATGGTATCTATAAAGGTGACATTTGATCTACTTATAGATTAAATTCATACAAAATAATACAATATTTTATTTATTTATGATTCGATTAATTTCAGTTTTCAACGTATTAATATTATTCCTTTTTGGAAATACACCTAATTCTCTATCTGTTGGTACCTTTTTGCAAGAACAACGAATTGTATTTAATTCAGATAATGGTCTTCCAAGCAATGATATTAGAGATATTGCATCTACAAATGATGGTACTATTTTTGTTTCTACATCAAAAGGCGTTGTGGCTTACTCAAACAAACAGTGGGTAAATATTGATGGATTAGAAAATACGAATACTTGGTTTCTAGCTTCTAATGGTAATGAGTTAGCTATTTTAAGTGGAGAAGAAAAAAATAGTATACTATTAAATAGCAAAATTTATATAGTGAAAAATGGAGGATTGGATCAAACAATTCCAGTTCCAACTAGATACAAAATTCCTTTAAAAAATAATGATCTTAGTTTTTATAATAATATCATGCTTGGAACTGAAAATGATATCATCTTATTTGAGAGAAGATATGGCAATATTTTTAAACAATCTTCAAAACCTCCCTTCTCTCCTAATACAAGACCTGTAGAGCTAAAGATACCTTCAAATAATATTAGACAGATTGCAGTTTCTGGTTCAGGGTTTTCGTACGTAGCAACAGACTCTGCTTTATTTAAACTTCAATCACCAAAAGAAGGCTGGCAACAAATTCTACCATATAACAAAAAAAACAGTTGGGCTTTGCGTGATTCAAGAGGAGTTGTTATAGACGCGTTGGGTAGGCTTTGGTTTGCATCACCCCAGGGGGTGGGTTATTTTGACGAAAGCTGGCATTTATTAACCGGTAATGATGGATTACCATTTAATGATTTTACAACAATGTCTGCTGGCGTTTCTGGCGATGTGTGGTTTGGAACATCTAAAGGTGCAATACATTACGATGGAGAAGTATGGGAATATCGCCAAGGGAAACGATGGTTGCCGGATGATTATATACGATCAATAACCGTCACCCCTAATGGAGATACCTGGATTGCAACATCTAATGGAATCAGTGTAATTCAACATAAACCTTTTACACTTTCTGAAAAAGCTAAATGGTATGAGGATGAAATAGATAGATACTCTAGAAGGACACCTTATGAATTTGTTCTTGAAGTAACCATGGAAAAACCAGGTGTAAAAAAGAACTGGAAGCAATATGATAGTGATAATGATGGTCTTTGGACAAGCATGTATGGAGCAGGCGAATGTTTTGCATATGCAGCCACAGGAAGTATTCAAGCAAAGGTTCGAGCAAAAAAAGCATTTGATGCCATGGTATTCCTTAGTGATGTTACTCAAGGAAACGCTCATTCCCCTCCTCCTGGTTATGTAGCTCGCACAGTATTACCAACCAACGGACCTGACCCTAATATTGGTAGAATGGAACGGGATAAGCATAAAAGAGAAACTGATGATTCTATGTGGAAAGTATATGAACCACGTTGGCCTGTAAGTGCTGATAAAAAATGGTATTATAAAACAGATACAAGCTCTGATGAGTTAGATGGTCATTATTTCCTTTATGCTTTATATTATGATCTTGTAGCAGATACGGAATATGAAAAAGAACGCGTTAGAGAACAAATTAAAGGACTGACAGATCATATTATCGAACATGGTTTTCAATTAATGGAACATGATGGAACACCGACTCGCTGGGCGAGATATAGTCCTGATGAATTAAATTTCGATAAAAGATGGTTTGTAGAACGAGGCTTGAATTCATTAAGTCTATTATCTTACTTAATAACTACAGCTCATATCACTGGAGATAATAAATATCGTGAAATCGCTCAAATGCTCATAGATAAACATGCATATGCTCAAAATATGACTGACATGAAATTCCAACGCGGATTTGGGACCGGAAATCAATCGGATGATGAAATGGCTTTTATGTGTTACTATAATCTAGTTAACTATGAAACAGATCCAGAATTGCGTTCAAGATATGCTTTTTCATTTTGGATGGCATGGCAACAAGAAGCTCCAGAATTAAACCCTTTCTTTAATTTTGCATTTGTAGCTGCTTGTAAGGGCTTAATCTTTGAAGATCCATGGGGAGAATATAAACTTGAACCATATACAGAATGGCTAGACGAATCAGTAGAAACGCTCATTCGATTCCCACTAGATCGATTTAATTGGAGACATACAAATAGTCACCGTATTGATATAAATATATTTCATCCATCCACTAGAACATTTGATGATAATGATATGAGTTCAAGTGGGTATAGAAAGAATGGGAAAGTTATTCCTGTAGATGAATCACATTTTAATCACTGGAATCGTGATCCATGGCGGTTAGATACCGGAGGTGATGGCCGTGTCTTAGCTAATGGGACTGTATTTTTACTTCCATATTATATGGGATTATATCATGGATTTATTATTGAGTAACATTCATTAATACATCGGGCCTATCTGTTAAAATTCCATGTACACCCATATCAAGGACTTCTTCCATTTTACTCGGATCATCTACTGTCCACACCCATACTTGTCTATCACCTTTTGAAAAAGCATTAATATAACGCTTATCTAAACGCAGTTCTCCAATAGGAGAAGGAAATTGTAATGGTAATTGTGCAATAACTGAATTTATTGGAAGCAATCTTTCCAACCCTACTCTACTTAATATATATAGTTTTGTTCCTTTCTTTACAGAAAGAGATATAGCGACTTCTGGACAAATATTATGAAATTGATTGATTATATCATCATAGAATGATGCGACAATCACTTGATCTGTTGCTAAATCATATTTTCTAAGCATAGCACATAAATCAGTCTCAATTGGCGGGTCCATTTGTTTAATTTCAATATCATATACTTTATCTGGGTATTTTTCTATTAGCTGTGCTAAAGATATAATTTGCACTCCTTTTCCACGATATAGATAATTTTCTCCATTTATTGTCCAATTATAGGCTCCATCTACATCTTGCAATTCATCCCAGGTCATCTCTTTGATCATCCCTGTCTGATTTGTTAGTCGATCAATCGAAGCATCATGATGGATGACTAATACGCTATCCATTGTTCTATGAATATCTAATTCTAAAATCTGAATACCTAGATTAACAGAATTATCAAAAGCCAACATAGATTGATCTGGATACTCCTTATTTCCTCCTTGATGAGCAATTGTAACTGGTAAATCAATATTATCTAATACTGGATGAGTAGTTTCTTGAGGAATAAGAAACCCAAAAAGGTATAGAAATAAATATATCTTAAATAGCGTCATAAACCGTCATCCTAAAAGATTTATCTTAAGAAAATTATCTTTTTTGTCTCAATAAATGAAGAGGATGATAATCGATAAAAATATATACCAGAAGACATCATAAGATTTCTTTGATCTCTCCCATCCCATTTGATCTGGCCGTAACCTTGAGAGCTTTCCTCTTCTATTAATGTTTTTATAACATTTCCTTGAATGTCAATTATTTCGATTCGAAATAGAGTACCACTTGGTACTGAAAAGCTAATATTTGTTTCTGGATTAAAAGGATTAGGATAAGCGGAAAAAAGTTGAAATGTATCAGGAAATCTACTTTCATTTTCTAACTGAACACTGACAGGACAATAATTTCCATCTGGCGCTAATTGAGGTAGTAAGTAATTAGAATTATTAATCAACGAAAACATAAGAGTGTCCATCTCTTCAAATAGCTCAGGCGTACATGGCTCCCACTCATTTGCTATTCCAGAACAGGTTTGATCATCAGAAAGGATACCCATATCGGTTACAATACACCAATAAAGATATTCAATAGCCATGCACTCATAATCACATGTATAGTCATCGTAATGATACCATGCTTCCTCCGGGTACGTACCGGGATGTTGAATAAATTGCCCTCCTCTCGCAACATCCATTGCTTCGGTAAGAAGTGATGAGTTTGGTTGAACAGAAAAAGCAGATGGATATATATTAGTATGACCTACAACATTGATTACATGCACTATTTCTTCTACTGTAGCATCCGACCCCCAATATCCGGGACTGCTTGGATCAATTTCATCTCTCCATAATACGGCTGCAGCTCCATTTCCATTATAATAATCAAAAAAATTATCCATAGCTGGAGATCCGTCATAAGAAAAAATAGGAATGAGCGCACCATTCGTATTTAACTCATTTTTTAACAATGGATCATCAACCTCTCCATCTTCATCATTATCGAGTAATTCTGCAGCAATAGAGGCTGCATGTAATACTTTTGCATCTGAAATAGAAGATTCAGCATAAATACTAAAACAATCCAATACGCGAACATATTTTGTAAAATCACTAAATGCAGCAGTATTTATATCTGGATTATCTTCAATAGTAAAACAAACCACATTCTGCGCTTTAGCAAATTCTATAGATAATAGAAAAATAATTGATACAATATATTTCTTATACATAATGTTGAATTAATTCTGATTAAATGAGTTATCGAAATTCATACAGTAGAATGCCAATATGCAATAGCAATAAAAAGAAACTGAAATGGTAAACGACCCCAAGCAATTAACGGTGTTGTGTTTAGCGCTGCGCCATTTGTCATAGCAAGGTATATATTTGCTGGAAAAACAGCAATTAAGAGCAATATTAGTCCCCAAGCCGCCATATACCTTGTAATTGGGAAAAGCAGCATTATACCAAATAATATTTCAAAGAATCCCGATATATATACTAATGATAATTTATACGGAAGCAATGGGGGAACTATTTTTATAAACCACATGGGATTTGTAAAATGTTTAACACCCACTCCGATATAGAAGATAGACATTATAATAATACTTCCTATTTCAATAGTAAATTTCATTTTTAATACTATTATTTTACATAATCTAAGCTCTATGATTCTACATAGAAAACGTGATTGTAAAAATAAACTGTAGTAATATCAGAAATTCTCATGCTAAATGAAATAATCAATGTCTTTACAAGCTTGCCCTCAAAGCATTTAAATCATACAATAATCACTCTAGGGATTATTGCTTTACTCTTAATTATCCGACATCGAGTACATAAATATAATTTCCATCTCCTAGATTTATTTTTAGGGTTTCTTCCTATGTTGATTGAAATAATATTTCAAATTCAATCTATTTATTATAGAGAATGGACAATAATCAAAACTCTACCCTTAGAAATTTCCTACTTAACTAGTTTTGCAATACCCTTTTTTCTATACAAACCATCTAGAAAACTTCAGAGTTGGATCTTTTACATTGGCATCTGGTCTGCTGCTGCAGCTTTTTTAAATACAATCATGATGGGAGAAGAACCGTGGCATATGTTATTAAGATATTATGGCCATCACGGTGTCTTACTATATTTTGGTATATCCATTTATATTAGCGGTTACAGACCATCGCTTAAAGATTATTATAATACTGCAAAAATAATGTTATTAATCATATTTATTATAGGTTTGATCAATAAGATTATTGGTTCAAACTATATGTTTACTCGATTTAAACCTGCGGGTATGAATCTGACACTGCTAATGCCTGATTGGCCATATTATTTTATTATAATTGTATCTATCGGATTAGTATTATGTTATTTACTCTATCTAATAGGTAAGGATAAGCTACATAAATCTGTTAAATAGCCACCAAATTATAATAATTAAGGCAAGTCCAATTTTAATATATAATTTATTCATAGTATCATTTAGTAATTATAATAGTGAAAATTCAATCAAAAATAATAGTAAACAAAAAATCATCAATAGCACAGAAGGCAACCTTTTGAAATAGGCAGTCTTCATTCGAAAATGAGTAAATTGAGCTGCTATCATTAGTAATACGATACCAGCAGAACCTAATAAAACTAAATATGCTGAAGTTGTCTGAAGCATAATCGCAAAAGTAATTTTAAAAATACCAACTATATCACGTAACCAATTAGGTAATTGATATAATTTAAATTCTTCAATTATATTTTGATAACGCACTACCCATACAAAAAAGATAGAAACACCTACCAAAATTTTCAATCCGTCATTTATTGCAAGTAAATAGTCCAATATCTCCTCTAATCTATTTATTTATGGAAAACCATGAGTGAGAACCAAAGTGATTATTTAAAACTGGTTGTCCAGTTTGAAGATGATATTCAAATCCACCAACTACAGATAATAGATATTTCTTAAGCATCGGTCGAATATATAATAAGTTAGCTATCCAACGAAAACCTTTTGGGATATTTTGTAGTTTGTAAAGGTAAATTCTTATTGATAAGTAACATTGTTCATTGTGAGCAGGTTCAATTCGCCATGATACAAAGCTTTCTTTTCCACCAATTTTACTTATAAACAAATCATAACCTACGTTATCAATCCAACGAACAAACTTTCTTGTAAATACTGAACCATTTAGATAATGTATTTCATCTCTTGCGCTGTCACCAGGCCAGATATGCACAGGGTTTTTTTCACAGAAAGGATGGCATTTTTCAAGGTTACCAGGAAGAGATATTATATTCCATACGGCATCTGCAGAGGAATGAATTAACCTTCTAATATATATAGGTTTTCTTGATTGATTATTTGTTAAGTAGTTTGAAATATCATTCATATAAATTCAATTATTCTATTAAACCTAGTTGTTTGAATTGGTTTATCAAGAAGTCCGCATATCTCATAAACCCTAAATCAGTAAAATGGACACCATCGACAGTTCCCTCGTGGTCAAAACCTGTTGCGCCTTCGCTATCAATATAAAATATATCCTTTATACCATTGTGAACCATAATATTAAATTGATGTTTTAATTCCTTATCTTCTTCTAATAATTCATCATTTACCAATGTATCTAAGTATCCACTTTCATACATAATATTTTCAACTAACAAAATTGGCGTTTTAGGATGTTTATCTCGTATTATTTTTACAAGCGGAATCGTATTCTCTTTTATCTGATCTTTTGAAACATTGGCCATGCATTCAATAATATATAAATAAGCGTCTATATCAGCTATCAAAGTAGCAATTTGGGGTTCCATCCTACCATTACCGCTAAATCCATAATTAATACATTCAATACCTAATTTTCTTGATATTATATTTGTATGAGCCATGCCTGGCCGAGTAGCGCATCCCCCCTGCGTTATACTCGTACCATAAAAAACAATAGGTTTCTGGACTGCTTTTATCGGTTTTTCTATTACGCTAATGGAATCAATTCCAATTTTAAGATTTCTAATACCATCATATAGTGGCAAATAAAGCTTGAATTCCCTCATTTCAGCTGTCATATTGCTTATAATCAACTCATCATTCTTCATTGCGTCATGCGGTCTTCCAGTTCCTAGATATTGCCAAAAACCTGAATTGTTAAAATATAAATCCACTCCCTTTATACCAGTTTCAGTCATATGATTCATACTGGCGTCTTTTAGCACTTCCCATTGTATTCTAATTAAGGAAGAGTTTGTATTAAAGCGTATAGATAATCCTGCAGAATGTTTTGATAAATCCCAAACTGGTTCACGTACAATGGATTTATATGATACTGGCAACCGATCATAGGGACTTTCTTTTAATGAATCTCTTATTACCGTTCCTTCAATAATAAATGATTCTCTTCCATAATATTCTATGGGCATATCCTTTGAGAAAAGGGGTGGATGAATAAATAAAAAAGAAAGAAATATAAATATAATAGCTTTTCTTAGCTTATAGATAAATAATTCCATCTATGTACTAAATAGATGTTATCGTGTACAACTGATGATCACGCAACCACTATCATCTGAAAAAGAAAGAGTGGCTTCTGATGGAGAAAGCTGGAGCGTACCACAATTAGTAGACATTCCCACAGAATCCACCTCACAGAATTCATTTAAATTTAGGCGATAACTCCAAGTGCTCATCGATGTAATTGAACAGCTATTATCTGAATATTCACCACCTGAATTGACGCATAATTGAGAAAATGAGCTTTCATCCTTTTGAATTTCAATCGGACTATCAATCACCCATGCTGCACCTATGATTGCGCCATTATTTTCGTTGCTACTTTGATCTATTAATTGAACACCAGCACCAGAACTGAAATCCCAATAAGCTACCACATTACTATTTACTTGAAATCCATTTGAAATTACATCTCGCACCTCATCTCCAGTTAATGCAATATCCAAAATTCCTACCTCATCAATATGACCATAAAAACCACCGCCTTCAGGGTCATCTTCACTTCCAGTTAGATTCCCAATCCACAGAGGAATATCATCGCTTTCCACAGGGTTAATATTATTATCAAATGTTACATCGTTACCATTCACATAAATAGTAGCAACGGTATCATTAAATGTAACTGCAACATGCATCCATTCTTCCGTTGCAATTAACTCACCCCTTGCATAGTTATCGTCCCCTGCAAGAAATGTAATAATATTTTGAGCAGGATTAACTTCTAATTCATATCCAGTAGGTGCATTCCAAATAGATTTTTTTGATATAATTCTATTATAAGTTACCCCTGAAGGATCCTCAATCTTTATGTATGCCATTAAAGTACCTTGATTGCCATTACTATCACTTATGTTTAGTGATTCATGGTTTGGTACTTCCACATAGTCTCCTCCATTAAAAAACAATGAACCGTCCCCTATAACACAATACGTACCATCATAGGTTCCTCCTAGCGTTCCGCAATAATCCTGAAAGGAATATTCACTTACTAACTCCTCATAAACAGAAGTTTCATTGAAGGTAATTGTTCCAGTGGATTCCTCATATTCACCAGAACAATCTGCATTATTATAATATTTTACAGATGTAACTGTCCATATTCCTAGCAATGAAACATCTTCGTTCGTAGCGTCATCACAACTGACTATCATTCCCAATAGTAATAAGGGAATTAATACTAGTTTTTTCATCATTCCTCCTTATAATAAATTTTATATAATGATAAGTAATATGAGAATATACAAGAGCCCTGTAAATACAGGGCTCTTGTATAATATTGTACAAATGTATTATCTACATCATTTCAACTAAAGCAGTATTGCTACTATTTTAACAATATCATTTTATTTGTCTGATTATAAACACCGGATTGTACCTGGTATAAATAAACTCCAGCACTGACCGAATTTCCAAAACTGTTCGTTCCATTCCATTCGATGGTGTATAATCCTTGGTTTTGCTGCTGATGAACCAAGTTTTTGATTTCCCGTCCTGCCATATCATAAATTGTTACTGATACCATATTTGCTTCTGGTAATTGATAGCGCAATGTTGTGACTGGATTAAATGGATTGGGATATGCATCATATACTTTAAATTGATTTGGCATCAATATATTTTCGTTTGCAGCGGAAACATTACCACCAGTTGAAACCATAACTCTAAGATACGAAGCATAGACATCACTAATATCACGAAGTTCCGGAGGTACTGGGAGCTCTTCATCCTCAATACAATGTTCTATATAATCATATTCATCACAAAAATGCACATCTCCGCCCATACTTAATGTATCTTCATCAAATTCATAGCCTAAGGATAATGTATCTGTATTATCCTCAAACCAACAAACGTTATTGCAGTTTTCATTGCATTCATCTTCATCATTCCAATAAGTTTGTTCACCTTCTGAAACCTCACATAACCATTCCCCCTCATCCAGATAACTGATCATTACCATATCGTCATCCAGCCACCATGCATAGTCAGATGTGTCACTATACATTTCACCAGTATACTCATCTTCCTCAAAATGGATTTCCATACCAGTATAGTCGTCGTTAAATACCATATATGCATCTTCCATCTCTTCTCCTTCAAACATTTCAGGATCGAAAGTTGGCAATAAAGTAGGTACACCAGCTTCAAAATCCACCGTTCCTGGGCCAATTTCTCCATTAACGGTTAATTGAGAAACTTGAAGAGAATCTTTAAGTTCAAGACTGGTAAATGTTATTGTATTTTCATCATCACTAAATACTGCTCCAGTAGCTAAATCTACTGAATCTGCTTTTAATTCAATGGCTTCTCCGTTATCAGTAAATACCATACCTTCCACACCCTGGACAACAAGGTCCATATCCAATTGAAATGCTACAACAACAGGAACATCCACATTTTCAGGTGCCATACCAAATAAGAGCATAAAAAATTCGAAAAAGCTCATATTCATAACCATGCCTTCAGTTACATCATCAGCTTCATCAGCTTCATCATCATAGTAACAATCATTTTCACAATACATATTGCATTCATCTTCGGATTCGTACCATTGGGTCTCCCCATCTACATCACAGGCCCAATTATAGTCGTCATTGCCTTGGTCCATAGTTGAGGGATCTAAAATATACGTTAATTGTTCCTCAAAATCTGATCCTATAGCAGTAATTTCACCTTCTGCTTCTATCATTGCTGATAATGCCATCATATTCGGAACAGACTGGTCTGAATCTACCGTGATATAAAATTCCGCGGTTTCATGAACACGATACCATTCCCCTAAGAATTCTTCCATATCTCTTGCCGAAGCTTGATAATTATTAGATTGAACCATCGACTGGAATTTCTTGATATCATCAATAGAAAATGTGCGATAATTCTTTTGAAATTGTTCAAAAAGTTCTTTCCATTTATCGGCAGAAAAATCCGATGCAAATGAGAGAGATAAACTGAATAGCACTACTAGCGTTTTAATCATAGTATGTTCCTTTGGTTATGGTTTGTTAAATAAATATACGAAAAATTAACAATATATTATGTTTATATGATACCACTTTAATTATCAACCTTGTTTAAGAAATCTATTACTCCATTTGCATAGACATCTGGATCATCCCACATAGCCATATGACTTCCTTTTTCACATAGCAAATACGATCCATTTGGAAATTCCTTTGACATCCATTCCATATGGTCAGGATCCATAGTGTCATGAGATGCGCCAATAACTAAAGTTGGTGTTTTAATTTCAGATAATCGATCTTTCACATCCCAAAACTCTAATAGTCCGGACGCTCCAAATTCGCTAGGGCCCTGCATTGCCACATACATTTCTTGATTAATATTGGCAAAAGCATTGTTTACCTCTTCCGGCCACTTATCTGCAGGAATACGAAGAACGTGTTCTTCATAATGATATGGGATCAATAGTTCCATATATCGAGGGTTTCCAAAATCTTGCTTTGCTTCTAATTCTCTAATTTCTGCTAATATATCCGCTGGCATTTGTGGACCCAGAACTGTGCTAGCAAAGTTATTATAATCGGGGATGCTTGCCATCATGTTAGAAATAATCAACCCTTTAATATTTTGCTGATATTTTAAGGCATATTCCATCGCCAATAGACCTCCCCAAGAATGGCCTAATAAGTAAAAGTTTGATGGAGTTAAACCCAATTTTTTTCGTACAGTCTCTACCTCTTCAACAAATCGATCGATCGTCCAGTCAGTTGGATTATTGGAAGGATCACTATTAAACGACCCAAATTGATCATAATAATAATATTCAATATTTACTTGAGGAAGATATTGATCAAGAATTTTAAAATATTCATGCGTAGCGCCTGGTCCACCATGCAATAACAACAGCTTTATATCTGGGTTATTACCAATCCTTTTTGTCCAAACTTTATGCCCGCCATCGATCTCTATCATTCGAATATCATCATTGCTACCACATCCAAAGAATAATACAAGAGTTAGTACTAATAAAAATAGGTTTTTCATATCCCCTCCGTGAGATTTTTCAATCATTTTACTTCGAAAATCTACAATAAACTAAAAATAGATACCGTTAATAATTTATTTTAATATGTGTAAATCCTTATATAAATAAGTTTATGCAATAATATTTAAATATAAATATTAAATATATGAATAAAATAGTTTATCGTATAATGGAGCCATTTTCTTCCAATCAAACTTTTGAATCCAATCAACCATTGAGTTTTGGCGCACCATTCCAATATTTTGAATAGATTTTTTTACCATTTCATATAAATCATCCTCACTATCATATAAATGATTAGAATGATATATATCAGGTAACAGTTCTGGATATGTTAATCTTTTTGGTAGAATAGGATATACGCCACAATAAATTGCTTCCATTATGCTGATACCAAAAAAGTCCTGATTGCTTGTTACGGGCAATATATCGGACTTCCAGAGCCATCGTGCGTATTCTTTAAAGTCTTTGCAGTATCCATAGTGAATAATTCTATCATCCAACCTTTCTTTTGCTTCATCAAATATATTGGGAATTGATTGAAAATTTTCACCAAGAATTACAATTTGGAATGAATAGTTCTCGTCATCTAATCGATATAGTAAGTGAAAGAAAGATTCAGGGTTTTTATCATATTCCCAACGATGATTCCATAAAATAATAGGATCACCCTTCTTTTCATCTTTATATCCATCAAATTGCAATAAATCCATTCCAAGATATAATACTTCACTCTTTAATTGAATATCATTAATACTATCAAGCTCCTGGTGGTCCGGGAAGTGTTTTAATGCTTTGGTAGCACCAGATACAAATGATTTTAGATGATACTTGGAATTGAATAATACATGATCCGCTGCTAAGGCAGATGAAATATTGATAAATCCATAATGAATATCCCTTTTTTCTATTACATCTCTATCCGAGGAAGACCATGGGTAAGTTATTTGATTTTCATGAAAATATAAAACGGTCGGTATTTCCGCAGTCTTACTTTTTGTTAAGCTTAAAAATGTGGTTAAATCCAGCATATCAGTTGCAATAATTAAATCAGGATCAACATTTGACTGTAAAAATTCTTTTGCCATTGTAATTGCACCACCATGCATTCTCCATTTCCAAAACTGTCCAGGTAGTGAAATAATATTTATTTCATGAGAACTATTCGATTGATAGCCTTCGGCCCATGCTTTATGTGATCCAGTAAAATATGGTTCTAATAGCAAAATTTTCAAAGGCCAACCTTATTGATCAATATTCATGAATTCGTTCCAATAATAGAGCGCTATTATCGATTCTACCCTCTAGATCAAATATGGGAACAATTTGATTATAAATATAGGATAAAAGTTGATCCGTATAGGCATCACTACTTTGCGTGGCAGAGTGAGTTCCAATAACAAGATCTAATTCAGGAACTACGGCAATATATTGACCGCCAAGTCCTACTGCTAGATATCCAACCCCAGGAAGCCACCATAGATACCCGTACCAATCATTAATTTGAGGAGATGTAGCATCCTCTATCCATTCCGATGATAATATTTGACTATCTAATGACATGCCATCTTGTAAATACAATTGTCCAAGTTTAACCATTTCACGTAAGGTTAAATGCAGATCATATGACCCATTATGCACATTATCTTGATCTGTATTCCAATACGGGTCACTTATACCAAGTTGGGGAAATAAATTCTCTTGAGCAAACTCTCTGGGGCTCATCTCTGTTAATGCATTAATGACATGAGCATTCAAATGACAAATGGCATTATTGTATAGCCAGCTAGTACCTGGAGACCAAATTAATCCAGTATTTAGCAAAGAATTGAGTGGATTGGGTAAAAACATGTATGCCCAGTTTTCGGGCCAACCAGAAGACATGGTTAATAAATGCTCAATGTTTACTTGATTTGTATAAGAATTTTCAAAAAAAATATCATCCAGTGTAAGCAATTGATTTTCAATGTACCCATGATCAATAGCTTGTCCCATCAATGTCGATATATAGCTTTTGGTAACAGACCAGATATTATAGGTCTGCGACATGGAGCTATTATTATAATATTCCTCTGCTACAATTTTTCCTCTGTGTATAACTATTACCCCGCGGATAGATTGCATCTGTCCAATATTCTGTATCATTACTTCATTAAGCGATTCTGAATCGAAATAACTAAGATCTTCTTCTGTTTCCCATTCCAAGCTTAAATCAATCGATGCAAACGTATTGCAATCATTCGATTGATAGAGGTTGATAACATCTACGACTCTGGAAAGATCATATATATCCACAGTTGAAGTACCATTAATATCGGCGCTTTCAACATTTAGACTATCCATGATATCTATATGCAGAATATGCTGCACCATCATTATCACATCTTCATTATTAATGGTGTTATCAAGATTTGCATCCCCTAAACATTCTGCAGATACAATATTGACGCTAAATATTATAAGTAGAAAAATTCGCATTAATTAAAATAACTCAAGTCAAACATATGTTTTAAAACAACAGCCATGCTAATATCATAAATTGGCAAAGCTCCTGGATATCCATAATTCCAAATAACAACACCTAACAACCATAACATATATTTTTTCATCAAATATTCACTCCTAAATTAAATATTTATTACTATCAATCATTGACTGCCATTCCCCAATAGTTATATCCTACAAACCGTGGGGTTTTGGGTAAATACATAGTCTCTATTTTATCAATCTTCATATCGCTTTCATCCAATAGATCTGGAATAGATCTTGTTAAGTGACAACCATCAGCAAGTAATTTCCAAATAGGTTCTAATTTACGTTGAAACTTCACTACATTTTCATCTGGAGCATTCCCATGTTCCGAGAATAGAAACTTTCCTCCTGGTTTTAACAGTCTTTTTACCTCCTTCAATACTTGTTGTGGATTGGATACAGTACAAAGAGTATAAGTACATACGATAGTATCAATGGATTCATCTTGCAATGGAATTTTCGCT
>Ga0208764_10000940_pt1 | contig 18866 bp, 16 predicted proteins | sample ETNtaG_18_FD_185762 | JGI IMG/M metagenome (GOLD analysis project Ga0208764, IMG submission 185762) | Marine microbial and viral communities from oxygen minimum zone, Eastern Pacific Ocean - ETNP201302SV91 (SPAdes) (version 2) | ecosystem: Environmental > Aquatic > Marine > Oceanic ... | reverse complement strand
GGAACCAGGTCAGGCGCGGAAGCGAGCAACCCGACCGGGGATGCTGGATGCCTTGGGACTTCGGGACGGAGAAGACTGGAGTGCAAGTCTCTTTGATGACGAGCGTCCACCGAGGACATGCCCACCGTTTAACCATCTTGATTTGTGTGCAGCAACGCACTAATTGTATTGTCAGTTACTCCAGCTAGGCCATTATTGGCACACCTACGAAGAAGCTCTTCCCATCCGCTATTTTCTTCGAATGCAATCATGGCTAGCTCTCTAGCCTCATTTATTCGACCTGATTGTACTAGTTCGATTGATTTCCAAAACGCAATTTCAGGATTTCCCGTATCTTTTGTCTGTGATATTACTTCCGCGTCTAAATTATTTATATTTACATATTCATTATGCATCTTCAGCAGCCTTTCTAACTCCACCAGTGGTTCACTACTATCATCCACACGGATATCCACTATAGTGCCTTTCCAGGGATGGATGTTGATTTCTGAATCTACGACAAGTAAGCGCGCTGATTGCTTGCCCCGAATATCACCGTGTTCAGATTCTGCTGCATATAGGGCCGCCAACATTCGACTGGATAGATCGCCACTACTACCTACAAATGCCTCTGCCATGCACCCCCATACTGTAGATTTCCACATCATATTTGCTTGACAAGAGAAACCATTACCCACGAAATGTCCCGATTCAGGTATGGTTTTAGAACCAGTATGAACAGATATTCTAGATTTGGCGTCGATCATAGCCACTTGCCTAATTTCGGGATTCGGGTCCAATGAAAGCCTGCTCTCCATCGCTTCATCGGATTTTGCGCCACCCTTCATTAGCTCTATTCCAAGGGGTCCATGATCAATTAATGCCATAGCCTGAGTCGCAACAGCACCTACGCCTGCTTGGGCCCAGCAAACTACTCCAGCGGCAAACCAATGGGACTGAACGGCTACACCAATTTGACCAGTATCCGGACACCTGGCAACAATTGAATATGTCACAGAATCGCCTAATTTTCTATATTTCCTAGCCCACCCATGGCACATACTATCCTAAAGTGGCTTTCTGAAACGGGTTGTACAGATAACCGCTGACCTCTTTGTAGCAATGGCATTCCTTCCAAATCGCCATTTGCGCGTAAATTTGGAAGTCCTACTGGTTCTAGTTGTGAGACTGGCTCAATGTCTACCATTATCCACCGTGGATTATCAGGAGTTGCCTTAGGATCGAAATATTTTGAATTCGTATCTTGAGCCGTGAAGTCAGGGTATCCCTCCTTGCATACCTTAGCGACGCCGGCTACGTGTGGTGGTTTGCAATTAGAATGATAAAAAAGAACATAGTCACCGACTGCCATATCATCCCTCATAATATTCCGAGCTTGGTAGTTCCTAACACCATCCCAATGGGTAGACCCGTCGGCGAGAAGCTGTTCCCATGGGTATACATGAGGCTCACTCTTCATTAGCCAGTAATTCACCATGCACTACCTACCGGTAGGAGAGAAATCAAGGTTGCCTTTCACCATGCATCGTTTGCATAGTCCAAAGAGGAATCGATGGATTCAATATCTCTCTTAGTTACACCGTGGGATAGGCCTGAAGACTTCAACATTGCAGAGGATCCACCAGTTAGGCCAAGATTGGAAGTTACCATGAATGAATATATGGCCGGTAACAGAAGTAATGCGGAAAGGGCAGCGATTATCAGTAGAATGATGATCACTGTAACGAAAGGAGTGATTGCCTCAATTGGTATTCGATAAGCACATGTCAAGCCTGCAGCAGTAACGGTTGTAGCCTCGAATAGGCTCATCCCGGTACTCGCACAGGCCGTGCGAATAGCATCTAACGAACCGCCTAATTCCTTGACCCTGTTTGCAATGTGAATCGAGAAGTCTATTCCGACACCGACCAGTATTGAGCCGATCATCACAGTAACAAGTGATAGGGTGACGCCCCCGGAATCCATGACTAGCCATTGCATAGCGACGGTGAATCCGACAGGTACAGTAGTCAGTAAAGCGTATCTGATGTCTCTGAAGACGAGAGCGAGTGTGACAACAGTGAAGCCCAATGCGAATGCCAGCGAGGTCCATTGGGATTCTACAATCAGTTTATTCACCTCAATTGTTATTGATGCTACGCCAATCAGGGTATCACCAAGTACCGAAATCGGATTTTCTGAATCACCTGCAGATTTCGCCCAGAGATTGATCTGCTCAGCGGTCGCCGCCGTTCCTTTGACATCCATGAATGGCATGTCGATGTATATCAGAGTCCTTTGATAGTCCGGTGAGATGAACAGCTCACGCATTTCCTCTGTCATGCTGTTGTAGAAAACGTACAACAAGAAATTCTGGACTTGTCGGCCACCATCATCCTCTTGGGCATCCAATGTGTCGAGGATGGTCCAGAATGAAACGTTACCAGACTGGCCACGATCGAAAATAAGTTCTGCGACCTCTTTGATAGGATCTGGCAGTGGTGTGTCTTCAATTATATCATTAATGGGCGATCCAGATACATTTACCCCTACTGCAATGGCCTTCATCAAGAAAACAATAGACACTGCGGTGGCGTTTTCTACATCGTTACATTTAGATTCCAGATTCTCAATTCCTTCCAGATTAGCATATGGGTGTTCGGCAGTAATTGATCCGATTCCTAATTCAGGCTCAGCCCTAATGTCAGCCTCGACCAACAAGAATCCTGGTTGCCCGGCTTCGAACTCCGTTGAATAGACATCCATCTTCTTTACCGCTTCGACTTCATTTGGAGCCATTTTCAGCAAGTCGATATTTTCCTCGACGTTTTGACGATTGTATCCTGCAGAGACAATCATTAGCGCAAGGAATAGGGCTAGTGTGATTCGAGACCACTTTACGGGCATGTTTACAGCAGCTACGAATACCTTGGGTGGCGGGTGTGAAGGTTTCTTTAGATCTAGTAGAATGGTAAGATTGGGGACCATGATCATAGTCATGAAGTAAACAACGACAATTCCACCGGCCAATGCCCAACCAACAGTCTGGATAGGTTTCATGGGTGCGAATGTTAGGGAGATGAATCCGATTATCGTGGTCATAGCAGATAGGAAAACGGCACGTCCGGTCGAATTCAGTGCTGCAGCCATTTTCTCATGGGGCGTCCCCTTGGACTCAGCATATCTGTTAGTAATGTGCAACCCATAAGAGACGCCAAGTGATAGTACAATAGGGCCAACTAGTATTACGGTCATGGTTACTTCGTAGTCCAATAGTCCGATCATTCCCAGAGTGACCCATACTGCACAAAGTGTCGGAAGACCTGATATTATGACGACCTTGACTCCTTGAACAAATCGAATTCTTCCTGTTTGAAGTAGATCGCAGTGGAATATGAACAGCATACTCGCTACGATTACAACCCCAACGGGAAAGACCTCCCAGAATAGTTTGAACGACTCTTCTGTTACAGCATTAGTTAGAGGTGCTGGACCAGTGAGAGTCATTCGTAGGCACAATGGATTGCCTGCTTCATCACACTTGCCCTGGGAATCAGGAGTGCCCCAGTTGTTATTGGAAGCAATCTCATTTATTTTGCCCTGTGTTTCGGAAACAATGTCTCCAACGGATTTGTCGCCTGTATCATCTGCAATTCCAATGATTATTACAGCACGGTTCCATCTAAACGCCCTTTCTTCGGTGGCAGTGCCGACATCCCTGACGAGTTTGTCCAATGCGTTCTGTGGCATTTCCTGTAGTATCTGGTCAACTCTCTGTTGTTCATCGGGAATTGCGTAATTCCCAATCAAATCGCTTTGGGCGTCAATGGTCTCATTTATTTCATCGGAAAGCTGCTGATTCCCGGTCGCTTCCGCTAAACCGGAGAAAAATGCCTTGACTACCCGGCCACCACTAGAATTGACTTCCTTGACTACTGTGGAAATGGATAGGACATAGATTACGTTATCATCGGCCCCTCCATCATTTGTCTGATTGTTGATCACCCTTTCCACTTTGTCGATTTGATTAAGAATGTTAATCTGAGTGACATTGTAGTTATAGGATTCTACATAAATCACCATCACGTTTGTTGTCCAGTCCTTTTCGACTTGGGCAATTAGATTCTTTACGCTATGCGGATCATCATCAGTGGGGAGGTATACTTCCAGATCTCCGTTTACATTGAGTGCTGGCTCATCACTGCAATAGTTCGGATTATCAAAACCGTCCCTGCAGTCAAGTACGCCAGAGTGTGGCAATAATGAGAAAGTAAATGCAAGTGAAATTAAAACAGCCCAGATTGGGAACATGGTAAGTAAACTGGAGCTCTCAGACTCTCTAAAACGACGTCTAATTCTATTGGGGATCTTACTTATCGAGCCCATAATCTGCTCTGAGTTAGTATTGGAAATACCTGTTCTAGTTTTGTCAATAATCGAACTGACAGAGCCACCTAATGAATCGCCTATTCCCTTCTTCGCCATGTCACTCCTGCTTCGACGTGAAACGGCATACCTTCAACCCCTCGGCAAACATGTTCCGGGATTTGTATTTTGACGATGCAATGGTAACGGTCAAGAACGCCGGACTTTACGAATTATCGGGTGACATTGTGGGTGAGCCAAAAATTACTGACAAGAGATGGAGCGTTGATCTTGAGAAGCGTATCCAGGAGTCACACTACGATGAGGATTCTTACCGAGATAGGTACAGCTTTGATCCTCGAAGTGAGAAGGAGATTTTCGTAATCGATACGCCGCCCCCGTACCCCAGTGGAACTTGGCATATTGGCGCCGTGGCTCAATACAGTATGATTGACGTCATAGCAAGAAGCCAAAGATTGCTTGGCAAGGAAGTTAGATTCCCATGGGGGGTAGATCGCAATGGAATAAACATCGAATTTACCGTTGAAAAGAAAACCGGTAGGAAAATGAGGACTTATGACAGGGCCGAGTTCCTGAATCTCTGTGAATTGACAATTGAGGAATACACCCAAGCTATGCGAAGAACGGCAAAAAGAGTGGGGCTCTCCTGTGACTATGATAACGAATACCTTACCGATTCACCTGATTATCGCGCAGTTTCTCAGTCAATATTTGTTGATCTATTCAAGAATGGAGATATTGTTGAGGATTTAAGGCCCAACATCTATGATCCCGTTGAAGGTACTACAATCGCCGATGCAGAAGTTCAGAGGGTTCAGCGTAGAACAAAAATGTGTAATGTAATTTGGACAACTGAGGATGGTGAAGAAATCACAATTTCAACAACTAGGCCGGAAATGATTTGTGCTTGTGGAGTAGTTATGGTCCACCCGGATGATACTCGTTACTCACAGCTAATAGGAAAGAGGGCGATTCTCCCTTTGCCTGTTTCTGAGAGGGAATTGAGTGTTGAAATAAGGGCCCACAACTCTGTAAAGATGGAATTCGGTAGTGGGATTCTGATGGTTTGCTCGTATGGTGACCAGAATGATGTTGCAATATTTAGAGAGCTCGGTTTGAGTCCCTTCGTTGCTATTGATTTGAATGGAGAAATGACATCATTATCTGGGCCACTTACTGGCATGAAGGTCACTGATGCGCGAATTGCGGCAACGAAGATACTGGAGGATTCTGGTTGTCTAGAATCTATTGAGGAAAGGGAACAGGAAATCCCTGTCAGTGAAAGGGGGGGGAATCCGATTGAGATAATCCTACTGAAGGAATGGTATGTCAGGCAGACCCATGTACTTGACAGACTCGTGGAACTATCCAAGAGCAGTAGGTTCATCCCAGAGAGGAATAGGCAGTTCCTACATGACTGGGTCGATGGAATATCAATTGATTGGCCGATTAGTAGGAGAAGGTGGTACCATACTGAGGTCCCCATATGGTACTCGGAAGATGGATTCAAGGTGATTGTACCTCCAAAGGGGGTCTACGTGCAGCCTTGGCGGGATAGGCCTCCTGGTGACTCGGAAGTTATTGACAGGGCGACAAAAGAGATCATAGGGTCCTTTGCCAGTTTAGAAAATGATCTGGGTTTGATTTCTGGTGAAGAGAAAGTCTTCGACACATGGATGGACTCATCAAATTCCAACCTATTTGTTTCTGGGTATCTCAATAACCCTGATTTGTTCGAACGTTCTTTTCCAACCTCGATACGTCCCCAGGGCAAGGAAATAGTCAGGACTTGGTTATATTACACCCTCTTGAAAAGTGCCTTGCTACTGGACAAACCAGCTTTCGAGAACATCTGGGTCGACGGTTTAGGCATGGACCCATGGGGTCGAAAGATGTCTAAGTCGCTAGGAAACGGAATTGATGCAGATAGCGTACTTGAATGCGGAGCCAGCGGTCGCACTGGCTCATGGAAGATCAAGGGTGCTGATGGCAAGCAAGTAGTCCTAAAGGCGAATAAGATAGGTAGTGAATGCTTCCGTCTATGGAAGGCATGCGATGCGCAGGTAGGTGATGACTTCCATATCAATCCAGAGGAGATTGAAACAAAGTATTACGGGGTATTGACTAAGATTTTCAACGTAGCGAGATTCGCTAGTCAGTTTGATGTTCCGGATGACTTGGATCAGTCGCTCGATCTAGAGGTAGAAGATGTTTGGATACTTGCAGAGTTCGACGAAACTCTTTCTATTGTAAATTCTGCATGGAAAGACGTCGACATTTACTCGGCTGCCCAGGCAATCAAGACATTTGGTACTGGCATCTTCCCTAGTCACTGGCTGGAGATGTCCAAAACAAGGTTGTACGATGGAAATTCTTCTGCAGCATGGACCTTGCACAGGATTGTTCGGGATCTACTGAGTATCTTTTCTCCGATATGCCCATTCTTCACTCACTACCTCAGTACAACGATATATGGCAAAAGTGCTGTTGATGTTGAGGAGTTCCCAGAATTGCCACAGTCATGCAACAAGGAAAGATTCCATGATTTACGCTCATTGACCGAAGATCTGGAGAAGTTCAATTCCATCGTATGGAAAGCTAAGAAGGAATCCGGTGTATCTCTGAGATCTCCGATTTCGGGCATTGTCGTCCCAGAGAACCTGTCAATATTTTCCAAGACTCTGGAACAGATGCACAACCTGGAATGAGATTATTTGGTAAATTTTCCAGTATCAGATCTCCCCAAAGTCGAAGCCCCGGCCCCACCCAAGAATCCCAAGCCACAAATGCCCTGAAAACACGCCTCTCCGGCGAAATTTCCCAATACGTCCGCAGGATCACCCGAGAATAAGAAGACTCCAAGTATGATTACACCAAATAATAGACCAATAGCAATTAATGCAGCATTATTTTCTTGTTGATCTAATTCTTCTTCGCTGTGACCCTTTGCGGACTCGTCAGACCACCATAATAGGTGTCCTGAATAGTCGCCTGTGATCTTTGTTTGAAGAGTGGCAAATGCCTCATCAGTTGTCATTTCCATGCTTTCGATCATTTCCAATCTGTCCCAATGCTCTAATTCTCCCTTTTCAATCGCATATTGTACAAACTCATTTTCGTCTACTGTCAAATCGACGATCCAGAATTTCTTCGCCTTTTTCAAGTGGGAGAGAAGATTGTCAATTTCCTTGGAATCTATGGTATTCTTTTTCCCATCAATCTCGAATCTAATTATCTGATTGCTAATTCCTGTTCTGTCATCAGACGAAGTCACATCCGGTTTGATGTTTATGTGCGCTATTTCATTTCGATGTTTGTAGCAAAAATGACTGTTGAACTGTGCAGTTCGACGGCAACCGAAGAATTCGCATGGGCCACCCACGTGCATGGACATACATATTGGCAAGCGACATCAACATTGTTACGTCATCAGAAGTTTAGTGACGTGCTGGTTTTGCCCGAATCGAAGAACTCAATCAACAGTGATGCCATCTCAATGCCAATTCTAGCTTGAGCTTCAAGAGTGGATGCTGCAATGTGGGGACTTCCATGGAAAGAATCGTGATTCAGTAGAGGACTTGCTCCGAGAGGCTCTGATTCAAAGACATCCAAGGCCAGAGATTGCAGTTGGCCACTTTCCAAGGCTAGTTGTGCCGCGTCTTCATCGACGATTCCACCCCTAGCACAACTCACGATATGGTTGCCACAATGGATTCCATCAGCACCTATTCCAGGCATAGTCGAAATACGTTCTGTGTTAACCAAGTTTCTAGTTTCATCTGTAAGATTGCAATGTACGGAGATATGTGTACAGTTTGAGAAAATTGCATCGACGCTGTCATGCATGGTAATGCCTTCAATAGCATTATCAACAAACGGGTCATATGCGTGAACATCCATGCCAAAGGACCTTGCTGCCTGTGCGACGCCACGAGCGATCCTTCCGAAGCCAATCAGACCGAGCCTTTTGCCACCAATCTCAGACCCTCTGAGTTGCTTCTTCGCCCAAACTCCATTCCGTAGCATTCGGTCTGCAGTAGCAATATTTCTTGTCGAAGCAATTAGATGCCCCATCGTCATCTCTACGACGCTTCTAGTCGAAGCCCCCGGTGTGTTGCAGACTACTATTCCATGTACTGTAGCCTCGGAAATATCGATGTTGTCAACACCTACGCCAGCCCTACCAATGAATCTAATTCCCCGTTCACTTGATACGGATGCAGAAATCTGTTCAGCTGGGAGTTTCGTCGCACTGCGAATAACAACTGCATCGAATTCTATAAGAGAACCAGAGGAAATCTCGTCCGGATCATGATGTCGCAATACCACTTCATGTCCTGCATTTTCTAGCATTTCGACGGCTTCGGGGGACATCCCATCCGTGACTGCTATTCGAGCCATGTTACTACCTATGAAAAGATGTGCATCAACATTGTGAATTCTAGGTTCCGGTGGTTTGATATTCAATACCCCTTTTTCGGTGATTGATACAATGGGATTTGAATTGCCAGAACTGGAATATGCATACGACGCACTTGAGCCACATATTGATGCTGAGACAATGGAACTCCACCATTCGAAGCATCACGCAGGCTACACTGCTAAGCTTAATGCTGCAATAGAGGGAACTGAGATGGATGCTATGGGCATAGAGGAATTGATGGTGGAAAAATTCGATAATGCAGCAGTCAGGAATAATGGTGGTGGTTACTGGAATCATAGTCTATTCTGGTCTATAATGTCTCCAAATGGTGGAGGAGCACCAAGCGGATCTCTTGGAAACGCAATTGATGATTCATTCGGCTCATTCGAATCAATGAAAGAAGAATTCTCAAAAGCTGCAATGACGAGATTTGGTAGTGGGTGGGCATGGCTATGTGTCGGAAATGGGGATCTGTGCATTTGCTCAACTCCCAATCAAGATAACCCACTGATGACCGGTTCGGGAATCCCGATTCTCGGCATTGATGTATGGGAGCATGCATACTACAAGAGTTACGGGCCAGGCAGGGCGAACTACATTCAAGCATGGTGGAATGTTGTCGACTGGGGGGCTGTCGCCGACATTTATGAGTCTGTATTATAGGCGAATTTATGCTAATGTTTACCATTTCATTATAGTTACTAGACACCACGCGAAGTCGTGGTTGATGATTACGAGGCGATGATTACATCTGTCCTCATTCTAGTATCTCCAGTATTCTTTGCACTGCCGGTCTCATTTGCATGGAGGTGGTGGGTTGGTATTGAGCCCGAACACGAACATTACAGGGAGAAGGTGCGCCGAGTACTAGATGCCGGAATGCCACTAGTACGATACAGGGGCGAGTTAGATGCTGAGGCAAGAAGGGTCCACCTATCCTCAGATAGACAAGCTAGGATAGAGTCTGATCTTCTGCATAGGCTCAGAGTTCAACATTTCCTACTTTTCCCTAGTCTGATTCTGTGGCCGCTAGTCGGGATTTTCGCTGCTATAATCAGCATTCCGATGATGCCCTTCCTAAGACTTGTGGAGTGGATTCTGATAGACAAAAAGGCGCTTTCCGGTGTTGCAACGGTGATTCAGAAATATACTCGATGGGAGATAATAGGCATCCCAAGGCTTGATGATGGATCCAAGGAATTCGGAAAGGCACTTGCATCAATTCATAGGATGCCCACAACAGTATTTCTCGGTTTGTTCGCTTACCTAATAGTTTCATACGCCCCACTAAGCTCATTCCACGTCCTACTTCTGAGTGCATTTGTGTACATAATTCTGGTATCTGCAATTTCGGTAATTAGAGCCGCAACAGAAAGTACACTAACATTTGCAGATCCCACAAATCGAAGAATAATCCCCATGGAGGCTTATGTGGACGAGAAGCTCGGTCCTTGGGTGGGGGTTGGACTTGTTTTCCTGTTGTCTAGGCAATTGATGTATGGTTCTAAGATCAGAACTGGCGAGTTGCTTATTGACCCCGTACCATTCTCTATCAGCGTTCTGTTAGTGCTTTACACCGCGACAATCATTGGGATTACTGTTGAGATTCTATTCTTCAGAAATCGAGGTCGTGGTGTTCGTATGATTTTTCAAAAACAGATGGTGGAAATCTTCAATCCCGACGTGTATCTATTCAACAGGAATCTGGGATCACTGAGGATTATCCCTTTGATGCCACTGTCTGCCTGGTTGGAATCTGGTGAAGATTATGAGGCAATAATCAAGGATAACCCATGATTTCTATAGTGTAATCATTACCTCCAATGTGGATTAAATCGGGAGTTGCGTTGCCCATTTTGATCAATGCAAGTGCAAGTGCTCGGCCGTTTGAGAAAATAGCAGTACTGATTGAAATAGTACCAAATCCAGGTACATTCTGTTTACCCAAAGGGACAGGGGAATCGCCCGTAAGCCTACAAAGACTTTTGATTTTCCTTCCACGACTTTCCAGTCGAGCATGAATCTCTTGGCCTGGATAGCACCCCTTGTCATTGCTAACAAGTTTACTCAATCCCATTTCGGCCGGAAGGTTTCCCCTGGAATCGCACATTTCTGTAATTCCATGCCTGAGTCTATAATTTTCCCAACCGCTTGAGTCCATTTCTTCGAGTGCAGATTCGCGCAAAATGGAAACTATATTTTCTAGGTTCTCAAACTTCACCAGAATATCAATAGTAATACCATACGTAGTTTCACTTTTTACGAATAGATGATCGTCTTTCTCGAATAGTACATCCGAATCAATGTCGTTTAGATCGACCCCAAATATTTCGACTAATACATCTAAATCTTCAGGGAAAATGGATATGCAATATATTGCCTCGTCCGCTACCAAGATTTCGCATTCTTCATCCCATGAAGTTCCATCCACTAGTTTCCTACGAGTGACTTCTTTCTCAGAAATCGAAGAAGATAGCAGTAAATTGCCAGTAATTGTGTAGATTGTCCCTACGTCGCATATTCGACCATTATAATCGCAGAATAATACATTTCTTCTCGAAAGGTCAACCATGTCATTAATTTTGGTCGAGACAATCCTGTCTAAAACATCTAGAGAATCGGGGCCTTGAATCAAAGTATTGGCTACGTTTCGAATGAAGAACTCAGATTTTGGAAGAGATGGGGACAAAACACGACCTCAGCCAAATGACTGCCCACAACCACATGAGCGATCAGCATTTGGATTCTCAATTTGAAATCCGCCACCCATCAAGGTCTCTTTGAAATCGATATTTATCCCACTCAACATGGAACTGTCTTTGTTATGGACTAATACCTCGATTCCCCCTATATCGATTCTCTGGAAACCATCATTCCCCGGGTCTTCGATGATCTTCATGTCGTATAGATAACCTGAACATCCACCAGATTGTGCACTAATTATGAGTACGTGTGATTGTTCATCGCCAGCCATGTTCTGTTTGAGTGCTGCGATGGCGGATTCGGTAAAGTTTAGATCGACATCTACGACTTCAGTTTCTGTGACAACAGGTAATGAGAAACCTTCCCCTCCTAGTAATCCCATGATTACCTGTTGAATTGGTTCTATTTCAACGGTTCCTTCAAACACTCGTCACACATATCAATCATGCTCGTCTGCAGCAACCATGCGTGGGTTTGAAACTAGAGATATCGCAAAACTCACCGCGGATGGAATATTCCGGAGTATCGACCACGTGACATCCGAAAGTCCTCTTTCGATAATTGTCGAAAGTCAGAATCATGGCAGACATGAACTTGGCATTACAATGAGGACTGAGGGGGATGACGAGCTATTGAGTATTGGATTCATCTATTCTGAAGGAATTATCTCGACTTCTGGAGACATAGATGAAATGATTGTAGATGATAGCCAAATTGTGATCAAACTGAACGATGGTGCCTTGTTTGATCCCGCGCAACATTGTAGGAGAAGTACGGTGACATCTTCTTGCGGGATATGTGGAAGATCAAATATCTCGAATGGACTAACTGATTTCAATAAAGTTTTAGATGAAGATATGCACATTCGTTTGGAAGCAGTGGCAAAATGCCTAAATTCGGTTATTGGAAAACAAGAGGTTTTTTCGAAGACGGGGGGATCTCATGCGTGCGCCAGTTTCACAAGTGATGGTACCATTGAACGGATTTTCGAGGATGTAGGGAGGCACAATGCGTTTGACAAATTGGTTGGTTCGTACCTTGAAGGGGGCGGAAGTTTGGGGCCTGGTTTGGGCGCATTTGTATCTGGAAGGGCATCATTTGAGCTTGTTCAGAAATCCATACGTGCTGGATTCCCTATTATGATTGCAGTTGGGGCACCTAGTACGCTTGCAGTTGACTTGGCTAAGGAACATGGATTGACGCTGGGCTGTTTTGCGAAAGATCAGTCAATTACAATTTTTAGTGGAGTTAGGAGGATCGGGCATTAGTTCGATTCCCGTGGATCTGTGTACTTCCTCTCCTTCAAGTCATTATGGTATTTTACTCCGAGGTCTGCTCCATTGGTAGCAACCCACTCTGAGAATTTTATTTTTCCCAGGGGCTCTGCATCTGTAGCCATCAATCCCCGCATAAGACCCTTTATCTCAGCCCTGGTAATTACTCTGTCCCGTAATATCGCCCCCACTACCTTACCTACAGCCCATCCTACAATTGGCGGTACGGGGATAATCAACCTCCTTACTCCAATTGATTTCGCTATTAGTGTCACATATTCCCTGTAGGTGAAGATCTCGGGCCCAGCGACATCCAATACTACATCTTCAACAGACTCACCCTGTTCAACAGCAACCTTAGCTACATCCTCTATATGGATAGGTTGGATTAGATAATTCCCCATTCCAAAGATTCCGAAAACAGGAAATTTACGAATTAGCCAGGCCATGTTATTGATCAGAACGTCCCTTTCACCGCCAAAGAAAACCGTAGGCCTAAGTATCGCATAAGAAAGACTTGACTCCATTAGTAAATTCTCAACTTCGACCTTGCCTCTGAAATATGACCAATCGGGAGCTTTGGTTGGATGAGCCACAGAAAAATGAACTATACGATTTACGCCGGCCTCCTCGGCTGCTAGTAATAACTTACGTGTGTTTTCAACAGCTATCTCATGTGCATATCCATCTTTTCGATTCTTGTAGCGGACCCAATATGTGTTGTACAGGACATCGGCCCCCCTCAGGGAGGAAACAAGTAAGTCATGATTGGTAAAATCTATTGGCATGACCTCAACCATTCCTTGGAATGGATCATCCCTGCCTACTGCATTGGTAAGTGTCCTCACCTTTTTTCCTCTTGATAGCAACTCCCTCGCAATCCATCTGCCTGAATATCCAAATGCCCCTGTTACAACATGAACTCGGTCTGACATACTTGTCGACAGTGGCAGTTAGACATTATGTTACCCTCAGTACTTTGAAATGCCTGACTCATTATTTTGTCTCGTGAGAGAAACGCCCGAGGCAACGACTCCAGTTGAAGATGTACTGCCTCGGAAGGGCGCGCCCAGTACATCTGCCGCAGGATTGCCAGCGATATTGTCCACAGTAAAACACAGCGTCTCAAAGATGGGTTTGCTGTCTAGCCTGTCTAATCTATCCAGTGTAAACAAATTTCATGGTTTTGATTGTCCTGGTTGCGCCTGGCCCGATCCTGATCATAAGAGGACTTTCGCGGAATTCTGTGAAAATGGTGCAAAGGCGATAGCAGATGAAGCTACCAAAAATAGGGCCGATCCAGGATTCTGGAGCAAGTGGAGCGTATCTGAACTATCCAAGAAGCCAGATTATTGGCTAAATCGGCAAGGTAGGATTACTCACCCGCTGATCCTAAGGGATGGGAGAGACAAATACGAGGAGATTTCATGGGATGAGGCGTTCAAAACTATTGCCAGAGAGTTAGCAGATCTCAATTCACCCGATGAAGCAATTTTCTATACCTCCGGTAGAACAAGTAACGAGGCGGCCTATCTTTGGCAATTGCTTGCTAGAAGCTTTGGGACAAACAACCTGCCTGATTGCTCTAACATGTGCCATGAATCTTCTGGAGTTGCCTTGACACAAAGTATTGGAATTGGGAAAGGCACGGTAAAACTAGAGGACTTCGATAAGGCAGATTTGATCATTGTCGTAGGCCAGAATCCAGGAACAAACCATCCAAGAATGCTCACTGCACTTAGGGATGCGAAAAGTATGGGTGCTTCAATAGTGAGCATAAACCCACTAATTGAGGCCGGCATGGTTAGGTTCAAGCATCCGCAAAATCCACTCGAAGTACTTGGATACGGAAATCAAATCTCAGATGAGCATGTCAGAGTTAGAATCAATGGTGACCAAGCGCTTTTCAGGGGTTTTGCCAAGTCAATCCTGACAAATTCATCTATAGACATGGAATTCATAGAGAAATTTACTGATGGGTACGAGATTTATCATTCAGAGGTAATGAATAGTAGTTGGGTGGATATTGAGGAGATCAGTGGGGTCGAGAAATCTGAAATTCAGAGGATTGGTGAATTAGTCGGCAAATCAAAATCTACAATTTGCTGCTGGGCAATGGGACTTACTCAACACAAGAACTCTGTTGCGACAATACAAGAGATTGCTAATGTTCTACTACTTGGGGGGCATATCGGTAGAGAGGGAGCAGGACTTTGTCCGGTTCGTGGTCACTCTAATGTACAGGGGGACAGAACGGTGGGAATTAACCATAATCCATCGATTGAGTTCCTTGATTCTTTGAATAAAGAGTTTGGCATATATGTCCCCGAAGAGAGCGGGCTAGATGCAGTTGACTCTGTTAAACAAATGAACAAAGGCGGAGCAAGTATATTCGTTTCTATGGGTGGGAACTTCCTCTCAGCGATGTCTGACACCAAAGCAACAGCAGAGGGTTTGCAGAAATGTAGTTTGACGGCTCATATCTCGACTAAGCCGAATAGATCCCATCTCGTTACGGGGAGGACATCGATCATCCTCCCTTGTCTGGGTAGAACAGAACTAGATATTACTGGGGGGGGTACACAATTCGTCACTGTGGAAAATTCTATGGGTGTTGTCCATAGATCAATTGGGAAGAGGAAACCAGCCAGCGAACACCTACTGTCTGAATGCGCCATTGTTGCCGGTCTTGCTATCGCGATAGATGATGCAATGGAACCCTCCGGGATTCCTTGGTCCAATCTTATCTCTGATTATGACAGGATCCGAGATTGTATTGAGAGGACAATTCCGGGATTTGATTCATTCAACGAAAGATGCAGGTTTGATGGTGGCTTCTATCTGCCCAATCCACCGCGTGATAGCCGAGTTTTCAGAACGGAAACCGGACTAGCCAACATCATCACCCATAAATTGCAGCCGGTTGTGATTCGTGAAAACGAGTTCCTGATGATGACAATAAGGTCGCATGATCAGTATAATACGACAATATACAGTACAAATGATCGCTATAGGGGAATTTCTAGAGGTCGAAGAGTAGTAATGATGAGTCGAAAGGATTTGGAATCACGAGGATGGAAAGAGTTCCAATCTGTTTCAATCACCTCACACTTCCGCGGGAATGAGATTTCCTCGGAAGGATGGGTTATTGTTGAATACGATATTCCTCAGGGAAACGTCGCCACCTATTTTCCAGAGTCAAATGTGCTAATACCACTCGAAAGCGTTGCTGATTGGAGTAACACGCCTACCAGTAAGTCAGTTATCGTCACTATCGAACCTATGAATTAACTCTAGACTGGCGTTTTGCTTGCTCGCGGGAGAGAAGGCGACATCTGCTAATCTGCTTCTCGCATAGTTCTGACTCTTGTTTCTCTAGACCTCTATCTAGTGCCTGTGTGAAACACTTGATGGCGTCATCAAACATCTCAACAGCAGCATACGAAGAACCCATGTTGAATAGTGTCCTGCCAGTAACGCTGTGAGGATCCATTCCTATGGCTGTGTGATATGCAACGACACTCTCAGTAAATCTTCCAGAATTGTATAATGCGTTTCCTCTGCCATTTTGTGCCTTAACCTTCAGATCGGTCTCAGATGGTGGGCACCCCCCAATTGCCTTTTCAAAGCTTGATATTGCCTCGTCGTTCTTGCCTTCCCCTAGTAGGTTGATCCCCATATTGTACCAACCAATGGCATCATCCATATCACCTCTTGAATCGGGTTCGATATCGACAGATTGGAACTCTTCAACAGCCAATATCAGCGCGTCGGCCAAATCCTCTTCTTGGGTTTCAACATGATATATTTCATCGGGTGGCTCTGCTTCTATACTCTCTGCCCTCTTGAAGCATTGATTGGCCCGATCGTCATATCCTGCTGAATGCAAGGCTTCTCCAAGGCCACGCCATACTTCTGGCGAATCTGGTGATTGCTCGAGGAGCCCCTTCCAGATTGCAACGGCACCGGTATGGTCACCGGCCGTGGAGAGGCCCCTTGCTGCTTCGTAACTATTTGAATTAGAATCATAATTCATAATAGAGGAAGGGGGCTCAATTTCGTCAACTACCTCATCAATCTGCCTCGCTTCGACGTAGACTCTCTTTGGTTCCAAAGGTTCTGAATATTGGGCTATTGATTTTAGTTTCTCATCATCTGAAATGGTCACTATGGCTGATTTTGCATATTCAGAAGCGATCATTGGTTCACGTTGAGCCAGCAGGTAAGCTAGATTTGCAAGGGTGGGAGGATGATTTGGCAAGAATCGATTGGAATTTTCAAATGCTTCAACTGCCTTATCCATTGACTGCACTCTGGCGTATAGGACCCCGAGGCAGTACCATGCAGTTTCATTTTCCCTATCAATCTCCAATACAGATAGGTATGTGTCTATTGCGACAGAATCATTGCCTGACCTAGCATGTTCTGCTGCTAGTTCCATTGACTCTCTTAATCCAGTTCCCACGACCTCTTCGAGAAAATTATGATGAATAAGTATTCGCAACAATAGAATGTGTATTTGTTGTATAGAATATTATCATTAAATGAACAGATAATTGAAGACTAGGTGTCTACTGTGGGTGTCGTGAGTGAGCCAATTGTTGTGATGGGGATCTGCGGGTCCTACGATCTAGAGTCAGCGAACGGAAGGATGTTGGAGATAATACTCGAGGAGTGTAGAGAGCTGGGGGCTGAAACGGTGATCTGGGATCACGGCTCCAAACCCTTACCACTTGTTGGGGCCGAAGGCTCCTGGGATGACGAAAATGTCAAGGGTTTCCAAGAAATGGCAGTCTCAGCGGACGCCTTTGTTCTTTCAAGTCCAGAATACCATGGCACCATGAGCGGAGTGATGAAGAATAGCCTCGATTGGTTGTACTCAAAACACACCTCTGGGAAGGTCTTCGGACTAATATGCACTCTCGGTGGGCAGAGTAGCAATAATACACTCAATCACATGAGGATTGCCGCGAGGTGGATTCATGGATGGGTTACTCCTGAGCAGATTGCTATTCCCAATATTAAGGAGGCCTTCGATGACGATGGCTTCCTAGTTAACGTAGAGATCAATAGTAGGGTGAGAGCTCTCGCCTCCTCAATTGTAGAAAATACAATCAAACTGAGGAGATAGATTGACAGTTTTTCCTGTTAGGATAGAAGTTGGATGGGAAGAGTTAGGTCCAGAACAGGTAGTCATTATCGTCAATAAGGAACTCAGCCCTTTGGAGGAAAGGGTGGCAAATTTTCTTGGGGCACCGAAGACTGTAAGAAGACCTTTGGACGAAATGAATAGCAAACTATGGATGTTGATGGATGGAAAAATGTCTGTAAATCAGATAGTTGCAGAGATGGATAGAATTTTCGCCGAGAAAATTGCCCCGGCCCCTGAGAGGGTGAATCGGTCAATTGCTGATTTCGTTAAATTGGGATTGGTCAGATTACATCGAACGGGATTTGATGAAGAAGAGTAGTTCATTCTTCCTCGACTGCGGTTCGGAGCTCCTCGTTCTTATTTTCCCTATATCTGGCAGAAAAGAAGATCATTAGTGGTATTACTAGAACTAAGAAGAAGCAGCCAACCAATGCAGAAAAGCTGTATACAGTCTCTTGAACAGGATTGAGCTTGAACTCCTCCAATTCTAATAGTTCGTGGGAAGTGAATTCCGATTCTACGAGAATCCCTTCACTAGAGGATATTTGCCCATTATCCTCAATCTTAATCTTCCAGGTGATTGTCTTTTTTGCGGATTGAACAAGATTTTCAGCTTCATTTTGCGCATTTATGATATCATCACTTTCGAGATACCCCTTCCCCTTTATTGGAAGATCGAGTGAGACTCGGCCGCGAAGTGTTCCGCTGCCATTGTCTAGTATAATGGAATGGCTCCTACTGTATTCGCATGTTTCCAGATATTTCGAGTAGTCTGAGTCTGGCTCATTGCAAATGTAACTCTGGTCTTGTAGTCCCAGGCTAGGTGAATGAGACCAATTGGTGCCCTCGGCTTCCACGGTAAGGGTAGATCCAGGTGCAGCGTTTTCGACAGTGAAATTGACCCATGTTATTGCACTGTAGGTCGTGTAATACCATTGTGCCTCTCCCT
>Ga0208764_10000938_pt1 | contig 18877 bp, 15 predicted proteins | sample ETNtaG_18_FD_185762 | JGI IMG/M metagenome (GOLD analysis project Ga0208764, IMG submission 185762) | Marine microbial and viral communities from oxygen minimum zone, Eastern Pacific Ocean - ETNP201302SV91 (SPAdes) (version 2) | ecosystem: Environmental > Aquatic > Marine > Oceanic ... | reverse complement strand
ATCATCTGGAAGCGGAGTTGGGACTGGAGTCTCTTCCGGAACTGCAGCTGCTTCCTCTTCTTCCGAGGCAGCTTCCGGAGGCGTATCCTCTTCTTTCTCAGAAGGTTCAGTAGTAGTTTCTTCTTCGACAACAGCTACAGGTATAGATGATGTCTCTTCATTGTCATCACACCCCTTGACCAGCAATATAGCGACAAGGACAGCGATAATCGCTACGAGAATTCCTATAACCGCATTACGCTGACGAAGAGACCGAGTATTGGACGTATAAATATTTTCGGGTTCCCCGCTATCAAAAAACTCGGACATATAAACTCCTGACGGTTGAGTTAGTAAAATTCTTTCACAGGTTTCTTCTGATTACAAACAGGCCTTTCCCTCTAGTGCGAGAATTAATACCTTTAAAGTGATAACTTCGCAATAACTAAACTAGGGAGCCGACCATGGAAGTGTTTGAAGCAATGAGTTCTTGCCGGGCGATGAGGTACCTAAAACCGGACCCAATTGAGCCCAACTTGATTGAGGAGATTGTAACGGCGGCAACATGGGCGCCGAGCCCTGGGAACTCCCAAGGACGTGATTTCCTTATTGTCACCGACGAGGCCAGTAGAAGAAAAATTGGCGATGCAATTGAGGAAGCTATGGCGAGCAGAGTTGCGGAAATGGAACGACCTGACCGAACCCATAGGCTTATGCTCGATGGCACAGAGCATCTCGTGTCGACATTAAAAAATTGTCCAGTCCTTATATTCATATGCGGTAAGAAAATTTACCCACATCAAGCTCCCAGAGAGTCATTTATCTGGTCGGCTATCTACCCTGCTGCCCAAAATCTAATTCTTGCAGCAAGGGCATTAGGCCTTGGAACTGTCTTTACGACCTTCCAAGGGTCCGCTGAACCTACAATTCGCGAAACGCTTTCTATCCCAGATGATGTGTTTATAGGCTGCATGATTCCGATGGGATGGCCAGCTAAGAAATTTGGGCCATTGAAACGGGAGCCGTACCATAAGGTCGCCCATCTCAACAAATGGCAGGGAGATCTACGTACGTATCCGCCGAGCAATACCTAGGGCGCCAAGGAACCCCAACTACGGACAAGATCTGGGTCGCCAAAAATTTCCAGATCTTCAGGCTCCCTCCCCCAAAGGTACAGCAGAAGATGCAGAGCGCTTCCTCTAACCGCAGCATCACCTTTCGCATGTTCTCGCTTAACCACCAACTGATTGTCCGCTGCCTCTAGAAGCCATTCCCCAACTCCATCTGTTCTGTGAAAGTGTATAGAACCAGTTGGGTAGTGAAATTCTTTTGTTGGGTCCGCTGAGAACTGCAAAGCGCCATCTATATATTCATCAACTCCATCACAAGCAATATCGCCATCTACTGAAATATGTTCACCTGCAACTGTTTCTGCATCCCACATATGGACAAGCGATTCATGGGTCATCCTTCGAATATAGAAGCCGATATTTTGCTCTTTCCCCCAAGTCCATATCGGCTGGTTTATGTCGCGACCATTCATAGCTTCTAACAACTTGTGAAAATTATTTTGTGCCCAATTCAGAACATCACCGTTGGGGGAACTAGCGAAAATCCCTGGTGGGCGTTCAGTGCTGTTGCTAGAGATAATGCCTTCAACAGTGCCATACACCATCCCGACATGTTTAACTAAGTCTTCCATGCTCCAACCTGGGCATACTGAAAGTTCAGCATCTGGGTTCTGACCAGCTACTTCAATGAACCGGTTGCCAAAAATTTTGAATGCACCGTAGAGAGACTCGGATTCCACCTTCACTCCCCCAGTACAGTCTTTATACCTTCAGCTAATATCTCAACGTCAGATGCCTTCGTCGAAAAACTTGTCATCCATCGAACCTCGTTATCGCCTTCCCATGTGTAAAAAGGTGTCCATTCTTGAAGTCTAGAAATAGCTTCCTTGGGAAGAGTTGCAAAGACAGCATTAGCTTGAGTGGGTTGGGTGATAGTCACTCCAGAAATACTAGAGATTCTCTCTGATAGGAGAGTAGCCATATCATTTGCATGACGCGCCTGATCAAGCCAAAGGTCATCATTTAGCATCGCTAAAAACTGCGCTGCTATAAACCGCATCTTCGATGGAAGTTGAGCGGATTGTTTCTGAAGATACTCAACCGCTTCAGAAAGACTAGGGTCAAAAACGACAATCGCTTCACCATAAACCATTCCATTTTTTGTCCCGCCAAAACTCAAAATATCAATGCCAACTTCACTGGTAAACGAAGCAACATCGCAACCGAGTGCAACAGCAGCATTCGCTATTCTTGCCCCATCCATATGAACGCGAAGTCCTGCCTGATGCGCTACATCTACAATTTCCTTCAGCTCTTTCACAGAGTAGATGGTGCCATACTCAGTTGACTGCGTTATAGAAACAGCTCCTGGCTGAACATGGTGGACAACACCGAGAACACCTAACTGGTCACTAATTTGTGCAGCACTAAGTTTCGCGTTTGGGCTTGGTACGTCAATTAATTTACTTCCCAGAAACCTTTCAGGGGCTCCGCATTCATCAACATTAATATGTGAAGATTGGGTACATATCACTCCTTGCCAGGGACGTATTAAAGCTTGGAGTCCAACGATGTTCGCGCCTGTTCCACCCCACGCAAGGAACGTTGAAACTTCTCGGTCGAAAAGTGCATTCATCGCTGCCCTTAGGTCGCTTGTATACCTATCATCACCATACGCAATGCTATATCCTTCATTCGCTTCACAAAGAGCTTGGAGAACTTCAGGCGATGCGCCTGAAGTATTGTCACTTGCGAATGTGCATTGGGGGGGTTCTGGAAGCATAGGAAAACCCTATCGGAATGATCCATAATGACCCACTACCTCTGACAAGGAAGCCATCAAATTAATCTATTTCTTTACCAAATTAATACAGGTTGCTTGCTTCACAGGGAAATAATCGAATCTGGAATGAAGCTCTACACATGGAGAAAGCTCAAGAAATGAATACCCTAACAGTATGCACACCGGTCGAAATGATAGCGCAAAGAGGACCTTAACTCGGAAAGTCATTTCTCGAACTACTGATAGCAGTGACCGGAGCGCAGGGTTTCATATCGAAGATAATTTTGAAGGCTTTTCTCAAGTTGACGATGTATTTTGCAGATCGCAATATGACTCCAACGTAAAAAGTCTAGAAACACAAAGGTTCTTCGAAATGTATAGACGCCCACTTAGTGGATGGCGAGGTTCGGAGGGTTATGGCCAACACGACTACGCTCTTCGAAATGCCACATGGCACGTTGCAGATATCTTCGCTGAAATGCATGAACCCAGTGATAGGCGAGACGGCTTCCTTGACCCGCTTTCCATGCTGAGAGACGGTGCAAACGAAGAAATTCCCTTTACGTCATCAGTGGAAGCGTCAAGAGTAATCAAACAAGCTGGCCAAGCTGTGGGCGCAGATCTGATTGGGATAACGGAGTATGACAGCCGGTGGACCTACACAGAACGCTTCTCTATTAGCACTCTAAGTGGGAAAGCGAACCCGCTACCAGAAAAAATTAATCGTGTGATTGTGATAGGTCAGGCCATGGACACAGAGCTTTTAGATACTGCCCCATCTGCATTATCTGGGGCAGCTACGGGAATGGGCTATTCACAAGATGCCTTAGTGTTACTTACCATTTCTCAATTTATTCGAAACCTCGGCTACGAAGCTATCCCCTCCATGAACGATACAGCCTTAGCAATCCCCTACGCTGTGAAAGCCGGATTAGGAGAATACGGGAAACATGGCCTTGTAATAACACCAGAATTCGGGTCAAGTGTTCGATTCGGAAAAATCTTTACTAATTTGCCGCTCGATATTGATCTTCCTATCAAGTTTGGCGTAGAAGAGATGTGTGGAATTTGCAACGCATGCTCTAAGGCATGCCCTAGTCGAGCTATCCCTGATACTGAACCTTCGCTAACTACATTTAATGTTTCCAATGTTTCCGGAGTGAAGAAGTGGACGATCGATGGTGAACGATGCTTTGCCTATTGGGCAAAAATAAATACAGATTGCGCCGTATGTATTCGTGTTTGCCCGTTCACTCGTGACTACACGAAGCTTCACAATAGGCTTTGGCTGCGACTAGCCGACTCCACCTTCCGTAAATTCGCACTGTACCTAGATAGAAAGCAGCAACGAGGAAAGCGTATCGCAAGCAAAAAATGGTGGTACTTTAACGAAACCTAGGCATCTAGGAAACGGAACGCAGCTATTGCAGAGCCAACAGACCCCACAAGAGCCCCAACCAAGAGAAGTAAGCCACCTATTTCCCAGACATCTCCGGCACCGACAGCGAAACTCTGAAGAATATTTAAGACATTGTCACTTGCTAACCACTCTTCAAAAGCCCTATTGGCCCCATAGACAGATGCTGTCCCCAAAGCAGCTCCAACAAGCCCTTGAAAAGTCCCTTCAAGCATAAAAGGAACAAGAATAAAGGAATTTGAAGCGCCTACAAGTTTCATTACCTCAATTTCTCGACGACGGGCAAAAATAGCCATCCGAATAGTATTGAGAATGAGCAAAAGGCCTGTCCCTAGAAGAATTACGCCTGCTCCTAGAACGATCCACCTTATAACATCTGTCGCCTTTTCAATTTTTTGTATTTCATCCGTTGCCCGAACAACTTTCTTAACTCCTGGCTTCGTTTCAAACCCTGATGCAACAATTTCTATAGCCTCCGCACTTAATTGCTTTGGGATGATTCGATAAGAAGGAGGAATTATCTCTTTAGTTACTAATTGAGTGATTTCGGGATTCTCAGGAAAAAAGTCTTCATTGAACTCTCTATAAGATTCTTCTTGATCAACATACCTATAACTCTCAATTGCCGCCGATCGTTCTATTTCTCCTTGAACAAGGCCCAGCTGGTTGTCTGTGATCTCAGGTTCGAGAAACACGATAAACTCAACTCCGTCTTGCCATCTATCTGTTGCATTTGAAACCCCCCGCTGCAAGAGGAGCGCTATGCCCAAAAGGCTTAACGATACTGCAACTGTAAGGATCGACGCGAGGGTAAGGGTTAGGTTCCTCCTAAGGTTTCGGAGCGTTTCTCGGGCCATGTAATCTATTCTCATTACATAACAACTTTCTTACTCATAGACGCCTCGAGCCTGATCACGAACTATTTCACCGTTGTTTAACTCAATGACTCTTCGCCTCATCGTGTCAACAATTCCACGATCATGAGTTGCCATAACAACGGTTGTCCCTATCTCATTTATTCTCTCTAGGAGCCGCATAATACCGACCGATGTAGCTGGGTCAAGGTTCCCCGTGGGTTCATCTGCAAGGAGTATCAATGGCCTATTAACAAAGGCACGGGCTATAGATACCCGCTGTTGTTCGCCTCCAGAGAGTTCATGGGGGAACCGATTCATTTTTGTCTGCAGGCCCACAAGGTCAAGAATTGCGGGAACCTGAGTTTTGATCACATGCCGGGGACGGCCGATAACTTCCAGGGCAAAAGCAACATTTTGTGAAACAGTCTTATTGGGGAGGAGTTTGAAGTCCTGAAAAATACTCCCGATCTGTCTTCGCATTTGAGGAACTCTCCAACGGCGTAAGCGAGCTATATCTTTCCCCGCTACAAAAATTTTTCCATTATCGGGTTCTTCTTCTTTATTCAGCAAACGCAAAAATGTCGACTTCCCCGACCCAGATTGTCCTACAAGAAAAACAAATTCGCCTTTTTGGATATCGCAGGACGCTTGATGAAGAGCGAGTACTTCTCCTTTATAAACCTTTGTAACTGATTCGAGTTTGATCATATTCTTTGCGCTTGCTCTCTTCTACTCTGATAAGGGTAGCAGCACCCTTTATCAAATCTAAGGCAGAGGACTTTAATGGCTAAAGGTCTGGACGACCAGAACGCAACCACCGAAGATACGCCTCAATAAAACCGTTAATCTCTCCGTTTAGCACTGAATCAACTGCCCCTACTTCAAAATTCGTTCGGAGGTCTTTTACCATCTGATACGGCTGCATGACATAAGATCGTATTTGACTTCCGAACCCAACATTTTGGGTTTCTCCACTAATATTTGCAAGGTCTTGCTCACGTTGCTTTCTTTGCAGGTCAAGGAGTCGGGATGCCAGCATCTGCAAGCATCTGTCTTTATTCTGATGTTGACTACGCTCATTTTGGCAAGAAACCACTATTCCCGATGGAAGGTGTGTAATGCGCACGGCAGAGTCAGTCACGTTAACATGCTGGCCACCTGCTCCAGAGGAACGGAAAGTGTCAATTCGGATTTCTGTCTCGTCAATGATTACCTCATCTGAAACTTCTTCAAAGAACGGGACGACATGCATGGAAGCAAACGACGTGTGGCGGTTAGCCTGTTTATTAAACGGTGATATTCGTACAAGACGGTGGACGCCGTGTTCTGATTGAAGCTTTCCATAGGCGCGACGCCCGCGAATGATGAATTCTGCAGAAGAAATGCCAGCCTCTGTCCCAACTGAGACTGAAGTTGTTTCCATGGCAAGACCTTGATGTTCAGACCATCTTTGATACATTCGAAATAACATCTCAGCCCAATCCTGGGCTTCAGTTCCACCTTCGCCAGATTGTATGTGGCACACAGCATCACTTTCGTCGTGCTCTCCCATAAAGAGCGATCGCATCTCTAATTCATCAAGTGTTGCTGCGACAGACAGAAGCAAGGCACCTGACTCTTCTTTAAGGCCAGGGTCGGGCTCTTCTTCTAGAAGTTCGAGAAAAGTTTCAGCTTCTTCCAGCTGGCTAGTTAAGACATTATAAAGGTTAATATCTTCGGTTATCTCAGCTAGCTCTTGGCTGACTTTCTTTGCTCTATCTGTATCATCCCAAAGATCGGGCTGTGCGACGATGTCCTCTAGTTCTATCCTACGGTCACGTAGATCATCTAATCTTAGGTAGGTTTCAGCGTCCTGTAGTCTTTGCCTTAGGGTACGCAGTTCGTTGTTAGTTTCGGACATATGTAATTGGGCTGGGAGATACTAGTTCTATAGGACTAATAGTACTTGGATTACTTCCCGTGGCACTGTTTAAACTTTTTACCTGACTCGCATGGGCAAGGCTCATTCCTACCTGTTTTCTCAAATTCACTTTTGACAATAGTTGATGGCTTGACAGAGGAACTCTCTTTAACTGATTGCGGTGGAATCTCAGACGCACTAGTAGACGTAGGTTTTTGTTGATTCAAAGTAGCAATTGCACCTGCTGCAATCTCATCTGTCCCTGAGTAAGATACGTTGCTTGCCTGTTTATCAAGCGAGGTATTCTGCTCAGATTCTGGTTCGCTCTCGATTTGTATATGGGTAATATATTTAATGAAATCTTTCCCAACAGAGTCCATCATCGTCCCAAACATTTCAAAGCCCTCTCGCTGCCATTCAATAAGAGGGTCTTTCTGCCCCATCGCCCTCAAATGGATCCCTTCTTTGAGGTAGTCCATGGCGTATAGATGCTCTCGCCAACGTTGGTCAAGGATGCGAAGCATAATTTGGCCTTCGACTTTCCGCATTACATCTGGGCCGATTTCACTTTCTCGCTGTTCGCAGAATGCAAGTACTTCCTCCATGGCCAATTCATAAATATCGTTTGAATCTGAAATTTCGTGGAATGAAGCAGCACTAAATTCGTTCGGCCAAAGATTTCCTAAGGCTGCTGCCAATGCTTCAAGTTCCCAATCTTCCTGATGCTCTGTTGAACAATGTGTTGAAATAATTTCATCTATTTCTAGGGCTAAAAATTCCGTTGTTTCATCTTTGAGCTCTTCTCCATTGAGTATTTCGTTCCGCCTTGCGTAGATCACTCGTCGTTGCTCATTCATGACTTCATCGTATTTAAGGACATTCTTTCGAGTTTCTGCGTTTCGTTGTTCGACTGTGCTCTGCGCCCGCTCTATAGCTTTAGTAACCATTTTGTCACCTATAGGGACATCGTCTGGAAGCGCTTTTTTCATTACCCATTCCATGGCGCCGGTAGCGAATAGTCGCATTAATTCATCTTCTAGCGACAAGTAGAACCGAGATTCACCAGGGTCTCCTTGTCTCCCTGACCGGCCTCTTAATTGATTGTCTATTCGGCGACTGTCGTGACGCTCAGTCCCCAAGACATACAACCCGCCGGCTTCTTTTACTTTTTCGCCTTCTTCACTGCAGATTGCTTCGTATCCCTTCAAGAGCTCTTGATACCTTTGAGAGCCCTCTCCCTCTTCGATCTGATGGCCTTCAGCTATCGCATCACGTTCAGCTAAGCCTTCCGGGTTTCCTCCTAAGATTATGTCAACGCCTCGACCTGCCATATTTGTTGCGACTGTGACGGATCCTATTCTTCCTGCTTGTGCGACAACGTCGGCTTCTCGCGAGTGGAGTTTAGCGTTAAGCACAGAGTGCGAGATTCCTCGTTTATCGAGTAGGTCAGATACGAGTTCTGATTTTTCTACAGAGATCGTTCCGACAAGAACGGGCTGCCCATTTCTGTTTCGTTCCACGATGTCTTCAACTACGGCATCATACTTTCCTCTTTCAGATCTGTAGATGTAGTCAACGGCATCATCTCGAATTATTGGTTTATTGGTTGGTATCGGAACTACATGAAGGCCGTACGTATTGAAAAATTCTGCAGCTTCTGTTTCAGCTGTACCTGTCATTCCGGCGAGCTTGTCATATAGTCGGAAATAGTTTTGAAGGGTTATTGTTGCCAGAGTTTGGTTCTCCTCCTTAATATTCGCCCCTTCTTTGGCTTCTACTGCTTGGTGCAACCCGTCACTCCATCGGCGGCCGTCGAGGATACGGCCGGTGAATTCGTCTACGATCTTGACTTCCCCATTTGAAAGTATGTAGTCCTTATCTCGGTGGAATAGTTCTTTTGCCTTTAGAGCTACTTGAAATTGATGGACTAAATCAGCGGATACTGCATCGTAGAGATTCTCAATATTTAGCGCCCGTTCAACGGCGTGAACGCCTTCCTCTGTAGGCGCAACGGTTCTTTTTTCTTCATCTACTTCGTAATGTCGATCTCGTTGCAGGCTTTGGACGATAGAGGCAAATTGGTAATATGTCTTTGCTGCATCTGCTAACTTCCCACTAATAATTAAGGGGGTTCGTGCTTCGTCAATAAGAATGCTGTCTATTTCGTCAACAATGCAATAGCTGTGCCCTCTTTGAACTTTCTTTGAAAGCTCCATTGCCATATTGTCTCGGAGATAATCGAAACCCAACTCGTTGTTTGTGCCATAGGTTACGTCAGCGTTGTATTGAGACATCTTGTAAGCACTATCTCTATTTCCCGGAACTATTAACCCGACCTCTAGGCCTAACCATTTGTATATTTCTCCCATCCATTCTGAGTCACGAGCTGCCAAATAGTCATTTACTGTGACGACGTGGACTCCCTTCCCAGATAAGGCATTGAGATATATGGGTAATGTTGAGGTTAAGGTTTTTCCTTCTCCGGTTCTCATTTCTGCAACCCACCCGAAATGCAAAGCCGCTCCCCCTACAAGCTGAACGTCATAGTGTCGTTGCCCGATAACGCGCCATGCTGCTTCACGAACGACTGCAAAGGACTCAATCAGTAGTTCATTTATCTCTTCCCCACGCTCTATTCGTTGCTTAAATTCTCCGGTCTTTGCCTGAAGTTCAGCATCGGTTAACGCCTTCATTTCAGGCTCGAGTTCTGAGATGTCAGGCACTAAAGCTTCCAGCGCTTTTATTTTTTTCCCTTCACCAGAACGGAGGACTTTTTTTAGGGGATTTAAACTCATTTAATTCCGTTTCCTATCTTCATAACACGGCTTTATAGTATCTGTTCTGTGGATCTCTTCGAATTCTAGTATCTATAGTGATCAGGCTTAAATGGACCTTCTGTGGGGATCCCAAGATAATCTGCTTGTTCTTGGGAGAGTTCAGTTAAACGAACCCCAAGTGATTCCAAATGTAGCCTCGCGACTTTCTCATCTAATGACTTTGGCATCGTAATGACGTCATTGCTGTAACTTTCGGCATTCGCATATAAGTCAATTTGTGCCATGACCTGATTTGTGAAACTGCAACTCATAACGAAACTTGGATGACCTGTCGCATTGCCAAGATTCAACAGTCGTCCTTCAGATAGAAGTATGACGGAATGGCCATCAGGAAAAATATATTCATCAACTTGTGGTTTTATATTCACTCGCTGAACATCCGACATCTCTTGCAGGCCTGCCATATCAATTTCGTTATCGAAGTGACCTATGTTGCCAACAATTGCCTGATGTTTCATTTTTGCCATATGGCTAGCGGAGATAATTCCTTTATTTCCGGTAGCGGTAATGAAAATATCAGCTGTTTCCATTACGTCTTCTAATCGAACTACTTGATACCCTTCCATCGCTGCTTGAAGAGCACAAATTGGGTCAATTTCCGTTATGACGACACGAGCTCCTTGTCCGGACAGCGAAGCTGCGCAACCTTTGCCCACGTCTCCATATCCAAGAACACAGGCGACCTTGCCCCCTATCATTGTGTCGGTCGCGCGATTAATCCCATCGATGAGAGAATGTCGACAACCATAAAGGTTATCGAATTTAGACTTTGTCACAGAGTCATTAACGTTGATCGCCGGGAAGAGCAATGAGCCTTCCTCTTCCATTTGGTATAGGCGATGGACACCTGTGGTCGTCTCTTCAGAAACACCAAGTATTCCAGCGGCTATTGCTTCCCAATCCAAAACCTTCTCTTCTTGGACCGCTTGAAGTCTATTGAGGAATACTTCCCACTCTTCGGAATCTCCGCTTTGCGGTGAAGGGATAGTACCTTCTTTAAGGTATTCGAGGCCCTTGTGGACCATCATTGTTGCATCGCCTCCGTCATCAAGGATTAAATTTGGTCCATTGTTGTCGGGCCAAGTGAAGAGCTGTTGAGTCGCCCACCAGTATTCTTCTAGGGTTTCTCCCTTCCATGCGAAAACAGGAACACCATCAGGGTTCTCGGAGGTTCCATTAGGCCCGACTGCAACAGCTGCAGCAGCATGATCCTGAGTTGAGAATATGTTGCATGAAACCCAGCGGACTTGCGCCCCCAATGTCGTCAACGTTTCGATCAAAACAGCTGTTTGGATTGTCATATGGAGAGAACCAGCTATTCGAGCCCCTTTGAGAGGTTGGGAATCAGCATATTCGGCCCGAAGAGCCATCAATCCTGGCATCTCAGTTTCTGCAAGCTGGATTTCTTTTCTTCCAAAACTCGACAACGATAAATCGGCAACTCTGAAGTCATTCACTGGCATGAAGCCCCTTTCAAGTTTTCTCTGCTCATCGGCTGGGGTCCTCTGACACAGTGTCAGCCGAGTGCCAGTCTACACCCATAGAGAAAGCCATGGCTACAAGTCCCGTTACACTCCCCAGTCGAAGCTTCTACTCGTTGTTCTTTTTTGAATCAAGCCTTTGATGTTCTGCATCAGAGACTTGTTTAGATTCGTCAATAAGAAGGACAGGTATCCCGGCATCTATTGGGAACACTCGCTGGAGCCTAGGGTTATAAAGAATTTCCTCATCTTCGAAATACCATAGTGGCCCTTTATCTTGAGGGCATGCCAGAATATCCAAGAGTCTTTTGTCTAATCCCATAGCGAAATTCTATCTCCTCAAACGTCTTTGGCCTCAGGTGGGAGGAATTCTTGAAGATAGGCAGAGATCTTATTTAGTTCTTCTGTCATTATCGTTTCATCTACTGCTTCTAAGTTCAAACGAAGTAACGGTTCTGTATTTGAAGGGCGAAGGTTAAACCACCATTCGTTAGTGCTCACAGTAAGGCCGTCCATAAGGTCATGATCATAGTTAGAGAAGGAATCACCAACTCTGCGGATAACATCCGTTGGACTATCGACTTGAAAATTTAATTCACCTGTGGATGAATAGATATCAAATTCTTCTCGAAGCGATGACAGCGGAACTTGTTTATCGCTCATCTCTTGCATCACGAGCAATGCAGCAATAAGCCCAGAGTCCGCCCGATAGTTATCTCTAAAGTAATAATGGCCAGAATGTTCCCCAGCGAAGGCTGCATCTGTCTCTGCCATCAATTGCTTGATGTAGGAATGGCCGACTCTACTGCGGAGAGCTTTTCCACCGTGCTTTTCTATAGTTTCAGATACCGATCGAGAACAAATCAAATTGTGAATAATCGTAGATCCCGGTTCTTTCTCAAGAATATTTCTTGCAACGAGGGCGGTTGTAGTAGATCCAGATAACGGATGGCCCAGCTCATCTACTAAGAAGACCCGATCCGCATCGCCATCAAATGCTAATCCAACATCTGCTTTCGAAATCTTTACTTTTTCTTGTAAATCGATAAGGTTCTCTGAATTGAGCGGATCAGCAGGGTGGTTCGGAAATGTTCCATCGAGTTCGCCAAACATTAATTCGAGATCGAAGGGCAAATTATCAAAAACTGGTGGAACTACAAGACCCCCCATTCCATTTGCAACATCTACTACTACATTGAGCGGAACCAAGGAAGCCACATCCACAAAACCCAAAACATGAGCAACAAAGCTATCAAGGATCTCTTCAGACCTAACAGCACCTTTGGGGAGGTCCGGCCTATCAATACCTTCGCCTAAACGTTTTCGTATATCGAAAAGGCCTGATTCAGCTCCAATTGGTCCTGCCCCAGCTCTGCAAAGCTTAATTCCGTTATATTCCGACGGATTATGCGATGCGGTAAAGATCGCTGCTGGAGAATCATAAACCCCCGAAGCGAAATAGATCATATCGGTAGAACATAAACCCAATCGAACGACATCAACCCCTTCAGATATTACACCTTCAATAAATGCGGGGACTAACTCTTCCGCCGATGGGCGCATATCGTGCCCAACGATAATCTTGCTAAGATTGGCGTCTTCTTCCGACATCAGGGAAGCGAAACCCTTCCCTATGTGATAGCAAACCTTTGGATGGATCTGCTCTCCGACAATTCCTCTGATGTCATACGATTTAAATAGTCCATCTGCTACTTCCATACTGAAAAGTTACCGGCATATCGCCTATTTGCAAGGACCTACTGTTTTTGTTCAAAAAAGTAAATTAATAAGCGTCACTCCATTGAACCCTGCATGTGCCCATACCGCAGGTGCCAGCCTTCCAGTTCTCTCGTATAGAAAGCTGAAAACAATCCCAACACCAAATAAAGCCGGAATAAGAAGCAATTGGAAATGCACGATTGAAAAAATACCTGAAGATATAATCATGGAAACCCAAATACACTTTGCACCGGTTAAATTCAATCTCTTGCGCAAAGCCCCATACAGAAGACCTCGAAAAAAAAGTTCTTCCGCTAATGGAGTAAAAATCCCCACAAACAAAATAAGAACTACAACACCCACAGGAGACGAAGGCCGATCGGTTAATTCTTCTGCGATTCTCTTGATATCTGCGATGTCTTTATCAAAGATCCATAAGACAGGGTATGTTAATGCTGGAACTAGGAAAAATTGTGCGGCTACCCCAACTGATACGCCAAGGACCGCATCATTACGCTTCATCCTGAGAAGGAAATCGTTTACAACTCCACCGCCTCGATATGTCGCGGCAAAGACGGCTGCAAGCATCATCGACCCCTGAAGAGGGAAGTTAGCAACTGATACAAGCCACATCGGATATTCTGAGAAATCTTCATATCCACCAGCACCTTTTGCTAAAGCATAAGCAAATGCTGCGAGGAGATGGCCAAACAAAAGGCCTAAGAATACCTCCAGTAATCCCCATTTCCGCCAGTCATTCTCTATTCTTCCAGCTTTAGGAAATCCCTCTCCATCGAAATTGCCGTTTTCGCCACTATTTTTTATTCGTCTCACTAAAGAGATCGTAACGGCCCAAATTGAAACATGAATAGCTATTCGGAAGAAGAAGCTTATAACTTCTTGAATTACTTACCTAGAATTTGCCTCTAGACACTGATTCAACTGAAGATAATTCCACTACGATGTAAATATGAATGAGGAAACACCTCCAGCACCTCCAGATCCAAACCGTCAAGAGAGCAACCCTGACAGTGAAGAAAAACCCAATCCATGGGGAAAGAGAATTGGCTACCTTCTCGCTATTGGGCTTTTAGTCGCGTTGTTTTATCCGAATATTTTCGGATCTGACAATGGAAACGAGATACCTTTTCAGGAGTTTCGAGAAAAAGTAACTTCTGGAGAAATAGCTGAAGCTGAGTTCAATAACAATAACGGGAAAATAAAAGCAACCACACTCAATGGCGAATCCCTTAAGTCTTCTGGCCCCATCGAATTATCAAGCGAAGACGAGAACCTTTTCTTAGGAAATATCCCAGCATTTGAATTTCACACGCCCGGTTCAAACATATGGACAGGATTTATCATCCCCGTTCTGGGCCCACTTGCCCTTATCCTTCTATTTTTCTATTGGCTCCAGCGAAGAGCCCAAGGACAAATGGGAGGCATTATGTCTATTGGCCGCTCAAAAGCGAAGGCATACACCTCCGAAAGGCCTTCTACAACATTTGAGGACGTAGCCGGTTACGAAGGCGTGAAGCAAGAGATAGAGGAAGTCGTAGATTTCCTCCAGGATTCAGAGAAGTTCGCAGCAATCGGAGCGCGCATACCGAAGGGCGTTCTACTAGTTGGCCCTCCAGGAACTGGAAAAACTCTTATCGCCAGAGCAGTAGCCGGTGAAGCTGGGGTTCCTTTCTTATCTGTTACCGGAAGCGATTTCATGGAGATGTTCGTCGGAGTTGGCGCTAGTCGGGTGAGAGACCTTTTCCAAACAGCTAGAAAGATGGGCAAAGCGATCATTTTCATTGACGAGATAGATTCGATAGGTAGAAAACGCGGAGCTGGCCTAGGGGGTGGACACGATGAACGAGAACAAACATTAAACCAAATGCTCGCCGAAATGGACGGCTTTGAAGAAACAGAAGGAATCGTAATGATGGCAGCTACAAATAGGCCAGACATTCTTGACCCTGCGTTACTGCGCCCCGGAAGGTTCGATAGGCAGGTAATTGTTTCCCTCCCTGAACTTGAAGACAGGAAAAAGATTCTCGATGTCCACGTTAAAGGCAAAAAAATGGAAGAAGGAACAGATTTAACTCTTCTTGCCCGTGGGACACCGGGAATGAGCGGAGCCGATCTAGCAAACCTCGTAAACGAAGCTGCTCTCATTGCTGTGCGCGATGGCCAAGATTCAGTAACAAGCGATCATCTAGAAAGAGCACGAGACCGAGTTCTGATGGGGCAAACGCGTGAAGCAACTGTTTTGAACAAAGATGAACGAGAACGGGTCGCATACCATGAAAGCGGACATGCACTAGCAGCAGTTCTTCTCCCGAACGCAGACCCACTTCATAAAGTTTCTATTATCCCGAGAGGAATGGCCCTTGGTGTAACGATGACCCTCCCCGAAGAAGACCGCTATCTTCTGAAAAAAAGTTACGTAGAGGATGAACTAGTAAAAATGCTCGGAGGCCGAATCGCAGAAGAGATCGTGTTTGGAGAGGTATCCAGCGGTGCTGCCGATGACCTTGCACGCGCCACAGAAATGGCCAGAAAAATGGTTCGAGAATGGGGAATGAGCGACCGTGTTGGCCCAATGGCATGGAGGTCCCATGAACAGGTTTTCTTAGGAGAGGATATGGGCCGCGGGCGGGACTATAGCGATGAGATGGCAAATCTAATCGATTCCGAGATCGAAGAGATTCTTCGCCATGCTGAGACTCGCTGCCGAAATCTAATAAACGAGAACAGAAAACAACTCGATAGTCTCGCGAATGCTCTTCTTGAACGGGAAACAATTGATTCTGAAGAAGTAAAGCAGCTCTTAAATAACGATGGGTTGGAATCTAATCAGGAAGCTGGAGATGCAGAACACCTCTCTGGACCAAAGAGCGCTGAAATACCTGCTCTTCAGAGCTACAGTAGCCCAACGGAATCTAACGAAACTACCTAAGAACCTTACCCCTGCGAGACCTGATGCTATCTACCATCTTACTGGTCCTATCTCTCGGAAGTTTCGCAACTCTTGTTGCGTATCTAGTCAATAACCGTAGAGCCGACTCCCCTTCAGTTCCTAAGAGCTCTTTACCAGTTCAAATAGACCGTGAAGATTTCGAAAAACCTCAAGGAAAGTGGCTACTTATTTTTTTCTCCTCCGATACATGCAACTCTTGCAATAATGTTCGATCCCTCATCAACGACCTAACCGATGACTCCTTCCACATCCAAGAAATAGAATTCCCGAAAAGGAAGGACCTTCATCAGAGATACGGAATTAACTCCGTGCCCATTGTCCTTATCGCTAACGAGGAGGGTGTCGTCATATGGTCATTCGCAGGAGTTCCACCCTCTGACTTGATAAGTGATGTAGTTTCTTCTCTTTAAAAACACCAGTCTTTGATCTTTCTTGACAACTATTAATGTCGGTGGATCTCTTTCTCATGCACTTCCTGTAATGGAATGTCTGGTTCGTTTACTGAAGAAATATCTGGAGTCGCTTTTGTCCAGTACCCACCTTGATCTGACCTGATATATCTCTCCATGATCACAGGCTCCGATGACACTACCCGGACTATAGAGTTCTTCGGGATTCCGAACTGTTCGAGATTAACCACTTTGCGAGATACAGCAGATATTTCGAAAGGAAGGGAAGCATAGACCTCACCTTCGCTATAAGCGAACAAGTTGACTTGAGTCAGCCGGTCATTGGAAGTATGGGATATAGCGATTAATTCATTACCTTCTGTAGAAATAAAGTTATACGAATTCGACACCACATCAACTCCAAATCCTGCTCCTGTCATCTGCGGTAGGGAGGGATCAGAAAGAACGAAGCGTTCTGAAACGATAGGGGGTCCAGAAATTACACGAAGTGCAATCCAATGTGGGATCCCTTGCGGTATGCGAGAAGTTAAGTCATATGCATTTTGCGAAATATTTGTGGCATCCCCACCCCCAAGGACTACTGTTTCCGTATTTCCAGGGCTCACCTTGATACTTATTGGCTCTATGAAAGATGCGCTTTCAAAATCAGGATATATCTCTATATCAATACTTACTTCTTCTGTTTCTGAGGGATTAAAAACTTGAATCGATGACTGCACTGAGCCGTCCACTCCGCCAGGGAATACCCATATTGGTGCCAAACTTGGCGAACCGGCTTCTATGCTGAGACCGTTTGGTGAAAATTCATCACCTAAAATTAATAGTCGTTCAGCTACAACCCGTCCGCTCCTGGTATGGATTTCCGCGCTTACGACTTCTGACAACGTCACTGCTCCTGTAATATCCACCGGCAATAGTGATTTTGGTGGGATTACAAGACCATTGAATGCATCAGGTCGACGTACACGGCCATCAGCCACAAAAGTCATATCGACAACAGCGCTGTCTGCAAAAGGGTTATAAATAGAGATTATTTCACGAGCTTGTTCACGAGTTGTTCCTGAAGCAAAGTACCAATCTTCAGAAGCATCTGACTGGCAGTTTGATTGGGAGCTCCCAGTATTACCCATTACACGATGCTCGACTACGAGGTCACCTACGTTTGATTCGATTATTACAGCCGCAAACTCTCCGGCCACTTTCGGAAGGTCAGCGACCGTAATCGTCTTCACTGATCTTGGCGGAACCTCAACACTAGTTTTGACTGTCTCTATTTGGATAGTTTCAGGAGCAACCTTCTTCCTCTCTTCGCCATCTCTAGGTGCATTTATTAGAGGTGCCAGCACTGGTACGACAGTTATTACCACATCAGCATTATTGTCTGATTTATTTCCGAGAATAACCTGATGATCTGCTATACCTGCCCCTCCCACTGTCCCAGAAACGCAATACCAAATAGATACCAGGTCAGATTCTGAGCCTACGGCCGAAGTGATAATTCGCTCAAGACTTGCCGCCTCTTCATTAGCGCCCCGCGTACTGTTCGCAAAAAATCCCCCAAAGATAAGTGCAATAAAAACAATTAGCGCTGGCCATCGAGTTACTTTCACAGTAGCGACCTTTCGGATCCAACACTGGATCTCAGAAAACCTATAAGTACGAAGACCCATAGCAGGAGTTGAAGGAGGATCACAAGCCGATGACTAGAGGGTGTCTTATGATCTAACTCAATTAACCCAGTTTCGTTCGGATTAAATCCAAGGCCCCAGTCTAGAGCAACCTCTTTTTCAACCTTCACTCCATCAACTCGGAGCACCCACGAGCTACCTGAAGGAACCGCTACAAATACCTCTGAGCCAGCACCTACAAATCCCGAATACGAGGGGGTATAGGAACCGCCAGAAAGAAGCGCCACAACATCCTCCGACAGTGGTTCGGAAGCGAAAGAACGCAGTGTTCTTCCCACTGCTTCCTCTGCGGGCATAATCGCAGCCAGCGGCAAAGCTGAGACGTTTTGATACCGAACTATTCCTGGAGAAGCTTCAATTTTGATGAGGTCAAGCTGGCGCTCCAACGCTGATACAACTGAAGAGGGTATTGGTTCCAACTGGCCGTTAGAAGGCAAAGGGGAAGAACGGTCAACAAGAACGATATCGCTGATCCCTAAAGGAGCTAGGAGTCTCCCTAGATTCGTGGTTCCACCGTTCATACCTAGATATAAAGCCTCTTGAAGTAAATAATCACCAGGGCTTTCTCCCCCACCCCAACGGTCTAGGAATGATGACTCAAGTCCGGCAGAGACAGAAATCGTTAAGTCGTCACCGAACGAGTTTCCAGCGGCAGCGAGCAAGTCATCATGCCCAACCCACAGCACACGCCCCCTCTGGTCATTCTCGCTTTCCTGAAGGCCTAAAACTTGATTTAGTTCATCATTGGGCATCCCCCAATCTCCC
>Ga0208764_10000936_pt1 | contig 18884 bp, 17 predicted proteins | sample ETNtaG_18_FD_185762 | JGI IMG/M metagenome (GOLD analysis project Ga0208764, IMG submission 185762) | Marine microbial and viral communities from oxygen minimum zone, Eastern Pacific Ocean - ETNP201302SV91 (SPAdes) (version 2) | ecosystem: Environmental > Aquatic > Marine > Oceanic ... | reverse complement strand
AAGAAAAGTAAAACCTCTGGAAACCTTTAAAATGGTGGGCCCGGGAGGACTCGAACCTCCGACCAATGGATTATGAGTCCACTGCTCTAACCAACTGAGCTACAGGCCCAAAGATTCTATTTTAGCATTAAAATTAGTTTTAGGAGACGCGGCTTCTAGCTTTCATTCATAAAGCTTTTTAGCTTCTCACTTCGTGAAGGATGTCTTAATTTCCTTAAAGCTTTAGCTTCAATTTGCCTTATTCTTTCTCTAGTTACATCAAATTGTTTTCCAACCTCTTCCAGAGTGTGATCGGTGTTCATATGTATTCCAAAACGCATTCTCAACACCTTAGCTTCTCTTGGAGTAAGGCTCTCGAGAATGCCAACTGTGCTCTCTTTTAAGCCTGTTTTAGTTGCCGCCCCATCTGGCTGGTCTATTGTAGTGTCTTCTATAAAATCGCCTAAATATGAATCATCATCATCACCAATTGGTGTTTCCATAGATATTGGTTCTCTTGATATTTTAAGAACTTTTCTTATTCTAGAGATGGGCATTTCCATTTTTTCAGACAATTCTTCAACACTAGGCTCCCTGCCTTTTTCTTGTATCATTTGTCGTTGAATTCGATTTAACTTATTAATGGTTTCTATCATGTGTACAGGAATCCTTATAGTCCTGGCTTGATCAGCAATAGATCTAGTTATTGCCTGTCTAATCCACCAAGTAGCATAGGTAGAGAATTTATATCCTCTTCTATATTCAAACTTATCTACAGCCTTCATTAATCCTATATTTCCTTCTTGGATTAGATCCAAAAATTGTAACCCTCTGTTTGTATACTTCTTAGCAATTGAGATAACTAATCTTAGGTTGGCCTCAACCATTTCTTTTTTTGCACGGTCAGCACGTATTCTACCCATGTTTAGCTTACGATTAACGTTTTTAATTCCTTGAATATCAATATGAGATGATTTTTCTAATTTACTCAATTTCTTTTGATTCGCTACAATCTTTGACTTGTTCTTATTAAGAATTGAAGAGTATTTTCTTTTAGCTCTGATGTATTTATCAATCCATGAAAGTTGTGTCTCATTTCCAATGAATGTTTTTCTAAACTCGTCCATCGGGACGCCAGCAGTTGTAACAACAATTTCTCTTATTTCCCCTTCTAAACGTTTTATTTCATCCATATAGGCGATAATAATCTTTTGAAGTATATCGAAAAGTTTTGGTGAAATTTTCACACCCATTAAGGTATCTGTTATATTTTCCTGCTGCTTTGAAATTTTAGTATTATCTTCTTTTTGATCTATAAGCTTAATTAACCTATTTCTCTGACGATTTAATTTCATTATTTCCTTATTGATTGCTTTCACATCAATAGCTACTTCTTCATCCTGATTATCAGAGTTAATTTCTATTATTTCATCATTTTCGTAAGCAAAATCTGAGAAAATCTCTAAAATCTTACTATTGTCTTTTTCTTCTTGAGTTGCTATTTCCTCAAGCACGGTTCTGTATCTTTCTTCGATGAATTCTAAAACAGGAATGAATTCTGATAGTGTCGCCTGTATCTTTTTATTTCCTCCTTCTATCTTTTTAGCTATTACTATTTCGCCTTCTCTATCAAGCAACTCAATAGTACCCATTTCTCTCATATACATTCTTACGGGATCCGTTGTTTTACCAATTTCATTTTCTATTGGGTTAGTAACATCCTCTTGATTACCCTGATTGGTTGAGAGTTCTTCTGATTTCGGAGCATGCTCTTGTACGACAATGCCTAGATCGCTTATCATCTCTACTATTTCCTCAAGCCTATCAGCTTCGATTATCCCTTCTGGTAGATTTTCATTTAGCTCTGCATAAGTAATAAAACCTTCAGACTTACCTTTTTCAAGAAGTATTTGGAAGGGAGTTTTTTCTTTTTCAGAAGACTCTATTGTTTCTTCTTTATCTTCACCAAGAGCTAATTCAATTTCTTCAACATCAATCAATTCCTCAACATCAATCGATGTCTTTGAAGTTTCTTTTTGTTTTATTTTATCCTTATCTTTTTCCATGTTCTATTTTGATTAAAAATTGGCAAACTATTATATATGTATTTGTTCTCTATAGTTATTTTATTTTCCTAGATAATTCTTTTAATCTGATGTCATCATCATTATTTAGTGGGTCATTTTTAGCCTTTTTTATAAGTTTTTTTAATTCCTGTCTCAGATCTTGCCTCTCTAGCGTTTTCATAATGTCATCAAATTCAATGGACCACTCATTTTCATTGATAAGATTTTTCTCCGTTGCTATTTTGGCCAGATATTTTTGAAGCTTGGGATCAGGGAAATGCTCAATTATAGTAGCTAATTTGATCTGTTCTTTTTTATTTATCAATTGAACAATTTCTCTAAAAATATCAAAACCTTTCTCATCTAAAAATTTAAATCTATTGCTAATATCTATAGATTTTGCCAGCTCAGGCTTATTGAGTAATATTCTGATTGCCTGATTAATGAGACTCGGTCTTTTTATTTGAGATGTTTGTTTTTTTGATTTCTTAAACGCTCTAGTTTGATTTGCTGTATTTGTTGCATCATATTTCAATAACTTGTCTTCTGACAGACTGTATTCATTAGATATTTTGTTAATAACGAGGTCTTTATATATGCCATCTCTAATTTTATTAGCGTAGATCATTGCATTTTCAGCAGCATTTGCTTTACCTTTTACAGTTTTAATATCAGACTCTTGATTGCAAAGATTGACGAGGAAATCATCCATAGAAAAAGCATTTTTTACTAGTTTTTCAAAAGCTTGATGGCCATGATTTCTAATAAAATCGTCAGGGTCATCACCATTGAGTATTAGAAAACGAGCTTCCTTATTCTTTCTTACCAATGGAAGGCAGAGTTCCATAGCTTTTTTAGCAGCCTTTTTCCCAGCATTATCTCCATCAAAGCAAAATATTATTTGATCCGTTATCCTAAATATTTTGTGGATATGATTCTCAGTGGTCGCTGTTCCCAAAGTTGCTAGTGAGTTACCTATTTTATTCTGATATAGACCTATAACATCTGTATAACCCTCAACAATTATTGCTTTTCTTTGTTCTGCAATAGATTTTTTTGATTCATATAATCCATAAAGCAATTCACCTTTTTTAAATAAAGATGTTTCAGGGGAGTTGAGATATTTGGGCTCTTCATCATCAATGATTCTTCCTCCAAAACCCACAATTTCTCCTTTGTTGTTTCTAATTGGGAACATTATTCTATTTCTAAATCGATCATAATATCCGCCGGCATCTTTTTTTATTAATAATCCGCAGTCCAGAAGTTGCTTTTTTTCCTCTTCAGATCTGCCAAAACTATTTAGTATGTCATCCCAAGAATTATGCGCATAGCCTAAAGCATAATGTTTTGCAGTTTTGCCATCTATCCCGCGACTTTTCAAATATTTTATTGGTAAATCAGAGCTTTTTAAGTTTTTTTCATAATAGCTAGAGATTTTAGATAATATATTTTTTAAATTTTCCCTCTCTTTAGATTGAACTGTATTTTTTTTAGTCTTAGGCACTGTAAGACCAAGCATCTTGGCAATTTCCTCAATTGCCTCAACAAATGTTAATCGCTCATAGTCCATCAAAAAGCCTAATGCTGTTCCATGGGCGCCACAACCAAAGCAATGATAAAATCCTTTTTCAGGGCTTATAGTAAATGATGGAGTTTTTTCATTGTGAAAGGGACAACAGGCTTTAAATTCTTTACCAGCCTTCTTAATTTCAACTCTTCTTCCTACAACTTCACCGATATCGACTCTCTCTATTAGGTCATCAATAAAATCTTGAGGAATTCTTTCGGACATAAATTGAAATTTATAATAATTCTATACTTTTGGGGTTGATAAATTAGTCTATTCAGAAAAATAAGAAAAGTAAAAGAACTTATCTTGGGATGAAGAATTATTTAGACAGGGATTCTTTAACAATATCACTCGCAAGTTTCATATCAATTTTACCCTCAGCTTGCTGTTTAAGTTTTCCCATCACGATTCCCATGTCTTTTAGAGTCTCTGCTCCAGTTTCATTGATAATTTCTATTACTATATCTTTAACTTCTTTTGGTTCTAATTTTTCAGGCAAATAAGCTCTTAGAATTTCAGCTTCAGCCATTTCTTTATCAAACAATTCTTTTCTTTCTGCTTGTTGGAATTGTTCTGCTGCTTCAAGCCTCAGTTGAACCTGTTTTTCAACAATTGATAAGCACTCTGAATCAGATAGATCTGTTCTTGAATCAATTTCTTTTTGTTGAATTGCTGCCTTCAGCATTCTTAATGTATTCAATCTAAGGCGATCGCCATCTTTTAGAGATTTATTTATTTGGTCTTGGATTTGTTCTTGAAAGCTCAAATTAATAAAGCTCAAATTAATTAGTAGAGTCTTCGTGAGCGATTACGATCTCTAGAAGCACGTTTCTTCTCTCTTTTAACTGCAGCAGCTTTTTTACGTTTCTTTTCTTGAGTTGGTTTCTCATAGAATTCTCTTTTTCTATATTCGTTAATAATACCAGCCTTCTCACAAGAGCGTTTAAAGCGTCTTAGTGCATAATCAAAATATTCATTGTCTTTTACTTTTACAAATGGCAAAACATATCCTTTTAGTTGAGTTAAATAAATATATACTTAAACGATAAATAGACCGAGAAATATACAGTTTAAGCCCAAAAAAAGCAAAGAAAATGGAATCACTTTTAATCCTAGGGATAGAATCTAGCTGCGATGAGACTGCAACTGCAATCTATGATTCAGAAAAAGGTTTAATTGGCCATCAAGTTTTTAGCCAAATTGATTTACATAATAAATACGGTGGCGTTGTTCCTGAGCTTGCATCAAGAGATCATATTAGAAAATTACTTCCTATGATTGATCATTTGTTAAAGGATACAAAGAAATCACTGAGTGATATTGATGCCATTGCGTATACTGCTGGTCCAGGTCTATCTGGAGCATTATTAGTTGGATCAGTAATGGCCAATGGGTTAGCTTTTTCGCTAGGGATTCCATCTGTGCCTATTCATCATATGGAAGCACATTTACTAGCACCGCTATTAGAGCATGAGTCAGCAAAAATGCCGTTTATTGCTTTATTAGTTTCTGGTGGACATACCTTACTTGTTTTAGTCAGATCCAAAGGCGAGTATGAATTAGTTGGACAGACTTTGGACGATGCAGCTGGTGAAGCATTTGATAAAGCTGCCAAGCTATTAGGGTTAAATTATCCAGGCGGCCCTGAAATTGCAAAGTTAGCTGAAACTGGCAAACCTGATATTTTTGACTTTCCAAGGCCATTATCAAAGGATAAAGAGATTCTAGATTTTAGCTTCAGCGGACTAAAAACTTCTCTCATGTATCGAGTTAATAAATTAAAAGAGGACGATGCCCTAGATGATCAATGCAGGGCTGACCTATCTTACGCTTATCAGGAAGCTATAGTCGATAGCTTAGTTGGAAAGACCGAACTGGCTGTAGCAAAGTATGATATTCATTCTGTTATTGTCGCCGGAGGCGTTGGCGCTAACAAAAAACTGAGAACAAAGATGGTAGATCTATTTAGCAAGAAAGATGTTGAGGTTATATACCCCAGTCTCGAGTTTTGCACCGATAATGCAGCCATGATAGCTCTAACGGGTCTGTATCGATTTCAACAAGGTATTGTTAATGAAAATTATCATGTAACTGTTAATCCTAGGTGGTCGATAGATAAAATCTATGAAGGAAAAAATGATTATGGATAAAATTAAACTCAGCGCATTAACTGTTAACACTGTTATAGGAATTTGGGATTGGGAGAAAAGAAACCCTCAAAAAGTGGTCTTTGATATTGAGGTATCTACTGATATCAGTAAAGCTTCAAAATCAGATTCAATTAAAGAAGCCCTAGACTACAAGACCATCTCTAAACGAGTAAAGCAATATGCCTTAGAAAACCATTTTGAGTTAATCGAGACTCTTGCTGAAAAAGTTGCAGAAATTATCCTTAATGAATTTGAGGTCTCTTGGGTCAAGCTAACTATTTCAAAACCATATGCGATAAGAGATTCAAAGAATGTTAGTTTGACGATCGAGCGCTCTAAAGGATGATGCCAAAGGGTCCAATATTCGATATTTTTTTGAGTCTGGGAAGTAATATTGAGCCCGAAAAGAACATTGATTTTGCTAAAGACCAGCTACAAATAAAGTATGGTAGACTATCAATTTCGTCAATATACAAAACTAAAGCAGTTGGTTTTATAGGAGATCATTTCCTTAATCTTGTTATAAAAGCGTCTACCGATGATGATCCTCAATTAGTAATCGATCATCTTCATTATATTGAAAGACAAACTGGCAGAGAGACAGGCACAGGACAATTCAACTCAAGAACATTAGATATTGATCTTTTATTATATGGCGATTTAATTGACCCTAGTTTAAATTTACCCAGAGATGAGATTTTGAAGTATAACTTTGTTCTAGAACCTTTGGCAGAGATATTCCCCGAAGGTATGCATCCTACTGAAAATAAGTCTTACAAAGAGATATTTAAAGAATTAAGGGCCTCTGTCAGTTGACAGCAATCAATTGATTCCCCGGCCGCCATCCACGGAGATAATTTGACCGGTAATATAGTTAGCTTGCGTAATTAAAAATAGAACTGTATTTGCTATATCTTCTGGCTCCCCAGAACGTTTCAATGGGATTTGGTCTATTACTTTTTGTTTTATTTCATCAGAGGGTTCGTTTTCAGGCCACAGAATCATTCCAGGCGCTATACCATTTACTCTCACATCAGGAGCTAAGTCTCTAGCTAGCGACCTTGTTAACATAACTAAGCCTGATTTTGCGGGCCCATAAATTGGGTGGTTTTTTAATGGTTTGGTCGCATGAATATCGACCATATTGACTATACAACCTTTTGATTTTTTTAAATACGGGGTTGCATCTTTACATAAAAAAAGAGGGGCCTTTAAGTTAGTTCCCATAAGGCTATCCCAATCATTATCAGTTATCTCTTCTATAGGTGAGGGATAAAAAGTAGAAGCATTATTAATTAACACATCAATCTGACCAGTTTGTCTAATAACTTCTGGAATCAAACTTTCAACTTCACTTTGATTAGTAAGATTTGCCCCAATGGCAATTGCCGAACCACTTCTTGATGAGTTCAGTTCAGCGCATAAATTATTCGCATCGTCACTAGAAGTATTGTAATGGATGATAAGATTCATTCCTTTCAGATGTAAAGTGCGAGCTATCATCGCACCTATCCTTTTGGCCCCACCGGTAATTAGAATCCATCTTTCGTTCTCTTTATTCATTTGATTATTTTAATTGAAAACTAACTTGAGGGATAATTATTAACTAACAAAAGATAGAAAAATGTCATCAGAAGATAGAAACGATAATCAAGATTACTCCCAGAGTCATTCAGCGCTGGTGCTAGAAAACTTAGTCAAGGAAATAAAAGCAAATCAAGGATGGATCAGCTTTGAGGATTTCTTTAACTTTGTGATGTATAAACCTGAACTTGGCTATTATTCTGCTGGAGCAAAGAAGTTAGGTGTATCAGGTGATTTTACGACCTCTCCTGAAATCTCTAGGTTATTTGGTAAGACAATTGCCAATCAAGTCGTAACCCTTCTAAATAACTTTGAATCCCCCTCCATTATTGAGATTGGAGCAGGCAGTGGGAGGTTAGCGTACGACATTATTGATAGCTTAATTAACAGGAAAATAGACTTTGATAAATATTATATTCTTGAAGTTAGTGCAGATTTTAGAGAACGCCAAGAGCAAGAACTTGCCCTATTACCCGGTAAGGTGTTCGAGAAAATCATTTGGCTTGACTCAATTTTAGAAAAACCTATAGACGGTATTGTTATCGGCAACGAAGTTATTGATGCACTCCCATTTAAGCGATTCACAATCATTGATAATACAGTTCATGAAATTGGCGCCACTATAAAAAATGGGGAACTCACTGAGTCAGCTAGGGTTGCTGATAAAAAATTGGCGGAAGAAGTTAGATTAATAGAGAAAGCTCTTAATAGGGATTTTGAGCAGAATTACACCTCAGAAATTAGGTTTAACATTGGTCAATGGCTCAATGGAATCAGTTCAATGTTGAAATCAGGCGCTATTCTATTTATTGACTATGGATACTCAAGAAAAGAATATTATGCTGAAGATAGGAAAAATGGATCTATGATTTGTCATTATAGGAATACAGCCCATGAAAACCCATTCTTAAATCTTGGTGTCCAGGATATATCTGCATCAGTTGAATTTACATTGTTGGCTGAAAAAGCATTAGAGGGACATTTAGAGGTTGGATTGTTTACTTCGCAGTCTGATTTTCTGATTAACGGAAATATCTTGGGAGAGCTTGATAAAATAGAAGATGATAGCCTTAGGATTAAATTGACTCAGGAAATAAAGCAGTTATTAATGCCTAGTCAAATGGGCCAGATCTTCAAGTGTATGATGCTATATAGGAATATTAGACTAGATTCTTTTGAAGGCATTAGGGATTTGCGTCATACTCTTTAATCCTAGGACAATGGACATCATTCAAACTATCGTATTAGCAATTATTCAGGGGCTAACTGAATTTCTACCCATATCTAGCTCAGCTCATCTGATACTTGTTAGTGATCTATCAGACTGGCCTGATCAAGGCACTGCTTTTGATGTGGCTCTGCACTTAGGTACTCTATTGGCAGTTTTGTATTATTTTAGGGCTGAGATATCTGAGATGTTGAAAGCAAAGCATTTCACTAGCATGGATAATGCAATTAATTCTCAATTAGGCATCATTGTTGTATCAACTCTCCCAATTGTGTTAGTCGGCGGTTTATTTAATGATTTCGTTACTGAGAATCTCAGATCAAGCATGGTTATTGCTTCGGCAAGCATTTTCTTTGGGATTATTCTTTATCTAGCAGACACAAATCAGCAGCAAAGGAATGAAGTTGTTAATCTGTCTTTAAGATTAGGCTTAATCATAGGTCTTTTTCAGGTTCTTTCGCTCATACCAGGTACTTCAAGATCAGGAATTACTATAGCAGCTGGCTTATTTCTTGGGTTATCTAGGGTTGAGGCATCGCGATTCTCCTTTCTTTTGGCCATACCAGTTATTATCGCTGCTAGCGTTTTCCAATCCTATGAACTATTTGCTAATGATCAAATCAGTATCAACTATATTTATTTTTTCTTAGGGATAGCGATCTCTTCTTTCGTAGCCATTTTAACGATTCGATGGTTTTTAGAATTAGTTAATAGGATAGGGATGCTACCTTTTGTAATTTATAGAATCTTACTTGGACTGATCATTATTTTGATTATCTAGATGGTCAAAAAAAGTAATACCTAATGAGTGAAGATTATAATAAGCGATATTCAATTTGGGGAGAATTTGATGAAAGCTCAACTTCAGCTTTAGAAGAGATCCAGAAAAGGGTTAATTTAAGTCTCAAGGGACCTTTATTTAAGCCGCACTTAACCTTATCTGGGTTCTTTGAAATTAATTCCGAGATTCTAGAAGATATTCAAAGATTTAGTCTAAAACAGAAAAAACTATTAATGAAAACACAGTCGTATGGGATGAAAGATAAATTTTTCCAAGCACTATACATTGAAATAGAGGAATCAGAAACCTTGATCCAATTGAAAAAGAATTTAGATAAAATTTTGTTTAAGAATAGCGGAGAATTCTTTCCTCACATAAGCTTGTTTTATGGTTTAGAAGATGAATCCAGAAAACAGCTAGTGACTCACAAGCTTCTTCCTCCGGAAGAAATACTCTTGAATAAATTGAGTATTGCTAGCATTGAAGAAGATATTAAGGCTTGGGAAATCATTCACTCCTTCCCTCTTGTCGAGAATATTACTGCTGATATTAGTTTGGGGCGCCCTATTTAACTATTGATTAGATTTAATTGCTTTTAATCTCAATTCCCTAATGCGTTTTGCAATCTCATTGCCTGCTAATTTACTTTCATCCAAATTGTTTACTCTAATGCTCTTAGCGTCTTCTAGTGATTTTTGGAGTACAGTTATTTTTTTAGTTAAATCAATACTACGATCTAACATTATTAGCTTTGATATTTGATCAAGATTTTGAGGGTTTCTAATTGCATCTATGGATTCTATTATTCTAAGTTGATGATCAGCAGTGAATTTTGAAATATCTTCTTCAATTAGGCCTAGACTGCTATTCAGCATGAGAGGAAGTTTCTTATAGCTGTTGGCAAATCTCATATTTTCACGCATGGATTCAACTCGGTTTCTAATATTCTCTTCTCCGTTCCTCATAAGCGAGTAAAATATTGATGCAAACCTTATTTCTGGAGAATAATCTTGTCTTGCTGCTTCAAGAATCAGGTCACTAGAGAAAAATTCAGAATCTAAGCCCATGAGATCAGGGTAGACTTCATTGAAAGCGTTGAGATTGATTAAAGTTATAAAATACTGATTAAAATTATCAGCTTTAAAAACTTTTTCAGTTTCTTGCCAAGTTCTTTCTGGGACCAAAGATGACAACTCCCCACTATCAACTATCTTTTTAACTAAATTGATAGTTTCGTCTGCTATTATAAAATCAAATTGACTCAGTTTAGCCTTAAATCTTGCAATTCTTAAAACCCTTAAAGGATCTTCTCTAAAAGCTTCTGAAACATGCATTAAAATTCTATCTCTTATGTGATTCTGACCCCCATGAGGATCTATTAAATTACCATTTTCATCCTCAGCTATAGCGTTGATTGTGAGATCTCTTCGACTTAGGTCCTCTTCTAGAGTAATGTCGGGCCTAGCATCAAACTCAAACCCATGATAACCACTTGAGGTTTTTATTTCCCTCCTAGCTAAAGCATATTCTTCACCAGTTTCTGGGTTTATAAAGACAGGAAAAGATTTTCCCACTTTCTTATAGCCTTTTGATTTAAGTTGATCTGGAGTGCTATTAACAACAACCCAATCTTTTTCATAAGGACCCGGTAGACCAAGCAATCGGTCCCTAATGGCTCCTCCGACTAGATAAGTTTGCATTGAATTTTGCTCAAAAAGTTTTATTTTCTCATCTGGATAATGAGTTGACGCCCATTTCTTTTGACTCTAAGGATTAGCATATCTTTATCTTCTGTGAATGTTTTAAATTCCTTTAAATCTGAAATTTCCATTTTTCCCACTGCCCAAATGATATCACCCTGTTTTAATCTTGCTCTATCAGCATTACTGTTTGGTTCTACAGAAAGTATAATCACACCTTGAGATTGCATATAACCCTCAGGTAAATAATCTGATAATTCTGCACCAGCTAATAGAGTATTTAGTTTATCTGCTTGTAAAGTTTCTTGAGCAACTAGTTCACCAAGTTTTGCTGATTTTTTTATTTCCTTGTTATTTCTTACGATCTTAATTTCAACTTTTTCACCACTTCGTTTTAAACCTATTGCATTCCTAAGATCTGTTGCATTTTCTATATCAGAATTATTTACTTCAATAATGACATCACCAGCTTCAAGACCTGCATCTTCAGCTGCTGAATCAGGAGAAACTTCTTGTATAAGCGCACCTTTACTGATCGTTAATCCCAATTGTTCAGCAATCTCTTGGTTAATGTCACTGATAATTACACCAAGCAATCCTCTTTTGACTGAACCGTATTCAATCAATTGGAGCATAATGTTTTTAACCGTATTAACTGGAATAGCAAAACCTATACCAATATTTCCCCCACCACGAGTAAAGATTGAGCTTGGTATTCCAACCAGATTACCATCCATATCTATAAGTGCACCGCCTGAGTTACCTGGGTTTATTGCTGCATCTGTTTGTATCATTTCTCCAAAACCATCAGAAGTCATTTGGGGTCTACCCAAAGCACTTATAATGCCGGATGTTACTGTCTGACTTAAACCAAAAGGTGCTCCGATAGCGAGCGCAAAATCACCAACTCTAAGGTCAGTTGAGTCTCCCAAATTAATTGCAACAAGATTTTCTGAGGGTTCAATTTTTAAAACCGCAATATCTGTGCCCTTATCAGAACCTACTATTTCTGCTAAATATTCATCTCCATTTTTGGTGAATACTTTTATTTCATCTGCTCTTTCAACAACATGATGATTGGTAATAATATAGCCGCGATCATTATCAACTATTACTCCTGAGCCACCACCTCCAAATTCTCTTTCCCTAGGCATTTGCGGTTGTCCAAAGAAACGCTCAAAGAATGGGTCATCAAAGAAGGGATTTTGTTGAGATCTGACAGTGCCTTTAATAGCAATTCTGACTACAGATGGAGAAGTTACTTCTACTAAATCAGCTAAGGAAGAAAATTGAGGAATAGAGATTGTCTCATTTATAGCGATTTCCTCTGCAAAAAGAGATGAATTAGCAACGATTAAGCTGAACAAAAAAAACTTTAATTTCTTATACATAATTTATAAATACCAAAAATTCTTTTAAAAAACTTGAGCAATAATAACGTAAAAAAGCATTAATCAATATCTCAAATAAAGATATTCATATTTAATTCTTTTTTAAATTCTTTAAGTAAAACAAGAAATAGATAAAAAATTTGTTAATAAATTGTGAATAAAGGCTGAATTATCAGTTAATATCCTGAACACAACATATTGTGCCTTAAAAATCTTAAAAAAACATAAAATATATTGTCTAATATGCTTAATATTTTAGGTATAATATTGATATAAATCTATGATAAATAAGGTGAAATATAAAAATAAGGCCATTTTAAAAAGTCCTTGACATAATTGTAAAATAGGCAATAATTTATATCTATCTAAACACAATATCTTGTGTCTTCAAATTAGGAAATTTTGTGTAATTAGATGCTTAATATATACAAAATATAGGAAAAAAGTACGTGTCGTCAGCATTTTCAGCTAAAAAACTAAAAACTTTTGATATTGAGCATCAAGCTGCATCTGTTGATATCTGGGATAAAAAATATCGGCTAAAAGATTTCTCTGGTAATCCTATAGATACAGATATTGACACTACCTTTCAAAGAGTTGCAAAAGCATTGGCAGATGTTGAAGAAGAGAATAAAAAAGAAGAATGGACTGAAAAATTTCTTTGGGCATTAAGATCAGGAGCTATTCCAGCAGGAAGAATTATGTCAAATGCTGGAGCAGAAGATTATAAACCTGCAACTTCAACTATTAATTGCACCGTCTCTGGTCGCATCCAAGACTCAATGACAGGAATCTTGGATAAAGTAACTGAGGCTGGCTTAACCTTAAAAGCTGGTTGTGGAATAGGCTATGAGTTTTCAACTCTAAGACCTAAAGGAGCCTATGTAACTGGTGCTGGCGCATATACTTCAGGACCCTTATCCTTTATGGATATTTATGATAAAACCTGCTTTACAGTTTCTTCTGCAGGAGGAAGGCGAGGTGCACAAATGGGAACTTTTGATGTCAGTCATCCGGATGTTGAAGAATTTATCAGAGTAAAGAGAGAAGATGGTAGATTGAGGCAATTTAATCTCTCACTGCTTATCACAGAAGAATTTATAACAGCAGTTCGAGAAGATGCAGACTGGTCTTTGGTCTTTCCGCTTGACCCTGGTTTGCCTGAATCCAAAGACATAGATATGGAAAATACAAGTCAAATTGTTTGGAAAGATTGGGTTAATACAGATGGGTACTTAACCAACGAGGAAGGACAGGTTGCTTGTAAGGTTTATAAAGTTATTCAAGCAAGAAAGCTATGGGATCTTATTATGGCTTCAACATATGATTATGCTGAACCAGGCTTTATCCTCATAGATAAGGTTAATGAAATGAATAATAATTGGTTTGAAGAAAATATCAGAGCTACCAATCCTTGTGGGGAGCAACCTCTACCTGAATATGGGTCCTGCTTACTTGGCTCAGTAAATCTGACTCGTTTTGTCCATAAACCATTTACTGATGAAGCTTATTTTGATTGGGAAACTTTTAATGAAGTAGTCAGTATTTTTACAAGAATGCTAGACAATGTAGTTGAGATCAATGGTTTGCCCATAGAACAGCAACGCAATGAAATCTTACGAAAAAGACGCCATGGTATGGGCTTTCTAGGCTTAGGTTCTGCAATGACTATGCTTAGAATAAAGTATGGCTCAGATGAGTCTCTAAGATTCACGGAGAAGGTAAGTAAAGAGATGGCCTTAACTGGCTGGAGAGAATCTTTAGCTCTCTCAAATGAAAAAGGGCCTGCCCCGATATTAACGGAAGACTTCACAGTTACTAAAGAGATGCTGAACAAAAGACCCGAGATGCTTGATGATGGTTATAAGCCCGGAGATACAGTTAAAGGCAGCGTGTTGCATGCGAAATATAGTCGATATATGCAACAAATTGGTGCCGAAGATCCAGATCTGTCCGACCAGCTCGCAGAATTTGGTGCCAGGTTTACACACCACACCTCCATTGCACCTACAGGAACAATCTCATTGTCCATTGGTAACAATGTTAGCAATGGTATAGAGCCAAGCTTTGCACATCACTACTTTAGGAACGTCATTAGAGAACAGAAAAAAACAAAGGAAAAGATCGATGTATATTCGTTTGAGCTTCTTTCCTATATAGATAAAATAAATCCAAATGCAGATATAGAAGCAGAACCAGGTAGTGAAAATGCATTGCCTGATTATTTTATAACCGCGGATGACATTTTGCCTAGACAACATGTTGATGTTCAAGGAGCATCACAAAAATGGATTGATTCATCCATCTCAAAAACAGCAAATGTTCCCACAGAGTTTGAATTTGATGAGTTTAAAGACATCTATTTATATGCTCATGAAAAAGGGTTAAAAGGCTGTACGACATTTCGTTTTAATCCAGAAGCCTTCCAAGGAGTTCTCGTCAAAGAAAAAGACTTGGAGAACACTCTTTACACTTTTGTTCTTGATGATGGTGAAGAAATAGAAGTCGCAGGCAACGAAGAGATTGAATACGATGGCGAAACTCACACAGCTGCAAATCTATTTGATGCTCTTAAAGAGGGATATTACGGTAAATTCTGAAGAATTGGGCATGACGATTAAAATCGAAAAGAAAATTGTTGGTTATAAGGTTGCAACACAGGAACAACAAGAACTTCAAGCTAAATCTAATCAAATAGAACAACAGCAAGAAGATGAAGCTAATGTTGTGAGGATGCATGAACGGCTAGAACGGCCAGAGATGCTCAGAGGAACTACATACAAAATAAAACCCCCTGTCTCAGATCATGCAATGTACATCACTATTAACGACATTGTTCTTAACCAAGACACAGAATATGAAAAGTACAGACCCTATGAAATATTCATTAATTCAAAAAATCTAGATCATTATCAGTGGATTGTGGCTTTGACTAGAGTTTTATCTTCAGTATTTAGAAAAGGCGGTGACGTTGCATTTTTGGTAGAAGAGCTTAAAGCTGTTTTTGATCCAAAAGGAGGTTACTTTGCAGGGGAGGGTCGTTTTATGCCATCAATTATTGCTGAATTAGGCTATGTCATAGAACGTCATTTCAAATCCATTGGCATTATCTCTGCAGAAGTTCTAGATGAGCATCAAAAAGAATTAATTGAGAAGAAGAGACAAGAGTTTGAAAACCAGGACAAGCAAACAGATGCCTTTGTTAATCAAGAGTTTCCTCATGGCTCAACGCTTTGCGGTCAATGCAACACTGTCGCTGTAGTTTTGATGGATAATTGCGAGACTTGTTTGAACTGCGGTTATTCTAAATGTGGATAATATTAAACAATGAAAATGCCACTCTCAGAAATCATTGACCGTTACACAATCACTCTCCTTAAATCAGAACGAACAGATGAAGCTGTGAAGGATGAGTTATCTGCATATAAAGATGAAATCGAAAAATATAAAACTTCTGAACATGAAGAAACAATAGAATCTTTCATTACTAGACTCTATGAAGTTAATGGTCAAATGTGGGACTCAGAAGGGGATATAAGAAGTGGCGCGGATCTGCCGTTAGAAGAAGTTGGAAGATTAGCCTTAGAATGTAGGGATATTAATTGTATTAGGAATGGCATCAAAGCAGAAATCGTTGATACTTTTTCTGAAGGTTTTAAAGAAATACAAGTTAACTACAAAAAAGTTGATTATGGTCGACCTGAATAGGAAATATATATCATAAGCTTTTTTTTGAGTCTAAAGTATCTATGCAATAATAGATCCTAAAAGCTAAGATGTGTTTTTGATAAAAAAAAAGCAATGAAACTGGCATACAATCTTTTTACTTATTTAATTTCACCTTTATTATTCTTTCATCTTCTTATTAGGGCATTTGAAGATATAAATTATATTTATAGGATTAAGGAGCGATTTGGTTTTTATGGCAATTATTTGGAAGGTGAAGTTATCTGGATTCATGCGGTTTCATTTGGAGAAGTTAAAGCTGCTTCACCACTAATTAGAGAAATCATAAAATGCAATCCTTCTAAAGTAATATTATTTACATGCACAACCCCAACTGGTTCAAAGCTAATTTCTGATACTTTTAATGACGAGGTAATTAGTGTCTATCTTCCTTATGATTTGAAAGGCCCTGTAATACGCTTTTTTAACTGGGCTAAGCCTCAAATTGCAATAATTATTGAGACTGAAATTTGGCCAAATATTTTCCAAGAATGCGGACAAAGGGAAATACCTCTTATTTTGGCAAGCGCTTGTATATCTGATCGCTCACAGAATCTTTATAAGATTCTATTCAACCTTTTTAAAGACACAATCTCAAATGGAATTGTAGTTGGCGCTCAAACAGAAGCTGATGCTAAAAAGTTTCTCGAACTTGGCGCTCATAAGGATAGAACTTTTGTTACTGGCAATATCAAATTTGATGTTTCCCCACCAAAAGAAATCTTAGATAAGGCTAAAACTTTTAAAAATAAATACTTTAAAGATAGACCTGTTTGGATAGCAGGTAGCACTCACCCACTTGAAGAGGAGGTCATTATAAAAGCTCATGAGCAATTACTTGATAATTTTCCAGACAGCCTTTTAATCATAGCACCAAGAAAGCCCGAACGATTTAAATCAGTCTATAAGATGATTGTTGATTCAGGCTATCCAACTATCAAATGGTCTGAATTTAAGGATATTGATCAAAATACCAAGGTTTTACTTATTGATACCTTAGGCGATCTACCTTTTTTCTATTGTGTTTCAGATATAACGTTTGTTGGCGGCAGTTTATTCTCTGTCGGCGGACATAATTTATTAGAACCCGCGAGTTTTGAAAAACCAGTTCTTACTGGAGAATTTCTTCAAAATGTACAAGAAATATCTTCGGAGTTAGTTGAGGCGGGAGGCCTTTTATTAGTCAAAAATTCTGATGAATTATCTGAACATCTGAATAATCTTTTTACTGACGATTCTGCTAAAGAAAAAATGGTTTCCGGTGCTGGTAAAGTAATGCGAGATAATAAAGGGTCTATTGATAATTTAATGAGGTTAATTAAGCCTTTAATTGAAAACTAAATAAAGGAATGTAAGTTTGTGGGCTTAACTAATATTGCGGCTCTTTATTTGAGCCAGTTATTTATTTGTTGTAGGTCACTTATTGTTAGTGTTCCTGCTGCTTGCTTAAGTTGAAGGATATTTTTAAGGTAATCATATTTACTAATTGCGAGATTCTTTTGAGAAGAGTATAACCTTCTTCTCGCATCCAAAACATCAACAGTGGTTCTTGTGCCTACTTCATAGCCTGCTTCTGTAGCTTGCAAGGCTGTAGCTGATGATTTTACAGATTGTTGCAATGCTTTTACTGTGGCTATTCCGGAGATTACTCCTAAATATGAATCTCTAGCTATTCTTGTAGTTTCACGGGCAACCCTTTCAAGCTTTTCTTTACTTGCTCTATGTCTCGCAACTGCTTGCCTGACTCTCGATGTTACTTGGCCGCCACTATATAAAGGTAAGTTAAGCTGTACACCAACACCGTCATTAATGTTTTCATTATCAGCAGGACTATATTCATTGCCACTATCAGATCTGAAGCTGTCCGTATCAATATCCCTCTTAGAGGCTTGAATACCAATTGTAGGTAAGTGTCCTGAGCGTTGAACTTTAATCTCACTTTTTGCAATTTCTACTCCAACTTGAGCTGATAAGTAACTTAAGTTTTGTTCCAGCGAGGTTTTAACCCAATCAGATTCGCTTTGAGGATTCGGCATAATCAGGGGTAGATTATTATCTGGTTTGTCTAATTGGCCTGGGTAACTATTTGTAATTGCTCTAAGCGACTCTTTAGCAGTCGCTAGATTTCTCTTTGAAGTAATCTCATTGGCAATGGATTGATCGTATGCAGCTTGAGCTTCCTGGACATCTGTTATGGCTATCAGCCCAACATCGAATCTTTTCTGTGCCTGATCCAATTGTTTTTCTATTGCCTGTCTTGCTGCTTGCTCAGCTTCTAATGTGTCTTCTGCAGCAAGGACATTAAAGTAAGCATTTGCTACACGAATAATCAAATCTTGTTCTGCTGCAAGGTAATCAATTTCAGCTTGAGCAACTGTTTTATTGGCTTTCCTAAGATTCATCCAAGAACCGTAATCAAAAATTGCCTGCCGAAGCGTTACATCCCATTGCAATGTTTCTGATTCTTGCAAGAAATCAGTGTTATTGGTTATTACAACTTCTTCTCCATTGATAGGATTGATAATTTTTTGTTGGAAGGTACTTCGGCCGTCTGAATCAGTGTCTGAGAAGCTTGCAGAGCCTGATAGTTGAGGAAGAATAAAGCTCCTAGCTTGAGGTTTGGCCTCTATAATTGCTTCTTTATTGGCAAATGCTTCTTTGATCCTTGGGTCATTAACTAATGCCTGTTCATAGACATCCAAAAGA
>Ga0208764_10000934_pt1 | contig 18890 bp, 20 predicted proteins | sample ETNtaG_18_FD_185762 | JGI IMG/M metagenome (GOLD analysis project Ga0208764, IMG submission 185762) | Marine microbial and viral communities from oxygen minimum zone, Eastern Pacific Ocean - ETNP201302SV91 (SPAdes) (version 2) | ecosystem: Environmental > Aquatic > Marine > Oceanic ... | reverse complement strand
AACAAATTAAAATATCAAATATAGAAATTTTTTTTTCCTTAGAAATTGGATAAATTAAAAAAGCTAAAGTTAGAGCAAAACCTAAGTGAATAGCTCTAGCTGGAAGTCCTTTAAACATTCCAATATTGAACATAAAAGGAAATGGTGAAGCATACCAAAGTTGAAATAATGACCAAATTATTGCAATTGTTGCAACAATTTTTAAATGTAATCCAGTAAGATTTCTTGTTGGTGATAAATCTTCTTTAATCTTACTTTTTACTTTTTCATTAACACTTTGATTCATTATAAAAATGATACTCTATTATAAAAAAAAGGCCCGATAAAAATCAGGCCTTTTAATTTGATTAAATAATTGGATTACATTAACCCAGCTTCTTTGTAATATTTAATTGCTCCTGGATGTAGTGGAGCAGATAAACCATCTTTTATCATGTTTTTCTTTTCCAAAAATCCAAAAGCTGGATGTTGTTTTTTGAAATCATCAAAATTTTCCATCACAGCTTTTACAACTAAATATACAAGCTCTTCAGACACATCAGCAGAAGTTACAACAGTAGCTTTTACACCAAAAGTTGTAGCATCTTTTTTCTGACCTGTATAAGTTCCTTTAGGAATTATAGCTTGTGCATAATAGTCAGCACCACTTATTAACCCTTGAACCTCAGAACCTGTTAGATTTATTGGTGAGGCTTTAGCCGCGCAAGTTGCTGCTTGCTCCATTGCTCCATTTGGGAAACCAACAGAGTAACCAAAAGCATCAATTTTACCATCACACAAAGCTTTTACTTGCTCTGATGAAGTAAGTTCAGTTGTTGACTTGAAATAGCTATTGTCAACACCCATTGCTTTCATTAATTCCTCCATAGTTCCTCTTTGTCCAGAACCAGGGTTACCAATGTTAACAACTTTTCCTTTTAATCCAGCAAAATTTTTGATCTTAGCTTTTTTTCTAGCCCAAATTTGGAATGGTTCATTATGAACAGAAAATACAGCTCTTAAATCACTATATTGTTTTCCTTTCCACTTGCTAGATCCATTTACAGCATGATATTGCCAGTCTGATTGAGCTACACCAAATTGAAATTCACCCGCAGCTATTTGACCAATATTATAATTTGATCCACCAGTTGATGGTGCAGTACATCTGTATGCTTTAGCTGTACCTTTTTTTCTTCCATGTTCAGCACTTATTGCTGATTTATGTAACATTTTACAAATGGCGTTACCTGTTTGGAAATAAACTCCGGTAGGTCCACCAGTTCCTATCGTAAAGAACTCTGCTGATTTTGCTACACCAGTTAAAGATAATGAAGCAACTAGTATCAATAAAGCACTCGATAGAGATGTGATTATTTTTTTCATTTTGTACCCCTCTATATATAGTTATTTTTATAATTTAATTTTAACAGAAATTAATTGCCTATGTATAGTGAGATTTTATATTGATTCAGACCATTTTTTTAACTTATCTAAACCCTCAATTATCTTAGGTGCTAAATTTGCTATGCAGTCATTATCAATTTTTTGATTATCCTCAATTTTATTCATAAATTGTTGACCATCAAAATCAGTAAAGCTTAATCTAGCTAACATTCTACTTTGATCAAAGCCAAAATCAGATCCTGGTAATAAAGCAACACCTGTATCCTTCAATATATTATTACACATCTCTGATGAGGAATTAAATCTTTTATTTAAAAACTCAGGCATTAAATAAAATCCTCCTTGAGGCTTATCAATTAAAACTTTATTAGATCTTAGATTTTCATAAACATAATTACCGACAGAATTTAAAATATTTCTAGATTTATTTATATAATTTGAGTGATCATTTTCATAAGCTTGTATTGCTGCATATTGAATTGGTGCACTAACTGCAGAAAAAGTTTCACTAGCTAATACATTAATCATATTTTTAATTTCCACCAAATTGTTAGGAATTAAAAAATATCCCAATCTCCATCCGCCAGCTCCACACCATTTACTTAGTCCAGTGCTAATAATTGTTTTTTCAGGACAAAAATTAGATATAGATTTATAATCATTTTCAAAGGTTAACTCTGAATAAATTTCATCAGACAATATTATTAGATTATATTTATTAGCTACTTTAGAAATTTCTTCTAAATTTTCACAAATTTGTCCTGATGGGTTATTTGGTGAGTTTAAAAATAAAAGATAGTTTTTATTTTTATCTTTTAAAATTACTTTTTCAATCTCAGCTGCTGTTGGAAACCAATTATTTTCTCTTTCAGTTTGTAAAATTTGAATTTTGTTTCTACCCAATATTGCTTGAGGAGCATATGAAACCCAGCTTGGAGCGGGCAATATTATATCTCCATCAAATATAACATGTAATAAAAACATTAGCTCTTTTGAACCAGGACCAATAATTACATTTTCAGATTTATAGTCGTAATTTTTTTTATTTGATGTGTATTTTGCAACTACATCTCTTAGTTCTGAAAGACCTTGCATTGGTAAATATTTATTTTGATGTGCGTTATTTTTAAGCTCATTAACAACATCTTCAGGAACTTTAAATGGGGATTGCCCAAAACCAAATTTATATATTTTTTTTCCTTGTTCTTCTAATTTTCTAGAAGTTTCATTAATTAGCAAAGTAGAAGATGGTTTTAAATCTTTGACTAAATTTTTTAGCATTTTTATTTTGTAAATTACTATTATAGAATTAATTTTAATTATGATAATCTAAGTATAGTTAATAGCAAAATGAGAACTTTTTAACCTCCGATTCGGTCATGTTTTAGTCTATTTTTGTTCTTTAACACCAACAATATCTGGTAGGTATAAAAAAAGGTACACCAAAGGTAGAAATGACTAAATACAAAATTACTGCTGTTCTCGGACCTACTAATACAGGCAAAACCCATCTAGCTATCGAGACTATGCTTTCATTTGAATCTGGCATGATAGGTTTTCCCTTGAGATTATTAGCCAGAGAAGTTTATGACAAAGTAATAAAAAAAATTAGTATAGATAAAGTTGCTTTAATAACTGGTGAGGAAAAAATTATTCCAACCAATGCTAAATATTTTTTATGTACAGTCGAGTCTATGCCAATTGATAAACATTTAGATTTTGTTGGTGTTGATGAAATTCAAATGTGTGCTGATCATGAAAGAGGTCATATTTTTACAGATAGACTTTTAAATATGAGAGGTGAAAAACTTACAATGCTTATGGGTTCTAATACTATCAAGAACATAATTTCAAAGTTAGATGGGGATATAGAATTTATAAATAGAGAAAGATTTTCAAAATTAACATACTCAGGCCATAAAAAAATTTCAAGAATAAATAGAAAAACAGCAATCATAGCTTTTTCTGCGGAAGAAGTTTATGCAATAGCTGAATTAATTAGAAGACAAAAAGGTGGCGCAGCAATAGTGATGGGGTCTTTAAGTCCAAAGACTAGAAACGCTCAAGTAGAACTTTATCAGTCTAGTGATGTTGATTTTTTAGTAGCAACAGATGCTATAGGAATGGGTATTAATATGGACTTAGATTATGTTTATTTCTCTAATCTTAAAAAATTTGATGGAAAAAAATTAAGAAAATTAAATTTATCTGAAATAGGTCAAATTGCTGGTAGGGCTGGAAGATATTTAAACGATGGTAGTTTTGGTATTACTGGTGATTGTAAAGAAATAACAGCTGGGGATGTAGAACTATTAGAGAACCATAAATTTGAAGAAATAAAAACTTTATTTTGGAGAAATTCAAACTTAAATTTTAATAATCCTTTTAGTTTGATAAAATCTTTAGAAGAAAAACCACAAATGAGATGGTTGCGAAGAATTCATGAATGTGAAGATGAAAAAGCTCTTAAATATTTTTTAAAAGATAAAAGCTTAATTAATTTAGATTTTGATAATAAATTACTTAGTCTTTTATGGGAATGTTGTCAAATTCCTGACTTCGTTAAAAAAACGTACGGAAATCACTATGAAGTCATAGGTAATGTTTTTAAATATTTAAGTAACGAAAAACATCAAATTACAGATGATTTTATGAGATTACAGCTAATAAAGCTTGATAAACTAGAAGGAAATGTAGATTCTTTATCAAATAGAATTGCAAATGTTAGGACTTGGTCTTATGTTTCAAATAAAAATAATTGGACAGAAAATCAAAACTATTGGATTGAAAAAACAAAATATCTAGAAGATAAACTTTCGGACAGACTTCATGAAGAACTCACCAAAACATTTATTGATAAGAGAGCGAGTATTCTAGCAAGAGGCTTAAAACAAGATATGGAATTCAAAACAGAAATACTGAGAAATAATGATGTAATGATAGATGACCAGTTTATTGGAAAAATAAATGGTCTTAAATTAGTACTAGATTTAAAAAAAGGTGCCTTAGAAACAGATATTAAATCTTTAAAAAAAGCTGCAAGACAAACTATTGGGCCAGAATTAGAAAAAAGAATTCAAATTATTATTGATACAGGCTTGATTGAATTAAATAATGATTTCAAAATTTATTGGAATGATTTTCCTATTGCCAAACTGTCGTCAGGTCATGATTATTTAAATCCGAATATTGAGCTAATAGTTGATGATATTATTGAACCTATCCAGAAACAAAGACTAAGTGTATACATCAATAAATGGATTCAAGATAAAATTAATCTAGTTCTTAAAAGTTTAATAGATCTAAAAAATCTTAAAGATAAAAATTCCTCTATCAAAGCTTTGGCATATCAACTTTATGAAAATAATGGAGTATTAAAAAGAGAACAGGTTTCCGAATATCTTACATCTCTTGGTCAAAATGAAAGAAAAATTTTAAGAAATCTAGGTGTAAAATTTGGTAGATACCATGTTTTTTTATATCAATTAATTAAGCCTGAAGCAGTATCATTAAGAATATTATTATGGAAAAATTTTCATCAAAAATATTTTAATATTAAGCCACCTACATTTGGTTTAAATTTTTTAGATGACAAAGAACTCAGAAATAAAAATTTCTTACTTTTATGTGGATTTGAAAAATTTGACACATTTTTTGTAAGAATAGACATTCTTGAAAGATTATTTATGTTAATTATAAATTCATCAAATTCAAAAGAAAATAAAGAAATCAAAATGATACCCGAAATGTTAAATCTATTGGGTTGCAGCAAAGATAATTTTAAGAAACTTTTACAAAAAATGAATTATAAAATATTTGACAAGAATGATGAAACCTTTTTTAAATATAATCCTATTAAAAAATTCAACAAAAATTCAACAAAAAAAGTTTCTAATGAAAATCCGTTTAAAATATTAAAAAATTTAAATCTTGGATAAGTATTATGTTTTTCAAAAAAGATAAGTCTAACAATGAAAAAAGCTTTTTAGTTCAAACTTGTGCACTATTAATCCATGCAGCTAAAATTGATGAAAGCTATACCGAAAATGAAGAAGAAATCATAAAAAAAACTCTTTTAGAATTAGGCGCAACCAAGGAGAACATATCTCAAACTATTCATACGGCAAAAACAATTGAAGAAAATTCAAATCAAATCTTAAATTTTACAAAAGAGGTAAAACAACTACCTGAAGCAGATAAAATTAAAATTATCGAAGCTCTTTGGTCTATCATTTATTCAAATAATGATGCTGATATCTATGAGACAAATTTAATGAGACGTCTAGCAGGTTTGCTTTATATTGACCATAAAACTATGGGAAATATTAAAGACAAAATTAAAAAAGAAAAATTGTAATGACTTATATAGTTAATGACAAATGTATTAAATGTAAATTAACTGACTGTGTTGATGTTTGTCCAGTAGACTGTTTTTATGAGGGTAAAAATATGCTTGTAATTAAACCGGATGAGTGTATAGATTGTGGCGTTTGTGAGCCTGAATGCCCAATTGATGCTATCAAAGCTGATACTGAGCCTGGTAGTGAACAGTGGTTAGAAATCAATAAGAAATATTCCGAAATCTGGCCAAACATAAGTGAAAAAAAAGATCCTCCTACGGATCATGAAAAATTTAAAAATGAGCAAAATAAATACGAAAAATATTTTAAAGAAAATCTTTAAAGGTAAAACTGAAAAAAAAACTAAAAAAAAAGTTGCTGCTAAAAAAGTAACTAAAAAAAAAAAAAATAAAAAAGAAAAAAGAAAAAAAATTAAAAAGATTGTTACCAAAAAAACTAAAGTTGCTTCAAAAAAGATTATTTCTAAAACTTCTAAATTAAAAAAAACTACCAAGGTTATCGAGGAAAAAGAAGAACAAAAAATTAATAATTTAAGAATTTCAAAAAGTAATGAGGTAAAACCTGAAATTAAAAAAGTCAAAAAACAAGAAACTGAAAAAAGAGAATATAAAATTAAGGATCATGTTGTTTATCCAAAACACGGCGTTGGTCAAATTACTGAATTTAAAAAAATTAATATAGGTGGCATCGATGTTGAAACATACATAATTAAATTTGAAAAAGACAAAGCTAATGGGATGGTACCAGTAAATAAACAATCCCACTTGAGACCTTTAGCAACAATCAATCAAGTTAAAAAAAGTATCTCTATTCTAAAAAGTAAACCAAAAATAAAAAGGTCTATGTGGAGTAGAAGAGCTCAGGAATATGAAACTAAAATTTCATCTGGTAAAATCTATGAATTAGCTGAAGTAGTAAGAGATTTAAATAAAGGTGATGATCTTATGGTCGATCAATCTTATAGTGAAAGACAATTGTTTGAAAAAGCGTACGAGAGAATTTTATCAGAATTCAAAATTGTAATGAATGTATCATTAGAAGATACACAAAAGAAACTGGATAAAGCTTTAAAAAGAAATTTAGGTGGACAAGCTCCAGCAGTAGCAACTGCACCAAAAACATCAACTACAGAATTACCTGTTGAAGAACCTATCACTGATTCAGACGAAAATTTAGATGAATAAAAAAAACGCCTCTCATACGATATGTAATGAGAAGCGTTTTTAGTAAAGATTAGTAAGTTACTATCTTTTTCTTCTTCTAGCTTTTTTAGCTTTTTTAGCTTTTTTCTTAGTTTTCTTTGCTGCCTTTCTTTTTGTTTTTTTAGCAGCTTTTTTTCTTTTCTTAGGCATCTTTAGCTCCCTGTTTAAGTTAAACGAATCAAATTGATTCGTTATTACTATATTTTTATTTTTTTATACAAGTTATGTCAATTCTTTAATTAAAATGTAAATTTCAAAAAATTTTTTAATTTTTTTTTTAAATTTAATTTATTTAATTTATTTAATTTAGTTAATGTTTATGCGATTAATAAACAATATATAAAATATAATTTAATAAAGTTTTTCTAACTGATTTTTATATTTTTCTGTAACTTTTTTTCTTTTTACTTTCATTGTTGGTGTCATTAAACCATTTTCTATAGAAAAATTTTCATTTATTAATTTAATTCTTTTTATTTTTTCTAATAAAGTTAATTTTTTATTTATTTTTTCAATTATATTTTTAATTTTTTCATGTTCATTTAAAAAATCTTTACTAGGCACTATTAAAGCTACCAAATAATTTTTTTTATCACCATAAACCATACATTGATCAATTTCTGGTTCATTTGTAATCATATTTTCAATTTTAGCTGGCGAAATATTATCTCCTCCTGCACTTACAATAATATCTTTTTTTCTATCAGTAATTTTTAAATAACCATCTTTTGGATCTATTTCTCCTATATCACCTGTGTGAAGCCATCCATCAATAATTACTCGGTCAGTTTCTTCTTTTTTGTTCCAATATCCCAACATTACATTTTCACCTTTAACTAAAATTTCTCCATCGTCAGCAATTTTAACTTGATTTCCTTTAAAAGGTGGTCCAACAGTTTCTACTTTTATCTTATGTATAGGGTTGCAACTTACTACTGGCGATGTTTCTGTTAAACCATAACCTTGAAGAGTAGGTAGTCCTACAGAATTCAGGAATTCTCCTATTTCTTTATCTAATGCACCTCCACCAGAAACAAAAGCTTTTAAATTTCCACCAAACTGTTTTTTTATTTTTTTTCTAACTAATACCTCAACTATTAAATTTATTAATTTTTCAGAAAAGGTCATTGTTTGGTTTAATAATTTTTTCTTACCTAATCGAAGAGTTGCTTCAATTAATTTGGCTTTAAAGCCTGTTTGTTTTTTTAAATTAATATTAATTTTGTTATAAAGATTTTGATAAAATCTTGGAACAGCTGTCATAATTGTCGGTTTTGCTTCGGATATATTTTCTAAAAGTTTTTCTATTTTTTCCGCATAAAAAACTTTTGCCCCCACAGCTATCTGTGCGAATTGTACACAGTGTTCATAAGAATGAGATAGCGGGAGCCAAGTTAAAAATACTGGCCTTGAATTAAATAATGGCTTCATAATTTCACAAGCTCCTACAAGATTATTTAAAATACCTCCATGACTCAAGATTACTCCTTTCGGATTTCCTCCAGTTCCTGAAGTATAAATTATACATGCTGGCGAAGTTCTTTTTAATTTATTATTTTGGATCTTATCTTCTTTTAATAAATTATTTTTTAATATTGTGTTAAAGTCTAAATATTTTTCTTTACTAATTAAATTTAAATTATTAACAACTTTATTGACTTCGTCTAATGTAATAACTTTTTTAATAAAATCTTTTTCATTAATAATATTACTTAATTTTCTTAGCATTTCATTATTTGAAACTATAACTAAGCTAGGTTCACAATCTTCAATTAAGTACTTATAATCCTCTTCTGTATAAGTTGTATAAGCTGGTACTGTAATTCCGCCAGACAACATGATGGCTAAATCAGAAATAAACCACTCAGGTCTATTCTCTGACACTAGAAGACATCTGTCGCCTTCTTTTATATTTTTTTTTATTGTTTTTGATAATTTTAAAATATTTTTTTCTGTTTCTTCCCATGTATATGATTTTTTGTTATTTGGGTTTAACCATTGCAAAAAAATACTTTTTTTATTTTGTTTACCTACTTGATAAAAAAATAATTCAATTAAACTTTGTAAATTATCTAAATTCATAATTCTTTGGTGGGCGAAGAGAGAATCGAACTCTCACTTCTTGCAAAACACGATTTTGAGTCGTGCGCGTCTACCAGTTCCGCCATTCGCCCTTTTATCATTAATTAATTAATATTTTAAATAGTATAAGAACTAAAATTATAATAAAACCAAAAAATGTTTAAAACTCTTTACAAAAAATGTTTAGATTTAGCCTCTCATAAAAGTTCAAATTTTTTTTTAGGTTTTGTTTCATTTATAGAAAGTTCTTTTTTCCCTATACCACCTGACGTCATGATTATCCCTATGGTTATAGCAAAAAAGAAAAGTTATTTAAAAATATTTTTAATAGCTTCAATATTTTCGGTCTTAGGGGGTATTTTTGGCTATATGCTTGGTGCTCTCTTTTTAGATATGTCTATGAGTGTAATTGAGTTTTATGGATACGAGAACAAGGTCTCTAGTTTAAAAAATAGTTTATCTCAAGGTGAGGGTTTTCTTACTTGGCTAAGCATTCTTTTTTTAGCAGGTTTTACTCCTTTACCATATAAAGCATTCACTATTGCAAGTGGATTAATTGGTTTTAATATATTAATTTTTATAATAGTGAGCTTAATCTCAAGAAGCCTAAGATTTTTTCTTATCTCATATCTGTCTTATAGATTTGGTGATTTATTTACAGAATTTATGAATAAACACGGATCAAAATGGTTTACCATTTTGGGTTTATTTATAATTTTGATATTTGTTATCATACTTTTAATTTTAAAATTTAATGATTAATTTAAACAAAAAAAAAATTTTTCAACTTATCTTTTTAATAAGTTTATTATCATTAATTTCCGCATACTTCATTGAATATATTTTAGGACACCAGCCATGTAATTTATGTTTGATTGAAAGAATACCTTATATGGGAGCATTAATTATAATCATAATTAATTTTAAATTAAATTATTTAGAAAAGTATTTTATACTTTTATTGCTTTTTATTTTTTTAGCTGGCACGCTGATATCTTTATATCATTTGGGTATTGAGCAAGGTTTTATTACAGAATCCCTTGTCTGTGATCTAAAAAATAGTTCAAAAATTTTATCTAAAGAAGAAATATTACAACAATTACAGCAGAAAATTGTTAGCTGCAAAGATGTAACATTTAAAATTTTTAATTTTTCACTTACAACTTTAAATACATTAATATCTTTATTAATAACAATAGTTCTTACTAAAGAATATTTAAGCTATGAAAAAAACAAGTAAAAAAAAAATTGAAGAATTTATAAGAGTGGACCATGCTGGTGAACGAGGTGCTATAAAAATATATGAAGGTCAATTGTTAGCTTTAAATACTTTTATTAAAAATGATAAATTAAAAAAAACAATTGAAGAAATGAAAGAGCATGAAAAAGAACATTGTGATTATTTTGAAAATGAAATTAAAAAAAGAAATATTAAACCTACGAAACTTTTACCTTTATGGGATTTATTAGGTGTTGGATTAGGATTTGGATCAACAATTCTTGGTAAAAAAGCTGCTATGCTGTGTACAGCTTCAGTTGAAGAAGTTATTCAAGAACACTATGCAAATCAAATAAAACAAATTGAATCAGATGAAAAAAAATTAAAAGATAAAATTATAAAATTCAGAGAAGATGAGTTAGACCATAAAGATATTGCCTATGAAGAAGGCGCTACTAAAGAGGGGCCTTATTCAATATTAGATAAAATCATCAAAACAGGTTCAAAGATTGCAATAAATATATCTGAAAAAATTTAAGACTCTAACTCAACATCCCAATACAAATAATCCATCCAACTTTTATGTAAAAAATTTGGTGGAAAGTTTTTACCATTTTTATGCAAATCTTCAGTTGAGGGTCTGTATGGATTTTGATTAAGAGACATACCTGAATACTTTAATAACTTTCCTCCCTTTCTTACATTGCATGATGAACAAGCTGTAACCACATTACTCCAATTGGTTTCACCTCCTTTTGATCTTGGTAACAAGTGATCAAAAGTAAGCTCCTGTTTACTTCCACAATATTGACAAGAGAACTTATCTCTTAAAAATACATTAAATCTTGTAAAACTAGGCTTTGATTGTGGTATAATATAATCTTTTAAAGCAATAACACTTGGCAATTTCATATCAAATGATGGACTTCTAATTGTTCTATCGTAATTACTTACAATTATAACTCTATCTAAAAAAACAGATTTCACTGTGTCCTGCCAAGACCATAAAGACAAGGGGTAATAACTTAATGGTCTATAGTCAGCATTAAGAACTAAAGCTGGACATTTTTCTAATGAAACATTTTGTTCAAAAAAATTATTCATTAACTATTTTTAACTCAGTTGAGTTATTTTATCAATAATAAGAGGTATTAAATTTTTTTAAAATATAATTAAGAGCTGTACTTGATGCTTCTATCGGAATATGATGATCACAATTTTTAATTAATAATGTCTGAACATCAACATTATTTCTTATCAAAAAATCTTTTGCTTCTAACAAATGTGTTGATGGCACAATTTGATCTGTCTCGCCGTGTATTAATAAAGTATCTGTAGAATTTTTTATTCTATTTTTTAAATTATTTTGATCAATAATTTTTCCAGAAAAACCAACAATACAGGAAAATTTTTCTTCTGAAGTTAAACCAACACTTAATGACATCATACATCCTTGGCTAAATCCAGATAAACATATTTTATCGTTTGTTAAATTAAATTCTTGCTTAATTTCATCAATAAATTTTTGAATTTTTTTTTCAGCATTTATAGATTGTTCAAGAATATATTCTGAGTCATCTTTAGTAAGATCAAACCATTGATATCCTGAAGGATTGATAGGGCAAATTTCATGTCCATCTGGGCAAATATAAACTGTATTTGACATATGTTTTTTCCAATTTAAAGACAACATACTTATATCTTTGCCATCACCACCATAACCATGAAGCAAAATAATAGCATTTTTTATTTCAATTCCATTTTCTGGTTTTATAATTATAGAATTTAGGCAAAATTTCATAGCTGATTAATTATGTTTTTTATTTCTCAAAACACATTACAATAAATATATGGTTTCAGGAATATTTGTAAAAATTTTATCTATCACTCTCTCTATTAGCTATTGGGATTGTTTTGATATTAGGTATTGGCACTCTTTTTAAAGGTGATGAAACTAGTAAAAAATACTCTAATAAATTGATGCAACTAAGAGTTTTTTTACAATTTATAGCAATACTTATGCTAGTTGGATTTGCCTATTTTTTTAAAAACTAATTATATTTTTTTAACCATTCAATAAATTTTAAATCGTCAAAATCTATAGAGCCTATTATTCTTGCAAATTCTTTTCCTTCAGTGTTAAAAAGTATCGAAGTTGGTATTCCTCGCAATGAAAGTTTTTTAGCTAGAGTAATTGAGTTATCAAAATAAGGTTCTAAATTTTCAATACTTAAATCTTCAAAAAAATTATTAACCTTTTTGATATTTTCTTTACTAATATTAATTGCGAAAATTTTTAAATTATCAAATTTTGGGTTATTTTGAAGTCTATCTAAAGATGGCATCTCTTCTTTACAAGGTTCACACCAAGTTGCCCAAAAATTCATCAGGACTAAGTTTCCGCTAAAATCTTTAATATTAATTTTTTGATCTTTTTTGTTTAAAAAAATTAGATTATCATATGCTTTTAGGTCTTTATGTATTACTATATTTTTTATTTCAGGTAAATCATTAGCCACAACATTTGTAATCAAAAAAGTAAATATTATTAAGAATCTCATGCTAAATAGGTATAATTAAATATCATGAGAAAAAATAAAAACAACCAAGCAATTTGGAATACCAGAATTAAAAAAAATTCATCAACTTTGTTTCAGAAAGTAGGTAATTCTATAGATATTGATAAGAGACTTTATAAAGAAGATATTCAAGGATCAATTGCACATGTTGAAATGCTTTTTAAACAAAAAATTATTTCTTTTAAAATTAAAAATAAAATTATCTATGGTTTAAATAAAATAGAAAAAGAAATATCTAATAAAAAATTTGAATTTAATAAAAAATATGAGGATATTCATATGAATATTGAAAAAAGACTTTTTCAAATAATTGGTGATGAAGCAGGATATGTCCACACAGCAAGATCAAGAAATGATCAAGTTATTACTGATTTTAAAATTTGGATTAAATCTGCAACTAATGAAATTAACCTCAATTTAGATAAAATAATTAAAAGTACTTTAAAATTGGCTGATAAAAATATTGATACCATTATGCCAGGTTTTACACATCTAAAGAACGCACAAGCTATTTCTTTTGCTCACTACCTTATGGCATATGTTGAGATGTTTAATAGAGACAAAAAAAGATTTGTTAATAATTTAGATAACTTAAATGAAAACCCATTAGGTGTTGCTGCTTTAACTGGAACTTCTTTTAATATAGATAGAAATTATACTAGTAAAAAACTTGGTTTTAAAAAACCTACAAATAATTCGATTGATACTGTTTCTGATAGAGATTTTGTTTTAGATTTTTTGTATAGCATTTCAGTATGTTCAATGCATATTTCAAGAATTGCTGAAGAATTAATCATTTGGAGTTCTGATGGTTTTGGACTATTAAATTTATCAGATAAAGTTGTAACGGGATCTTCTATAATGCCCCAAAAGAAAAACCCCGATCTTCTAGAATACTTAAGAGGAAAATCCGGTAGCAGTTATGGTAATTTATTTTCTATGCTTACAATTTTAAAAGGACTGCCACTATCTTATTTTAAAGACCTTCAAGATGATAAGGAAATTGTTTTCAAATCAAATGACACTTTAATAAGTTGTCTTAAAATTTTTGACGAGATACTTAAAAATTCTAGCCCAAACAAAAAACGGATGCTTGAACTTGCAAACACGGGATATATTACTGCAACAGATTTAGCAGACTATCTTGTAAAAAACCATTCGATGTCATTTAGAAAAGCTTATCAAAAAACAGCAGCTGTAGTTAATTTGGCTGAGAAAAAAAAGAAACGACTCGATCAGTTGAGCTTAAAAGAATTAAAAAAAATTGAGCCAAAATTAACCAACAATGTTTTAAAAGTGTTTGATTTAACAAATTCTGTTAATTCTAAAAAATCTTATGGAGGAACATCTTTTGATAATATCAAAAAAATGATAATAAAATATAAGAAACAAAAATGATTAGAAAAATTACCTTGATCTTTTTACTATATTGCTTGTTAGCTTCCTGTGGAAAAAAAGGGGATCCTGAATACAAAGATCCAGAACAAAAAACTGAAATGAAAATAATCCTTACTAATAAGGCTTAATGAAATATATAAAAAAAAAACTTATTATTGAAAGAGTAAAAACACAAGAAATTGCTAAAAAATTTAACACACCAACTTATTGTTATTCTTATAATCAATTAAAAATAAATATTATTAATTTTAAAAAAAACTTTAAATCATTTTCTCCCCTAATTTGTTTTGCTATTAAATCTAATGCAAATGTAAATCTAATTAAGGAAGTAAAAAAATTTGGTTTAGGAGCAGACGTTGTTTCGGTTGGAGAACTTATGATAGCTCTAAAAGCTGGCATTGACCCAAAAAAAATTGTTTTCTCAGGTGTAGGCAAAACATCAAATGAAATAAGTTATGCTATTGATAAAAAAATATTATTAATCAATGCAGAGTCTAAAAGTGAAATAAAAGAAATTGATAGAATAGCTAAAATTAAAAAAAAGAAAGTACAAATTGGTATAAGATTAAATCCTAACACAGACGCAAAAACTTTAAGTCAAATTTCAACTGGTAAAAAAGAAAATAAGTTTGGTGTAAATGAAAAGATTTTTCTAGAACTTGTTAGTTATTGCAAAAGTTCAAAAAATATTAGTCTAAAATGTTTAAGTGTTCATATTGGAAGTCAAATTTTAGACCATAAACCTTATGAAAAAATGCTTAAAATAATTAATAATATTATTATTAAAACTAAATATAAATTTGAATTCATTGATTTAGGTGGTGGAATGGGGATTTCCTATCATGATAATAATAAAAAACTTGATTATAAAAGATATAATATAGCTATTAAAAAATTTTTAAAAAAACATCCGTCGAAAATAATTTTTGAACCAGGAAGATCTATAGTTGGAAATATCGGATTCTTAATATCTAAAGTTATTTATATTAAAGAAAATAACAAAAAAGATTTTATTATACTAGATGCGGCTATGAATGACTTTATGAGACCTGCTTTATACGGGGCAAATCATAAAACATTACCCTCGATAAAAACAAAACAAAGATCAAAAAAAACCTATGAATTTGTAGGTCCCATTTGTGAAAGTACAGACAAATTTACATCATTAAAAAATTTTCAAAAATTAAAAGAAAAAGACATTATTGTTATATGTGATGTTGGTGCATACGGGATGTCATTAAGCTCAAATTATAATGTAAGACCAAAACCAACAGAATTACTGATCAAAGGATCAAAAATCAGAGTTATAAAAAAAAGACAAAAGCACAAAGATTTGATGTAGCTTTTGACAGGAATGATTAGAAACTTCATATTTTCAATATTCTTTTTTAGTGGAATAATTATTATTTCATTATTTTTTTTACCTGCTTTTTTTTTACCTCAAAAAGTAGTTTTGTTTGGTGGTAAATTGATGGGTTATTGGACAAGCTTATGTCTAAAGTTTTTTTTATCCACAAAAATAATAATCAAAGGTAAAGAAAATATTTTAAATAATGAAAAGTTTTTTATTGCTGCATCTCATCAATCAATGTTTGAAACATTTTATCTTCAAACCATTTTTAATTCACCAGTTTTTATTTTAAAAAAAGAGTTACTTTTAATTCCAATTTTTGGATGGTACCTAAAGAAAATTGGATCAATATCAATTAAAAGAAATAAAATTACTAAGGATAACTTAAAATTCTTTGAAGACATCTCTAAAATAATTAATGACTCAAAAAGACCATTAATAATCTTTCCACAAGGTACTAGAGTTTTGCCTAATGAAAGACCACCTTTTAAAAAAGGTGCGGCAAGGATTTATGAAGAGTTAAAAATTTCTTGCCAACCAGTTGCCATTAACTCAGGGTTAGTTTGGCCTAAAAAAGGTCTTAAACAAAGCAATAAAGTTATAACTATTTCAATCTTAAAACCAATAATAGCAGGTCACACAAAAGAAGAATTTATCAAAATTTTGGAAAATGGGATTTACGAAGAGCTTAGTTTATTAAACTAGCCCTTCATAGGCATGACTACAAAAATACTATCAAAATCACCTGGATCTTTAATTAAAGCTGGCGAACCTGTATCATTAAAAAATATTTCAACTCTTTCTCCATCTAATTGAGCGGCAACGTCAATTAAATATCTTGAATTAAAACTTATTTCCAAATCATGATCAAATTTTACGTTTAATGTCTCTTTACCATCGCCACTATTTGTATTGTTAACCGAAAGGTCTAATATATCTTTTGATAAATTAAATTTAACACCATCTTTTTTATCCAAAGATACTGAGGCAACTCTATCAACTGAATTTAAAAATAATTTTAAATCTATTTCTAATTTTTTTTGATTATTTTTAGGTATTACCTGAATATAATTAGGAAATTTTCCATCAATAAGTTTTGAAATCAATATGCTATTATTTAATTCAAATTTGATTTTTGATTTAATATTAGATACTTTAACATCCCCATCATAGCTATCTAGCAACGAGCATAATTGAAAAATAGTTTTTTTTGGTAATATAATTGATTCAAAATCAATTTTTTGATCTAATCTTATTTTTGAAATTGACATTCGATGACTATCTGTTGCTACAGCTGTTAAATAATTTTTATTTTCAACTTCTGTCTGATGAAAATAGATCCCACTTAAATAATGTCTTGTTTCATCATTGGAAACTGAAAATTTACATTTATTCAACAATTTCAAAAGCTGTTTAGATTTAATTATAAATTCATTTTGATTAAAATTTTCATCAGTTAGTGGAAATTCTGTTGCACTAATACAATTTAGGTTAAAAATAGATTTTTCAGACTCAACTTGTAATTTACTAATATCTGTCAAAGATAAGTTTATTTTTTTACCAGAAGAAAATTTTCTTATAATGTCGTACATAATTGATGATGATGTTGTTGTTCTGCCTTCTTCTAACACTTCAACATTATTTAACTGATGAATAAATATTAAGTCTAAATCTGTGGCTGTTATTGTTAACTTTGAATTACTAGCATCTAATAAAATATTTGACAGTATTGGGAGCGTACTTCTCTTTTCAATTACACCTTGACAATAATTTAATGCCTGCTGAAGATCTTGTTGATTTACATTAAATTTCATTATCTTTATTATTGTATAATATTTGGTTTTTTAGCTTATTTATATTATCTGCCATCTCAAGATCTTTTTCTTTAATTTTTTCAATAGTTTTAACAGAATGTATTATAGTTGTATGATCTCTATTTGAAAACTCTCTTCCTATTTCTGGTAAAGATTTTGAAGTTAATATTTTTGTTAAATATATTGCAGCTTGTCTTGGTCTAACAAGATATCTAGATCTTCTTGAAGAAAGCATTTCATTTTTGCTTATTTTAAAGAATTTACAAACTGTTGTTTGAATTAAATCTATTGTTACTTTATTTTCCGACAGATTTAACAAGTCTTTTAAAACAATCTTAGTTTCAGCTAAACTTGGTACTTTATTGTAAATTCTTGAAAACGAAACTATTCTATTTATTGCTCCAACTAGCTCCCTAATACTTGCTGTTATTTCAGTACTTATAAAATCTTGTATTTCTTTTGATATTTGTAGTTGATCAGAATATAAATTGTTCAATTCTTCAGTTTTTTTTTCAACAATTTTTTTTCTAAGCTCTAGATCCGGTTTTTGAATATCAACAACTAAACCACCAGAGAATCTAGATTTAATTCTGTCTTGAATTCTTGATAATTTGTTTGGCGCTCTATCAGCTGATACTATTATTTGTGAACCTTTATCTAACAGTGCGTTAAAGGTATGAAAAAATTCTTCCTGCATTGCCTCTTTGCCGCCCATAAATTGAATATCATCAATTAATAAAATATCAGTATTTCTGAAATACTCTTTAAACTTAACCATATCATTAGCTTTAATTGATTTTACAAACTGATACATAAAACGCTCAGCGGATATAAACATTACCTTGTTAACTTTCTTTAGTTCAATTCCGATAGAATTTAATAGATGTGTCTTACCCATTCCAACACCACCATAAATATAAAGTGGATTATAATGAGATATATTTTCTGAAACTTTTAATGACGCTTCAAAAGCAAGTTTATTGCTAGTGCCAGTAATAAAGTTATCAAACCTTTTATTTGGATCTATTCGGTTATACTGCAGGTAAGAGTCTTTTATGAATGAAACATTTTCATTTGTGTCAGGTAATTTTTCATTAATCTTTGTATTTTCTAAATTTTGACTTGTATTTTTGTCATCGATCTTAAATTCAATTCTAATAATATCTTTTTTATATAAACGGATAATCTGTAAAATTTGATCTAAGTATCTTGATGTAATCCAGTCTCTAATGAATCTTGTTGGAACAGACAATAATAAATAATTATTAAATTCATCTATAAAAGTAATTTTTTTAAGCCAACTTTCATAAACATCTAAACCTAATTTGGTTTTCATTTCAGACTGAACTAATTTCCATTCAAAGTGTTCGGACTTTAAACTATTTATATTTGTAGATTTATTCATATTGTGTAGGAAAATCCAGTTAGAACGAAATATAAAAATTTGCAACTACTTAATATTTTTTTTAAAAAAAAAATAAAATCTAGGATTGTAGAT
>Ga0208764_10000933_pt1 | contig 18934 bp, 9 predicted proteins | sample ETNtaG_18_FD_185762 | JGI IMG/M metagenome (GOLD analysis project Ga0208764, IMG submission 185762) | Marine microbial and viral communities from oxygen minimum zone, Eastern Pacific Ocean - ETNP201302SV91 (SPAdes) (version 2) | ecosystem: Environmental > Aquatic > Marine > Oceanic ... | reverse complement strand
CTGCTCTTCAGTCCACTCGACATCGTCGCCAAGTGCGTCTTTTCCTTGTTCCTCAAGAGTTGTTGCGACCTTTTCCGTAGTCCAAACCGTGTTGTCTTTCCAGGTATCCAAATCGGGATTTATCGAAGAAAGGGCTTGAGTGAGATCAAGTTCAATGGTCTCATCAGCCGCAGCTTCCGCCTGTGCAGCAACCCGTACGGCTTCGATTCGACCGAAATGTGCATCCCAAGCTTGTATGGCCTTCTGCATGGCAAAAAGAACGAATGAATGTTTGTTTGAGGCACGATCCCCCCCGCCAAATTCTCCCCGGCGGACTAGATATGATTCTCCAACACAAACTCCCACGTAAACGGTACCAACTGGTTTCCCCACATCCCCTCCTGTCGGGCCGGCAACACCTGTAATCGAAATGACCAGACCACTGCCGGATGACAATTGCGCACCTTGCGCCATTCCAAGAGCAACTTCATGACTAACGGCGCCACGTTTTTCCAATTTGGTTGGATTGACGCCCAATTGAGAGATTTTTGATTCATTCGAATATGTCACCCAACCCTGTGTAAACCACGAAGAGGCGCCCGAGATGTCAGTGAAACAACTGGCGAGTAAACCACCGGTACAGGATTCTGCAACAGACAGGCTCCAACCTTCCTTCTTCAGGCGCCGAACGAGCCGAGCCGCGAGCATGGAGGCCTCTTCACTCACGAACTGACGGCTTCAGCGGCTGTTCTTAGGCATGCCGACGGTATTTCTGCGGCTATATACATCCTGATAGGGCGCAGTAATGCCTTTGAACGGTCGCGTCAGGGTGGAGGTCTGTGAGCGACGTTGGATGGGGCGAAATCCACCGAAAGGTGATGGCAGCGGGTCTCATCCCTGCCCGTTCTGTTCGTGAACGATTGCTGGCCTTACCATCGATTGAACCTTTACTTCAGGCTGCTGAAAATACAGGTTGCAAGGGGATGTTGGATGAAAAAATGCTCGATTCATTGCTCGCCCAAACCACAACCAAAGTGGTGGCAAGAACAATTGCTCCAATTGCTGAACCCGAGCCTGTACCGGCCCCTAGGATTCACGACCTAGATCACTACAAATTAGCTGATTTCCCGATGCAGGCCAGAGATGTGGACGCTGAGATCACCGTGCATTTTGATATCACTGGAAAGAGTGTTACTGAGGGGAAGAAGGAGGACATTCAATCATGCTTTAACGATCGACTTAAGCAAATTCGGCGTTTGATTCTTGACAGGAATTTGCCCAATCGTCCAATCGCTGTAAATGAAGCCGTGCGGCAAAAAAAGCAGTTCACAGGCCGGGACAATGACTTCACAATCATTGGCCTTGTCAAGGATTCAAATACAACGAAAAATGGAAACTTGCGTTTTTCTCTAGAAGATTCGACGGGAGAAATCAGTTGCATGCTCATGCAACGTGATGAAGATAATCCAAATCAGGAAATTGTCCATGCCGGTTTGATGGATGATGATGTAATCGGAGTCAGTGGTACATTCAACACATCAGGGGACCTCATGTTTGCTGATGACATTCATTTCCCTGCCTTGACAAAGCATGAACGACGAACGGCTGGCGAAGACCAAGCCGTCAGTGCAGCTTTCATCTCTGACTTACATTTGGGAAGCAAGACATTCCTAGAACCGCAATGGCACAAGATGATTCAATGGTTCCATGATGACCCATTGGCCAAAACGATTCGGTATCTGGTCATCAGTGGAGATGGTGTGGATGGTGTTGGAATTTATCCAGGTCAAGATCAACATCTCAACATTCCTGATTTGTTCAATCAATACTCGCGCTTGGGGACCATGTTACAAGAATTACCAGATTGGGTCGAAGTGCTTCTCTTGCCAGGAAACCATGATGCTGTACGGCCAGCAGAACCGCAGCCGGCAATCGACCATGAATTGCAAACCGACTACAATAACACAATGTTTGTCGGAAATCCATGCGATTTCAGCCTCAATGGAGTTCGAGTCCTTTCCTACCACGGCGTATCCATCATGGATTTCGTTTCTTCATTGCGCACTGTCACCTTTGAAACGCCTGAAGCTGCCATGCGGGCAATGATTGATCGGCGGCACCTCGCACCTTCATGGGGTGGGAAAACACCACTTTCGCCAGAACCCGAGGACCGATTGGTGATCCAAGAAATCCCCGATATTTTCGTCACTGGTCACGTTCACGGGCACCATATAGAGACTTACAAGGGTATCAATTTGGTTCACAGTAGTACTTGGCAAGACCAAACTGACTACCAACGTATGCTAGGATTCCAACCCAAACCATGCATCCTGACCGTGGTCAATCTACACACCCACGCAATGGCGGCGATTCCATTCGTCTAATCTTCAAACAGGTCATCTTCGAGTAGTGTTGAATAATCCAACTCGTGTTTGCGTGTTCGAATGAATGCAACAAGAATCATGAGCACAACCAACAATAGCGCAATTTGGATGATGGGTTCGCCAAACAAATCGCCAATGTTTGCTTTCTCATCTGAATCCTCCTCAGTTTCACTTGGTTCTGAATCTGGGTCTGGTAATGAAGATGCGGCATCTTCCTCAGTAATTGTGAATTCCACACTAGATGTGTTTGAATTACCTGAAGCATCGGCAATTGTAACTGTTAATGTGTGTATTTCAAGCGCAGGGAGAACGGGGTAGGGAGCAATTGTCATATCATGATTCTTGCGAAGAGCGATGTCGTCTCCAGAGAAAGTTTGACCGCCGACTTCGATTGATTCCGTCGCTTCTTCACTTGTGTACCAAGTCACTCGCAGCAAGCCACCATCAAGTACCTCAACATCAAGATTCAACAGTTCTGGTGATGTGATATCGGTCTCATTGGATGTGTAAAAAGAGATTGAGGCAGGAGGAGCATCTTCAACCGTAATCGAACAATTATAGGCAGTTCCTGCGGAGAGTCCAGTCATCTGTAGAGCCTGAGAATAGAACATCATGGGTGTCTCAAGACTGTTGTCTGTACAGTTTACAATACCCGTGGCTGATTTTGTGGTTGACCAAGCGACAATCGCTGAAGATGTTGTAATACTTGATACACTAATGCCGAAAATTTGCTGTGCGACTTCAGGGAGTTCGATTCCAGTCAGGGTTGCATAGGTTTGTGTGTCGACATCATACGAACCGAGCATGGCTGCTTGATCGGTTGTATTGTCAAGGACCATGTCGATGATGTTCGGATCGTAATCTCGACCATCGACGGTGTTGGGGTCTGCTCCGCCACCCAACCGCCACGTCTTAGCCTCAGCATCGACATCGCGCCACTTGCCTGTGCCAAATCCATCTTGTGAACCGGCGACGACGATGAATCTGTAGTTTGGAATGTTTTCACCGATGACATTCTTAGACACTGTGATTGTGATGGTCTTGGAATCCTTGTCAGAAGAGACTTCGATTCCTTTGGCACTGGTCTCACCAGTACTGGCACTAACTGATTTCACTGCCCCAGGTTCACCGGTTACAGAAACGGCTACTTCCCAAGCCCAATCTTCGTGTGTTACGGCATAGGCGCCATCTAACAATTCGGTTTCACCATAGGTGGATTCTCCTTGATCCACATAAATTTGGACTATCTGATGGCTGAATCCATTGGAAAGGCCCCAATAATCGGTCATCTCGGCAAATGAAATCTCGAAGCGGGCATTCCATTCACTCTGACTCACCTTGAGATGGGTGATGTCGAAGAGGCCGGAGCCGGGTGCGAAATCACCTGCCAGCGGGTAGGTGTAATCACCATCTCCGGTTTCATCACCAGCAGCATCATCAATATCGAGTAGAGTAACCCATTCTTCCAAATCTGGCATCACCATTTCAGCAGGAGCTGGTGGGGCGACTTCAACATCTACTCCATCTCCATAAGCGTACGAATCTCGCCAACTGGACACAACCTTCACCCGGGTTGAATATCGTGGGGCAAGTCCTAGATCAGACCATGGAATCTGGAATTCGAACACCTCATCTACAGCACATCCACCCAGAATCGATTGGCCGGCTAGATTCCATCTCTCATTATCACCAATCTTACCTTTAGCTTCGAAAATATCGAATTTGGCTCGACCATCTTCCCACAACTCACCGAAGTTGAATGAAACCATGCTTTTCGCAGGGAAACCAAGTACTGTATTCCCATAATATGTCCTGAAATTGGTCTCAACCTCATTGAAGTTGATGGCGTTCGGTTGCATGAAGTAGATGGAAAGATCGGGCATCGACGTCATGTCCATTGCTTCCCAATCTGTTGGTGTACTACCCAAATCAATCCGCACGTAGACATTAGAGGCGTCATAACCCAAATGGAAGGACTCGATGTCCAACAGTTCGTCATCAGTGCCCGCATCATAGACGGCTGCACCATCCCATTCACCGGGCAATGCGATACCGTCAATCATCGGTTCGATGACCCCTCCATAGGGGGTTTCAGGCAAGGCAGGATTTGTCCACAAGTCGAGTAAATATGGAGGAAGGTCAAGATTGACGGCACGATAGATATTGGATAGATGAACCTTGAACAATACGTCCCACATCTCATCATAGCCGCTGTCTTGGTCCAGCCCATACCACCAGTACCAATCGCTACCTTCAGCGATGTACAGGCTTTCCCAAGCATCATCCAAACCCGCATGATTGGGGTTCTCTACCTCAAAGGCGGCAAGGGCTTGCCGGGCTTCGACTGTGCGTTGCCAAGCAAGGCTCTCCTCCGCCTCTCCTGCCCATGTTGACAATGTTCCATCAATCCATGAGCCTGTGCCAATGACATCGATTTCAGGCAAGGTGAGATTCTTCTCAAGGAATTCGCCGGGTGTTGTTGTCACAACGGTCGGGTGTGTACTCAAACGACCGAACCATTCCTCTGTGAATGGACGACCATTGTCATGGTGTTGGAAGTCGGACATGAACATCCAATTCTCTCCATCCAGAGCCACTGTCAGCAAATGATCGCTCGGATCTTTGCCTTCATCAAGCAATTGTTGGCGGATATTGTCACAATATGCAAGAAAATCAGAGACTGCAGCCTCTGGTGTCATCGAACCATACTGGAAGGCGATTCGATCGCTAATCACGCGATCTCTGAAAACAGTTGCAACATCATCCACCATCCAAGGTGTTGCAAGATTGGATGCTACGGAAACGTCGATTGTTTGACCATTCATGTCGGTTGACTCCTCAAGATTGAGTTCGTCAGTAACCATCCATTCAATACCAACATCTGCCACAGGTTGAACCATTGAAGGTGACACAGATTGTTCACTAGGCCACATGCCAACAGGACGGAAACCCAACTCTTCTTCGAACAAATCCATACCATTCTGCAAATGATTGGTGACATCTTCTGGCCAGGAATCTTTGTTGACGCGAATCCCATCTTCAAAGGTCCATCCATCCATCATCAATAGAGGCATAATTGGATGATAATACGGGGTTGTCGTCAACTCAACTTGACCATTTGCGGCCAGTTCTGAATACATGGGGAGAATGTTCGACATATGTGCCTCTTGAGCATCAAGAACATATGCCAAATCGGTCAAGGTGTACTGTCCATTCTGCATGAACAAATCGATCAGCCCCTGATCACGGTGACTGGAGTTGTATTCTCCTTGAACATAGGAGGGGCTGAATTGAAAGAGATACCACAGCACCTGCAAGTCAAGGAAATCCTGTGAATCAAGCAAAGTATCATCCATGATTGTAGCCGGTTTCAAATTGTGCATCGTCATTCCATACAATTCTGAATAACGTTGACTCGAAGGGAATACCCAACCAACTCGTGAATCCTCAGACGTGACGTTGTAAATCCATCCTGAATTCCAAAATGATTGAAATTGCATCGTATGCAACTCAAGTGTAGTGGCATTTGGATATCCTTCTGAATTCCATGAACGACGAGCAATGTCAGTATGCACATCAAGTACACCATTTTCTGAATAATCAAGCAACTGCTCGATGAAAGATGGGACCAAGTTGTAGGTCACCTTGGTATCTGTGCCTGACAGAATACCTGGGCTGTCGACATATTCAGTCATTGCATGAACACGGACCCAAGGCATCTCAACCATGCCGGTCAACTTGTTCTTGTAATACGGTTGATGTTGGTGGAAAACAATGGCTAGATTCAGTGCATCATCAACCTTCTCAACAGGGGTATTCAAAGTTTGTATAGCCACATCGGAACTGGGTTGAGATATGGATCGATTCTCGATTTGATACCAATGAGTGAACGTTTCAGCCCCATTGGCCGAAGCAGGGTTCTCTTGGGGGAATGCAGTCCACACATTGCCAGCATCTTGCCATTGAGCCCACGCGACAATGCCAATGTTTTCTGGAGAATCAACACCGTCCCATGGAATTGCAATTTCCGTATTTGGATTGCCAGACCAACCGATCCAGGACGATGCTGTAGACGTACTGTCAACCCATGCAGTCCCATCATAGGTTTGCAACGATGAATACGAATTATCCTCAAGCACGAATGCATGATCTGCTGCAAATGGCAGTGTTTGTGACAAATCCCAATTCTTTGACAAGGGACTGCCACCTTCGCTTGTATTCAGATATACAAACAGGTCTGCCCCTTCACTCTCATCGGCCCAATCAGTACCCGACCATCCCAAGAATAGATGTGTAGAATTCCAAGTCATGCGAAATGTCACCGCATTGGCATCAGTGGACTGTAATGAGTCGCTTGCCCAATCACTCATATCACCATCTAGGACTATTCATCAGGAGTTGACGCTGAAACCATACCCAACCAAGCCGGTGCTAGAAATATGGCGACGAGGATGAAAGAAGTCCGACTCATTGCTCCGGCGAGTCCGTTTCACATCAAAGGTTTTCCACCCCCCCGGTCGAAGGCCGGACATGCGTGAGGCGGGGGTGCTGTGTCACATCACATCTTTGCCATCCGGAAAATTAGGGCCAGATGCATTCACATTCATCGATTTGATTGCCGAAGCGGGGATGACTGTGTGGCAAGTTTTGCCAATTACACCTCCTGATGAACATCAGAGCCCGTATGCATCAACAAGCGCATTCGCAGGGTGGGTCAAATTGTGCGACCCCTCGTTTGAAGAGGACCCCGATCACGATTTGGTTCGAGATTGGCTCAGTATCAATGCACATTGGGCATGGGATTGGGGGTTGTATGATGTTTTGAAAGAAGTTCACCAAGAAAAGCCGTGGTTTGAATGGCCTGAACCATTACGTGACCGCCATCCAGATGCCATTGATGAAGCCATGCAGATGTATATGCCTCGAATTAGGGGACGGATCATGAATCAAGTTCGATTTCAGCGAGATTGGATGATCCTACGACATTATGCTGCACAAAAAGGCGTCAAGTTATTCGGTGATTTACCTATTTTTGTTGCCAAAGATTCGGTTGATGTATGGGTACGACCACACCTCTTTCATCACGATGTAGTCGCAGGCGTACCCCCGGATTATTTCTCTGAAGATGGCCAGCGTTGGGGTACGATGCTATACAATTGGGAAGCTCATCGTGAAGATGATTGGACGTGGTGGAGAATGCGAATGTCCCGCATCTGCGGTTTGTTTGATTTGGTCCGTATCGACCATTTCAGAGGATTCGATTCGGCCTGGGCAATTCCTGTGGAAGAAAGTACTGCAAAAAATGGTAGATGGATGGAGGGGCCAGGTGATGAACTTCTACAAGCCATCAGCGATGTTTCAGGAGATACTCTGATTGTTGCAGAAGATCTTGGAATCATTCCTGAAAATGTGATAGAATTACGAAAGAGACACAACCTCCCAGGGATGTCTGTTCTTCACTTCGGATTTGATGACGAAAATGATGACAATCCGCATCGACCTGAAAATATCCCGCGTGATTGCATTGTATACACTGGAACACATGACAATGATACAACCATGGGTTGGTGGGAGAAGGCACCGAGCGAACGGAAGTTGAGAGTTATTGAATCAGGATTGGCGGGTGAAAATGCCTGTACTACACTCATTCGTTTGGCGATGGAATCACAATCACCTCTAGCGATTGTACCACTCCAAGATATTCTGCAATTAGATTCAGATGCTCGAATGAATACACCCGGTAAATCAACAGGAAATTGGGCTTGGAGATTTGATTGGCCTGAATTGATTAATGGCAATTGGAACGCCTTCAAACGCTGACCTGTTTCAAATCTCTACAGGGACATATTCATAGAACTGTGGAAACGGACCGAGATGGTCCGAATGAGTCTTGCTTACCTCTCCGCAGAAGTCGGCTTTGAAAGCGGGCTACACACCTATTCTGGGGGACTTGGTGTTCTCGCGGGTGACCACATCAAATCGGCGGCGGATGCTGGACTTGATCTCGTCGGGTGTACACTGCTATATCGTGAAGGATATGGCCGCCAACATTTGGATGAAATGGGGAACCAAACCGAGACATTTGGAGAAATCAATCCTCAGGAATACCTCGCTGATACAGGGGTGGTAATTTCCCTGCCGTTAGATGGCACCATACTCTATTCAAAAATCTGGATGTATTCGATTAAGGGGTTACCCACCTATTTCCTCGATACACGCCACCCTGACAATTCCCCGGGACATGCAAGCCTTGGAAATCGCCTATATGGCGGCGATGACTCGACTAGAATTCGACAAGAATATCTGTTAGGGGTTGGCGGAATACGTGCATTACAAGCCCTAGGGCACGAAATTACCGGTCTGCACCTTAACGAAGGTCACTGCACATTTGCAATGCTTGAAATGTTGCATCAAGGATGGTCTCGCGAAAAACTGCGGCAACGATGTCTCTTCACAACCCACACTCCGGTTCCAGCGGGGCATGATCGATTTGACTGGAGAGATGTGGAAGATGTTCTAGGTGAATTGATGCCAAATGATGCACAAGATCTGGTGGATGACGAACAAAGTTGCTCAATGAGTCACCTCGCTGTAGCTCTGGCCGGTCAAGTCAATGCCGTTTCAAACCTGAATGCCTATGTTGCCAGTGGGATGTTTGATGGGACACACATTCATCCGATTACCAATGGAGTTCATCACGAAACATGGACAAGCCCCTCTATGTCACACCTCTACGATGAATATCTCAAGGGATGGAGAAGTGACCCCACCACCTTGGCACATGCGGGGAGAATTCCTGACACGGCTCTGATGAATGCGAGGCGAGATGCACGTTCAGTACTGCGTGACCTCGTCAGAGTTTCAACCGGTGTCGAATTTCATGAAGACCGTTTAACAATCGGATTTGCACGCAGATTCGCGACATACAAGCGGGCCAATCTTGTCTTCAGTGATTTAGACAGGTTGCGGGAAATTGGAGCGGGTAATATTCAGTTTGTCTTCGCTGGAAAGGCCCACCCTCGTGATGAAGGGGGGAAGCAACTTATCCGAGATATTTTCGAAGGGGCCGCTCAACTTGTTGACGAAATTCCAGTGGCTTTCCTAGAGGATTATTCGATGGATACCGGTCTAGCGATGACCAGTGGTGTCGATATTTGGCTCAACAACCCGATTCGACCAATGGAAGCCAGTGGAACAAGTGGAATGAAGGCCGCCATGAATGGTGTCCCAAATTGCAGTATATTGGATGGATGGTGGCCGGAAGCTTGTGAACATGGAGTCAACGGATGGGGTATAGGCGAAGGTGAAGATGAACGCGATGATGTTAGAGATGCAACCGCTGTGTATGACACGCTTGAACAAGAAGTACTGGCTGCATGGAATGATGGACCCGAGCATTGGAATAATCTCATGCGAGCATCAATCGCTACAAGTGCACGATTTACCGGAGCGCGAATGATCAGTGAATATCTCAGATTCTATGCAAGTTTTGATCAATCATCTTGATTGCGAACCCGAATCACCAGTGTCACTAGGAATCCGCCTGCAATCAGTGTCAATACGCCGAGAGCGACCTTGATCAATTGACCTGCAGACATCCCCCCTGTACCCTGTGAATTACTGGAACCACTGGCCGATTGGTCATTTTCTATGCCCCCAGATTCTTCAGTCCGAATCAAATTTTGATCATTTGAACAACCATACTCATCAGTAGGCATACCTTCTTCCGTGTCTGGACAAATATCTGCGTAATCTGGCATTCCATCATTGTCTAAATCGGGGTCTGGGTCTGGGCCTGGGTCTGGGTCTGGGTCTGGGTCTGGGTCTGGGTCTCGGTCTGGGTCTGGGCCAGGGTACACGCATGTTCCATCATCGACTTCTGCAAGAGCGTCGAAGTTGCTTGCAGAGGAGTTCATACATCCCTCGACCAGAGGTTCAGGTTGAGGGTTTGTTTCATTTGTTCCATTTTCTGACCATATGACTGTGAAGGTGTGTTGCAGGGTTGAATTCGGACAATCATGCCAACCATCAGGGCCGCACGAAAGCAAACCCGCTGCGAAGGTGAGAGTGACCACTGTGCCATTGGGCACGGAAGGGTCGACCGAAAGTTGCCATTGGTAGGGATATGTCCCGTTATCTGGAATACCGTAGTACCACTCTAGGCCGTCGTAGAATCCAGTCACCCCAGAGTGGTCCGCTGTGGCATTGACGCCGGGATAATTGAGACCGAAATCACAGGTGTTGACCAAGTCGAGCATGATAGATAGTGTCTGATTGACACTGAGGTTGTCGAGAATGAGACAATGGGCGTCAGAGGCGGGTTGGGGAACGATAGTTTCACCGGGTTTCAGAAAAATAGCCACGCTGTGTGGACCTAGCATAAATCGGTGTTCAGAATCCATTGGGATCTCATCCAATGAATCATTTGCAACCCAATCCAAATCCAAGTCGAATTCAAAATCAGCAACACCACGATTCATCGCAATAATCGCTTGGTCAGATTCAGTTTTCATTGACCAAGCAACCGTATCTGTAGAATTGGATAGAGATGTATAGACGCCCCTGCGAAGGGCATCAGAATCCATCCTCAATTGGCCGATTGTGCTGATATTCTCTAACAATGAAATTTCCCGTGAAGTTAGATTCATTATGTCGCGATGAACATGACGGTTGTCGGGATCAGCACCTCCAAATTCCCCATACTCATCACCTTGGTAAATGGCTGCAGCGCCAGGTGTTGTCAGTAACCATGTGTAGGCTTGCAATGCCGCTTGATAGGGTTCGTCAGTCCCCGGTTGGCCCGGCAATCCATCTTCGACCCACTGGTTCCATTCATCCGCAGTACCTGAATCAGCACGACTCGTAAATCGAGGTACATCATGGCTGCCCACAAAGGGGACCATGGTGGCTCCTTCTACGTACTGATCTTGACTTCGAGCAGTCCAATAATCTAGATGTTGGTAATCCATATCACCAGATGTGAATACATTATCGACCACTGCATGATAAAGAACAAAATCAGCTTGACCATCAAGTGCATTGGGTCCAATGTAATTGTTTATGGTCCCATATTCACCGATATTTTCCTCTAGAGTATGGCCAGACCATCCCATTGCGGTCTCTCCTTTCAAGAAATAATCAGTTCCCGCCGTTTCAAATCGCTCGTTGATTTGCACTGCGAGATTGGTGATTGCAAGATCCTCCACATGCTTGACTGCATCAAGCCTCCCGCCATCAAGGTCAAAGGTTTCCATCCACCACATGACGTCAGAGATGAACTGTTCGCTCGCGTTGCGAACACGCCAATTGACATCGGGCATATACGGACGGAACATGCAATCCAAACGATTCTCAGTCCAACCGCAATTTTCTTCACCACAAAGGCAGCCTTCGTTGAACCATTCGGGATTATCAGTGTAGTATGGGTGATCTTCGTGAACATGATTAATGACAAAATCACCGAGAATACGAATGCCCGCGGTGTGTGCAGCCTCAACCAAACCATGGAGTTCGGCTTCTGTCCCCAAACGGGAATCGACATCTCTGGCCGATACCGGCCAATACCCATGGTAGGCTGACACTTCATGCTGATTGTCACTGGCGAATTCTGCTCCTTCAGCTGCTGCATTGAATGGTGAAAGCCACAATGCATTAACACCCATATCTGAAAAATATCCAGATTGAATCATTTGGGTCACGCCTGTGAAGTCACCGCCCATCCAATCAGCCCCTTGTGCCGCATTGGTAGAAAGTGGGTCATTGGAACCATTGCCATTCACGAATCGATCGGTCATCACCATGTAGATGAGGGCGTCCTCCCAAACAAATTCGGATTGCGGGCCAGTCCAGAATGGCAAAAGAAGATCTTCTGCAATATTGCCATCAACATCCATTCCTGTGAGATGAAGGGTGTTCTTGCCGTCAGGTAACGTGTTCAAATCAAGGGTCCATGACCAGTTCTCTTCATCCCACAAACCGGTGGCCAAAGCCAACGGTGTGGATTCAGGGGCACCACCATTGCTTCCAGCATTCCACAACACGGTTAGAATATCGTTCTCAATAGTATGCGTAAACATAGGTTTGGAATAATCAGGGATTCGAACAATACTATTTTCATAATCTCCACAATAACCCCGATAAGGTTCAGATGGATCAAATATCCAATTGTCATCAACAATCAGTTTGTAGCAATACATACCAGGGTCAATATTGAGAAATGCAGACCAAACTCCATCTGTTTCAGTAAGATTTGTTCGGATGTTCCAATCATCCCACTCTCCCGAAACTTGTACTGTTGTTGCATTACCAGTCCAAGTAAATTCAGTCATTGATGCACGTTGGCGAACTGGTGAATCATCAGCCGAAACAAATGTTGGAAGTGAGGCCAAGATGAGCATGAAAACAAACATCACCGCCTTTCGCATGGGTCTCACTCCTTCGGGAAGAGGTTGTTCGCAGTCTCAACTATTTCGTCTATATGTTTACAGAGGAATCCCTTCACAAAATCATTTGCGGGATTGTTGTAAACGTCCAACGGCGCCCCATGTTGTTGCAATTCTCCTTGATTGAGTATGGCAATACGGTCTGCCAATGTCATCGCTTCGATTTGATCGTGAGTGACATAGACAGTTGTAGTTCCAAGCGCCTCATGTAAGCGGCGAATTTCTGCACGCATTTGATGTCTTAATTCTGCATCTAGATTGGAAAGAGGTTCATCCATCAGCAGAACCTTTGGTTGGCGAATTAAAGCTCTACCCAAGGCCACACGTTGACGTTGCCCTCCAGAAAGTTGCTTCGGTTTCTTGTCAAGTTGATCTTCCAGTTCCATCAATTTGGCTGTTTCTTGTACTCGCTTGACAATTTCTTCATCCGACAAGCGATTATCTCCCTTCGCCATTCGCAAACCAAAGGAAAGATTCTCGCCAATTGACATGTGTGGATACAAAGCATATGATTGGAACACCATGCCCAATTCGCGTGCACCTGGTGGTAAATCATTCACTTTGGCCCCATCGATCATGATGCTCCCTGCACTCACATCTTCAAGACCTGCCAACATTCGCAAAGTCGTTGATTTCCCACAGCCGCTCGGTCCCAATAGAACGAGGAATTCTCCATCGTTAATTTTGAGATCAAGGCTCTTGACCGCCTCAAATCCATTTTCATATTGTTTTGTCACACTTTCATATCGTACTTCGACCATTGTATCACCCTTTGACGCTCCCTGCGCTTAGACCTTGAATTAGGAATTTCTGGAAAACGATGAATAAAATCACTACTGGGATACTAACAAGAAGTGAGGCGGCGGCAAAATCGCCCCATGCCTGCCCAGTAGATGATATGAGGCTGGCTAGACCAACTGGTAGTGTGTACATGTCGTTAGAAGTGTTGAATGTCAAGGCAAGGAGATATTCGTTCCAAGCAGCTAAGAAACTGAACAGTGCCGTTACGGCTACAGCCGGAAGTGACAATGGCAGAATTACCTTCCAAAACACTTCGAATTGATTGCATCCATCTAGAAGTGCAGCCTCTTCCAATTCTTTGGGAACTGTGTCAAAGAAACCCTTCAACATCCAAACACAAAGAGGCAATGCAGTCACAGAATATGCCAGAATTAAGCCAAGGCTTGTATTCAATAATCCCAATGATTTCATGACCATGAAATAGGGAACAAGAATGATGATTCCAGGGAACATTTGCACTAACAAAAAGGCGAACATTGAACCCTCACGTCCCGAAAAACGGAAGCGGCTGAAAGCATAAGCAGCAGGTACGGCAAGAGCCAGTCCCATCAGAGTTGTACCAAGACTCACAATCAAAGAATTGCGCATCCAAATCCAGAAACTTGAATCCCCATCCAACATCTTTGAGAAATGCTCACCGGTCCAATCTGAAATTCCAATGTCTCCGCCTAAGATGTTTCCTGGTGACATTGCAACATCTAAAATCCAAAGGACTGGAATGAGAACAAGCATCACAGCGTGCAGAAGTAGAATATGGGACCCAATTGCACCTAAACGTGGCGACATGTACTTGTTTCTTGACAAGCCATCCTCTGCACCTTGTACTGATAATGACCCTTTGGCCCATGCAGATATCACAGGAGACGATAGCCACCAGAGAGAAAGTAAAGCGGGGCCAACCAACCAAAGTGTGGACCAAAGATCGATTGCCATCCTCATCCCTGCAGAGTAGTGTATCACGCCGATAATCAGGACGAGGCCTGCTTTACCCATGGCCACGTCTCGCTTCCATGCCTGTTCACCATCAGGCAATACCAACCAGAGAATAAGTAATGCAAATGCGCCGAGTAGTGAAAGTTGCAATGCCAATGAATCTTCACGGATCCATTCAATACTGGATAGAAGGAGATTGACACCAACTGCTACAGGTAACCATAGACGTAGTGTGGTAATTTCCTGCGGTTCGTACCACTGTTGCGAGAGAGATTTCATGCACTCGCCTCCGTTGCATTTGTTCGTTTCATGTAGACCCAAGAAAAGGCGACAAGCATGATGAATATCACCACAGACCAAGCTGCGGCCACACCATAAGCACCATCTCGGAATGCAACATCGTAAACATAAGTGATTAGAATATCAGTTTCACCAGGTTCTCCAAATCGCAAATTTGGACCTCCATCCGTCATCAAATAGATGACATTGAACATGTTGAATGTCCAAATGAAACCAAGAAGACTCAGGGGGATGATTGCGCTCTTCAAATTGGGTAAAGTGAGATGTTTGAATTGATTCCATGTGCCGATGCCATCTACTTCTGCAGCTTCATACATATCTCTTGGAAGTGCTTGAATTGCACCACTCAATGACATCATCATGAATGGGACACCGAGCCAAATATTGACGAGGATGACGAGGGTTTTGGCCCCAGTAGGATCCGCCAACATCTCAAAATCAGTCCCCAGTACTGAATCAATGAGGCCTTCAGGTTGGAGCATTCCTTTCCAGACGAGGACCGATATGTATGATGGTATGGCCCATGGAAGCAACAAGGCCGTTCGATAAGCCGTTCTTCCTCGAACGTGTGGGTTATCAAGAACCAAAGCCAATCCAAGGCCAAGGCCCACGTGTGCAACAACATTTGTCACAGTCCAAATCAATGTGAATATTGTCACACGTAGGAACCCTGCCGAAGTGAGGACAGTGCCGAAATTCTGCAAACCGACCCACACATTGTCTCCAAGATGACTTTGATCAGCATTGGTAAATGACAACCAAACCCCATAGATGACAGGGTAGAATGTGAGTACACCAAGTGCGATTAATGCCGGAGCGATGTAAGCATGGGCAAGTTTACCTCGATGTTTTCCCGCCTTCGCATCTCGCCATCGTAAAATGGCTAGTAAGGCAACAAGAGAGGCTACAATCGAACCGATGGCAAAGAGGATTGGGCTTGTATTCGGAGCAGGTGGTAGAATATCGCCCACGGATGTAGAAGCATTCATCGAATAATGGAGGGAGGGATTTGCATTTCCACCGTAGTCCACAAATATCTCAATGTGATGATTTTGCTCAGGAATCATCCCCGTTAATGCACAGGTCCAATTTCCTGCAGATTGTGGGACGACTGCTTTGCCATTCAACCGTAGAAGTTCGACTCCTTCGGACGAACAAGAATCGTAACCTGCACTTGGAATCCCAGATTCGCCAACCCAAAGATCCGAATGAGAAATATTGTCGACATAGACATGGTAGGATATCGCCAAAGAATCTACTGGAACGGTTACATCAATTGTTCGATATCCTGGAGATAACGGGAACGGTTCGGATGAAGATTGTGAAGATAGGATGTTTTCCATCTCGCCATCTGCACCCTCAAGGGCCTCTTGGGCACTGGCACTTCCACCGTGTACTTGCTCAAAGGCGGTTCCAAGAGGGCCGTACACTATTGACATGGCTCGTGTTGTTGGAGCGGGTGTGGCGATTTCTGCTTGTGCAAGAAATCCTGAAAGCACCGGATTTGCCTGTACATCAACATCGGCTGTAGTTTCCACCGCGGTCGGCATGGTCATCGTTTCTAGTGCGAATGTCTTCTGAACAGATGGGGATGAAAGATGGAGGGCGAGATTTGTGGCGGAGATCTTCTCTTGACTTTGCTTGGATACTGACCATCCTTTGTAGGTCACAAGCGGTGAGGCGCGCAATCCAGTTTCTTCGATTGTTGGGAGGAGTGTTTGTCCAACATCAAGCCGCCCCGCCTCATATGTGGCCCAATTCCAAGGTCCATCGACAATCATAGCTGCTTCTGATTGGATGAATTGTGATTCCATGGTTGCCCCAACTGTGCCGGTTCGAACAACCCCGTGCACTTGTTCAAGTGAAAGGTACCAATCCAATGCATCCGCACTCCCATTTGAGGAAAGTGTGGGTTCTCCTGCTTCGTCAAAGAGGCTGCCTCCAAATCCATTCTGGAATGGGAACCACCAGTAGGCAACTTTGACCGGGACGGCAAGGCCATACACGTCACCCTGTGTAAGATTTTCAGCCGCTGAAAGCAAATCATTCTGTGTCCAAGATTCATCGGGATATGCAATCCCCTCGGCATCAAAGAGGGCACGGTTGTAAAGCAATGATAGACAATCTTGGCTTGCAGGTAAACCATACAATGCATCACCGTATCGCATAGATTGCAATGCTTTACTGTCGTAAATTTCCCGTTCAGATGGAGTAAGGTGGGGGCGAAGATCCTCGAGCAAGGGGTATCCATCAACTCGGACCTCACCAATTTCACCCAACTGATCACTGGATAATCGGACGATGTCTGGTGCCTCACCACCTTGAGCTGCAGTCAGATAGAGTTGGTCGATATCTCCAAATGGAACACCTGTAACTTCGATTTTAATATCGGGGTTGGCGGATTCAAAAACACCAATGGCATCGAGGAATGTTGCCTCTTCTTGACTCTCTGCTGCAAACGAATGCCAAACTTCCAATGTGATTTCAGAATCACCCTCGGCAGAAACCAATGTCAAGGGTAGGACGATGAGGAGCGCAATGAAAATAGGGAAAATGCGCATCTCCATTGCCATCTGACGTAACCATCTCGGCTTTCACTCATTCCCCGCCTACGGCGGGGAATGACTCACCTTCGAAGAGATGAGGCCAGAGCAAACGGCAATCCTTCTCCTGAACGTGAGGAACTCCCGCCTCTACAAATCCATCAATCGCTATTTGTTTTTGGCCATTAAATCCTATGAATCCTGAACCGGGAATTCGCATACTCAAATCCGTATGATTGTCGCCAATACTCACAATCTCAGATGGATCTAAATTGTGTATCCGTACTAATTTTTCAACCATGGCATCCTTGTGATGCGCAGGAACTCTGACTTCACCATCATCCAATAAAAATCCATCATCATCATATCGGAATCCGTTGGATACCCAATCATCGACTTTGAGTAGTTTTGCAATCGAACCGATGAGAAGATCAACACCCGCGCTGACAATGGCAACAAGAATACCACGCGATTGTAGGGCTTCGATTAATTCTCGAGCACCGGGCATCAACTTTACACCTTGATAGCAACGAAGTAATTCATCACGATGAATTCGGGGTTTCACACTCTTCCATAGGCCAATATCGTCAGCCATGAATTCAGCATCGCTAACCTCTCCTCTAAGGAAGCGATCCAGCATCTCTCCACTGTTTGTGCCAAAGTATTCGTGAATAATTCTCCATGATGAAATGGTATCAATCAAAACACCATCACAATCGAAACAAACCGCTTTGAGGGTCATAGGAATACCGGCCTGTACCGACGAAAGGGTACCCGGTCAAGAAGGAATGGGAGCAAGGACCCCACTCCGCCGTAGCGGAGTGGGGGCTCAGAGGGGGCGCCCGAAGGCGCCCCACCCTGCCACCGTTCGGGTGGCCCCTGTGGTTATCTCTCAATCAACTCAGTAAGTCGCCTTCATGCTTGGCGGGTTGTACTGGGCTGCGAAGGTCATCAGGATTACTGCGGTACCACCAGAAGGTGCGTACTGTAGAGTAACCTGTGCATTGTTGATGATGCTTCCAGTCCCTGGATCGACCATTCGAATTCGGACCTCATCGTTGGCGCCAAATCCTGCAGAACAATCCACGTTACAGTTGATGTTATCCTTGTAGGTCACCAACTCTGGGCTGCTGCTCGGAGCGAATCCGTACACGCCATCAGGGTTGGCCAAGCTGGTACGTTCACTGTGTACCGCACCTGCATCATCTGTCCATTCAACGACCACATAAACTGCCTGAGCAGCGAGTTCGTTGTCGTGGCTGACGACGTTGATATTCCAATACAAGATATCTCCACCAATCTCAGCTTCCGAGTCAAAGGTCAAACGAGGTGTTGCCTTTCCGCCTGCATCTGATGCCAGGCTTTGTGCCCAGACATAGATCACACCGGACAGGACCACAGTGATTGCAACAAGTAGAATCGTTGCAATCACTGGGCTGACGGCCTCATCATCACCGGAGAGGGACTCCATGAGTTCCTCTTCGTCTTCCTCTCGGCGAGAGCCCATGAGGAGAGCGCCAACGAAGGCACCCACCAGACTCACAGCCATGAG
>Ga0208764_10000926_pt1 | contig 18990 bp, 18 predicted proteins | sample ETNtaG_18_FD_185762 | JGI IMG/M metagenome (GOLD analysis project Ga0208764, IMG submission 185762) | Marine microbial and viral communities from oxygen minimum zone, Eastern Pacific Ocean - ETNP201302SV91 (SPAdes) (version 2) | ecosystem: Environmental > Aquatic > Marine > Oceanic ... | reverse complement strand
AAAAAAGTAAATGATTATAAATATGGTTTCACAACAGATATTGAATCTATTAAGGCGCCCAAAGGATTAAATGAAGAAATTATAAAATTTATATCCGAAATAAAAAAAGAACCGAAATGGATGTTAGATTGGAGAATGAAGGCTTTTAAAAGACTTAAAACTATAAGTGAACCAAATTGGCAAAAACCAAAGTATCCAAAAATTAATTATCAAGATTTATATTATTATTCTGCACCAAAAAGTGCAAAAGATAAGCCAAAAAGTTTAGATGAAGTTGATCCAAAATTAATCGAAACATATAAAAAATTAGGCATTCCTTTAAAAGAACAAGAGAAACTTAGTGGTGTTGCTGTAGATGCTGTATTTGATTCTGTATCAGTAGCAACGACTTTTAAAGACAAATTAACTGAGAAAGGAATTATTTTCTGCCCTATATCTGAAGCTATACAAAAACATCCAGATTTAGTAAAAAAATATTTAGGTTCTGTAATTCCAATCACAGATCACTATTTTGCTACACTTAATTCAGCTGTTTTTACTGATGGTTCATTTGTTTATGTTCCTAAAGGAGTTAAATGTCCAATGGAACTTTCGACCTATTTTAGAATAAATGCATCGGAAACAGGTCAATTTGAAAGAACGTTAATTATTGCTGATAAGGGTAGCTACGTTAGTTATCTAGAAGGATGTACAGCGCCAATGCGTGATGAAAATCAACTTCATGCAGCTAACGTTGAGTTAGTCGCTTTAGATGATGCAGAAATAAAATATTCAACGGTTCAAAATTGGTATCCAGGTGATAAAAATGGAAAGGGAGGAATTTATAATTTTGTAACAAAAAGAGGAGCATGTAGAGGAAAAAATTCTAAAATATCTTGGACGCAGGTAGAAACTGGATCAGCAATTACATGGAAATATCCAAGTTGTATTTTGCAAGGAGATAATTCTATAGGTGAGTTTTATTCAATAGCTATTACAAACAATTATCAAAAGGCTGATACTGGAACTAAAATGATTCATCTTGGAAAAAATACGAAAAGTAAAATTATATCGAAAGGAATTTCAGCAGGTCACGCAGACAATACTTATAGAGGTTTAGTTGATATTAATAAACGAGCGATGAATGCTAGAAATTATACTCAATGCGATTCTTTGTTAATGGGAAATAAATGTGGTGCTCATACAGTTCCATACATTAAAAATAAAAATTGTTCTTCAATTATAGAGCATGAGGCCACAACATCAAAAATAAACGAAGAACAATTATATTACTGTAATCAAAGAGGTTTAAACCAAGAAGATGCCGTAGGTTTAATTGTTAATGGTTTTTGCAAAGAAGTATTGCAGCAATTACCAATGGAGTTTGCTGTTGAAGCTCAAAAACTAGTGGGTATTAGCTTAGAAGGTAGTGTTGGATAATGATAAATAGATTCCATTTAGCAATACCTGCAGGTAATTTGGATGTAGCAATAAAATTTTATTGCGATGTATTAGGTTGCAACAGAGGCAAAGCAGAATTCAAATATCCTGATGCTTGGGCAGATATTAACTTTTGGGGTAATGAATTAACCTTACATGCAACAGATCCCAAAAATAAAATTAATTTTGAACGTCATAATGTAGATATGGGCAATGTTTCTGTCCCTCATTTTGGTGTCCATTTAGATCCTGATTCATTTAAAGATTTAAAAGAAAGACTAATTGAAAAAAAAATAAAATTTATTGATCCGCCTTATGTAAGATTTAAAGGTGAAGAAAAAGAACAAGAGACAATGTTTATTGAAGATCCAAATGGTAATTGTATGGAAATTAAAACAATGAAAAATCCCGAATCGCTATTTTTATTTAAGAGTAAAAAATGATTATAGATAATAAAATTGCTGAATACGAAAATAACATTAAAACTTTACAAGCCGTTGAAAGTTTAGAAGTTTATCGATGGTTAATTTCTCTTGGAGAAAAAATAAAAGAAGATCCTCTTAGCAAGGAAATGCGTATTGATAAAAATAAGGTTAAGCGTTGCCAGTTTGATTTATTTGTTGATTGGGAAAATGGTAAATTTAAAGCATGGAGCAATGCAATGATAGCAGCAGGCTATGCTTATGTGTTATTGGATGTTTTTAATTCACTACCAATAAATGAGTCAAAAAAAATTACGCTAGATCATTTTAAAAAAGTAAAAATGGATGAACTATTAACAATGAATAGAAAGACAGGTTTTTATGAGATGATAGAAATGATGATGGAACGAATTAAAAATGTTAGAAATTAAAAATTTAAAAGCTGCAATAAATAATAAACAAATCCTTAAAGGTTTAAACTTAAACATAAAACCAGGAGAATTACATGCAATTATGGGTCCTAACGGCTCAGGAAAAAGTACTTTAGCTAATATTTTATCAGGAAAAAAAGGTTATGAAATTTCTGGTGAACTTAATTTTCTAGGCAAAAGTTTAAAGGAAGTTACGGTAGAAGAAAGAGCACAAAAAGGAATTTTTTTAGCGTTTCAATATCCTTTAGAAATACCGGGAGTAAACACAAATAATTTTTTAAAAACATCATTAAATTCTGTAAGAAAAGCAAAAGGACAAAATGAATTAGATTCCCTAGCATTTCTAAAACTAGTTAAAGAAAAATCAACTGAACTTGGAATTGATGAAAAAATTTTGTCAAGACAGTTAAATGTAGGTTTTTCAGGAGGTGAAAAGAAAAAAAATGAAATTTTACAAATGAAAATTTTAGACCCTAACCTTTCAATTCTTGACGAAACCGACTCAGGTCTAGACATTGACGCTCTAAAAATTATAGCCAAAGGTGTGAATTCATCAAGATCCAACAAAAAATCTTTTTTAGTGATAACTCATTATCAACGATTACTAGATTACATCAAACCTGATTTTGTTCACGTACTGTCCGACGGAAAAATTATTAAGACAGGTTGTGGTGAATTAGCTGAAGAATTAGAAAAGACTGGCTATACAAAATTAAATTAAAATGATGCATAACTTTAATATCAATTCCCAGCAAATTGATAATATAAAAAAAATTTCTATTGAGGAAAAAAATTTTAGGATCAAAAATTTTAAACTTTTTGAATCAGCTGGATTCCCAAACAAGAGATTAGAAGATTGGAAATTTTCAGATTTTAGAGAAATTATTAACAAAAATTTTGATCAAGTTGATTCACAAAAAATATCAGATGGTATAAATAAAATTAATTTACTTAAGGATTTTGAACACAATTACATAGTCCTTGTAAATGGAAATTTACACTCTAGCGATTTTAAATATGAAGAAATAAATAAAATAAAATTAAGCTCATATAAACAAGGTTTTAATCATAAGTTTAGTGAAAACCCTCTTATATGTTTAAACCATGCTTTAGCTGAGGGTGGGTATTCTCTAGAAGTTGAAAAAAACTATAAATTTAAAAAAGTTTTAATTATTTATAACTATTTCACTGAAGGTGTAAAAAATAAAATTTTAAATTATAAAAATAAAATTAATTTAAATGAAAACTCAGAAATTCATATTATTGAATATACTATTAGTGAGTCTAAATTCATAAATAATGTATATGAAAATGTAGTTTTAAAGAAAAATGCAAAGCTTAAAAATTTATATATGCAAAATAATAAAAGCGATGGTTTTTTTCATAAATTTTTAAAAAATGAACTTTCATTTCAATCGAGTTATACAAATTTGATTTTTTCATCTGGACTCAAATTTAATAAATTAGATATAGAATGTAATTTGTTAGAAGAATATTCTGAGTGCAATATATTATCAGCTTTGTTTTTAAAAAAAAATGAACACCAGGAAATTAAAACACGTATAAATCATCTAGCTCCAAATTGTAAAAGCTATCAAAGAGTTAAGAAAGTTTTAAATGCTGAAAGTACAGGAGTATTTCAGGGTAAAATTTATGTTAAAGATAAAGCTCAAAAAACTGATGCCTATCAATTAAGTAAAGCCTTGTTATTAAATGACAATGCTGAGTTTAATTCCAAACCAGAATTAGAAATTTACGCAGACGATGTAAAATGCTCACACGGATCAACTTCCGGAAGTATAGATGAAGATTCTTTACACTATTTAATGACCAGAGGTTTAAGTAGATCAGATTCAACTAAACTGTTAATAAAAGGTTTTTTAAATGATATAGTAGAATTTATTAAAAGTCCTACCATAAAAAAATTTATAGAATCTAAATTGGATGAACAAATAAATGGACATTAATTCAATAAAATCTCAATTTCCTATTTTTGCTAATAAAATAAATGGTAAACAACTAGTTTATCTAGACAACTCTAATTCTTCCCAAAAACCAATAGCTGTTTTGAACGCTCTAGATTATTTCTATAAGAATGAATTTTCCAACATAGGAAGAAGTATTCATTCTCTAGCTGTGAATGCAACAAACAAATTTGAACAAACAAGAACGAATGTAAAAAACTTTATCAATGCCAAATCAAAAGAAGAAATAATTTTCACAAAAAATGCTACCGAATCTATAAATTTAGTTGCAACAACTTTTGGTCAACAAAATATTAAAAAAGGAGATGAAATTTTAATAACTGAATTAGAACACCACTCCAATTATGTTCCCTGGCATTATTTAAGACAAACAAAAGGGGCTATTATAAAGTTTGCTCCTATTAATGATGATGGTGATATTATAATTGAAAAATTAAAAGAATTAATAACTTCTAGAACCAAGATAATTGCTGTCACACACCTGTCTAATGTAACCGGAACCATAGTTCCTATTAAAGAAATTGTAGATATGGCGAGAAAAAAAAATATTCCAGTTTTAGTTGATGGATGTCAAAGCGCTCCCCATATAAAGATTGATGTTCAAGATTTAGATTGTGATTTTTATGCCATTTCTTGCCATAAAGTTTATGGACCAACAGGCGTAGGTATATTGTATGCAAAAAAAAAATGGTTAGAAAAATTGCCTCCATATATAGGAGGAGGAGGAATGATCAGTGAAGTTAAAAAAGAAAATATTACTTATGCACCCATTCCAGAGAAGTATGAAGCTGGAACAATGCCAACAGCTGAAGTCGTGGCGTTTAATGAATCAATCAAGTTTATGCAATCAGTTGGAATTGAAAATATAATAAAACATGAAAAAGAACTTACTAATTATGCTTTAGAAAAGTTAAAAAAAATTAACTCAGTTAATATCATAGGTAATCCTAAAAAAAGGGCAGGAGTAATTTCTTTCACAATAAAAGGAGTTCATCCTCACGATATATCTACAATAGTAGATGAAGACGGAGTCGCCATAAGAGCAGGACATCATTGTTGTCAAATTTTGCATGAAAGATTAAATTTATCTGCTACCGCAAGAGCTTCAATTGGAATTTATAATACAAAAGAGGACATAGATATACTTTGTAAGGCAATTGAAAATTGTAGAAAAGTTTTTGAATTAAAATAATGGATTTAAAACAGTTATACCAAGATATAATTTTAGAACATGGGAAAAGTCCCAAAAATAGAGGAAAATGCGAAGGATACAATTATAACGCAAAAGGATTTAATCCTCTTTGTGGAGATAAAGTTCATATTTATTTAAAGTTAGACAGTAAAAAAAAAGTTGAGGGTCTATCTTTTGAAGGTGAGGGATGTGCTATTTCTTTAGCTTCAGCATCTATAATGACCGAGTTAGTAAAGGGAAAATCTTTTGAAGAAGTTAAAGAAATAATGAGTGCTTTCATGAATATGGTAAGAAAAACCTCAGAAATACAATCAAATTATTTAGATGAAGATGAAAAAACAAAACTTATGTCATTGTCAGGTGTAAAGGAATTTCCAATGAGGGTGAAGTGTGCTACATTATCGTGGCATACTTTAAATTCTGCTATAGAAGGTAAAAAAGAAGAAGTAAATACTGAGGTCATAGATTGATGGAAGATATAAAAAATAAAATTATAGAAGAGATAAAAAAAATTTATGACCCTGAAATTCCAGTGAATATTTATGAATTAGGTTTAGTTTATAAAATAGATGTTGATGAAAAAAACAAGGTTAATATCGATATGACACTAACATCACCAAATTGTCCTGTTGCTGAGAGCTTACCCAACGAAGTTAAGGAGAATGTAAAGAAAGTAGAGGGTGTTTCTGATGTAAAATTGAACTTAGTTTGGGAACCTCCTTGGGATAAAGATAAAATGTCAGAAGCTGCAAAGCTAGAACTGAATTTATGAGTAAACAAGTAATAACATTAAGCGATAGAGCTGCGGAAAGAGTTAAAGAAATTATATCTAGTGCAAAAGAACCAATCATTGGTGTTAGAGTGGGTGTTGCTTCTGGAGGATGCGCGGGCATGTCTTATGTTATGGAATACGCAAAAAATACAAATCCGAACGATGAAATAATAGAAGATAAAGGTGTTAAGGTATTAATTGATCCAAAAGCAATAATGTACCTGCTGGGCACCGAAATGGATTATAAAAAAGAAGAACTTTCTTCAACATTTGTATTTAAAAATCCCAACGAAACTGAGCGTTGCGGATGTGGTGAATCATTTAAGGTTTAATTCTATATTGCCGCTCAATCAAGAATTGTATATAATGTTATTGTATGAGAGATACAAAACATTTAGGAAATCATGCTAATAAATTAGCTGAGAAAGCTAAAGAAAAGGCATTGTTTAGAACTCAGCGTAAAGCTGTGGAAGCTGGGGCGCATGGAACTTTAGATTACACTATAAAAGAAGGTGTAAATAAAAATAAAATCGCCGACGATAAAATCATCAAAAGTAAAAAATAATGTCCATTCGTGCATTTGCATTAACAGCTGCAATATTCGGTTCCGCAACCTTATTTTTTATTGCATGGTGGTTAATTCTTACAGGAAATGCAGAGGGACCAACAACTCTACTTGAAAGAATTTATATAGGATATAGTTTTACACCAGTGGGAAGTGTAATTGGTGCAATATGGGGATTTGTAGATTTTGGAATTGGTGGAGCGATTGCTGCATGGTTATACAACAAAATTAAAAAATAATATTAACAGCTATAGTACATATCAAATTCTATTGGATGCGGAGTGTGTTCAAGTTTGTAAATTTCTTCAAATTTTAGAGCTATGTAAGCATCTATTTGATCGTCTGTAAAAACTTCACCTTGAGTAAGAAATTTTCTATCTCTATCAAGATTTTCCATAGCTTCTCGTAAAGAACCACAAACAGTTGGAATATTTTTTACTTCATCTTCTGGCATGGCATACAAATCTTGATCAACAGGTTTTCCAGGATTAATTTTATTTTTAATTCCATCTATTCCAGCCATTAACATAGCTGAGAAAGTTAAATATGGATTGCCCGCTGCATCTGGAAATCTAATTTCACATCTTGCAGCTTTTTTATCCATCGTTATAGGTATTCTGCATGATGCCGATCTGTTTCTTGCAGAATAAACTAGCAAAACAGGCGCTTCGAAACCTGGGATTAATCTTTTGTAACTATTTGTTGTGCTATTAGAAAAAGCATTAATTGCTTTTGCATGTTTTAAAATGCCACCAATATAATGTAATGCCATTTCAGATAATCCAGCATATTTGTTCCCTGAAAATAAAGCTGTATTTCCTTTCCATAAAGATTGGTGTGTATGCATTCCAGAACCATTATCGCCTTTAACTGGTTTTGGCATAAAAGTTGCTGTTTTTCCAAAAGAATGTGCAACCATTTGCACCCCATATTTATAAAGTTGCATATTGTCAGCTTGATCGGTTAGTGTACCATAATAAATTCCTAGTTCATGTTGGCTTGGTGCAACTTCATGATGATGTTTTTCAGCCTTAATTCCCATATCTCTTAAAGCTTTTAGAAACTCACCTCTCATATCTTGAGCACTATCAACGGGAGGGACTGGAAAATAACCACCTTTAATTCCCGGTCTATGACCCATATTTCCATTTTCATAATCTCTTCCTGTATTATACGGACCTTCAGAACTATCAATTTTAAAACCAGTTTCGTTCATTTCATTTTTATATTTAACGTCATCAAATACAAAAAATTCTGCCTCAGGACCAAAATATGCTTTATCTCCAATACCTGTTTTTTTTAAATAAGCCTCAGCTTTTTTAGCTATGCTTCTCGGATCACGTTCGTAAGGATTTTTTTTAACTGCATCTATAACATCGCAGAATAAAACTAATGTATTATGTGAGGTAAATGGATCCAAAATTTGTCTTTGAAGATCTGGCTTAAGTATCATGTCAGACTCGTTAATAGCTTTCCATCCAGCTATAGAAGAACCGTCAAAAAAAACTCCATCATCCAACATTTTTTCATCAACCATTTTTCCGTCCATAGTTAAATGCTGAAGTTTTCCTCTTGGATCAGTGAATCGCAAATCTACGTATTCTACTTCTTTATCTTTTATAAGTTTAATTATGTTGCTAGCACTCATTTATTCTCTGTATATATTATTTCACGTGTAACTAAATATTTTTTATCTAACTTTTAAGTTGTATCAGTATCAACTCAACCGCTTTAATTGTAATGAAATTATCATATTGCTGGTATGCATAGCACACATAGATTTTAAATTAACTCACAAAATATTTCTTAATAATACTTAATGAGAGAGTTTATTATATAAAATGTAGGAAAAAAATGATTGAAATTTTTAATTCAGCAGAGATGAAGAGATTCGAGGAAAGCCAGTTTGTAAAAAAGAATTCCTATTATTACATGCAAAAAGCTGGCTATTCAGTTTTTAAATTTATTAAAAAAAAGTTTATAAATAAAATGCCAGTAATAGTTTTATGCGGACCTGGTAATAATGGGGGAGACGGCTTTGTTATCGCAAAACATTTAATGAATCATGGATATTCCGTAAATGTTTATACTTACATTAATAAGAAAAATTATAATGGAGATGCACTAAAAGCTCTCAAAGGATTTAAAGGAGAATTAAAAAAAGTAAGTTTATTTAAATTACAAAATGATGCTCTAATTGTGGATGCTCTTTTTGGACTAGGCCTGCAAAGAAATATTAAGGGTATTTTAAGTAAAATTTTTAGAAAAATAAATAGAGCTAAAAATTTCATAGTTTCAGTTGATATTCCTTCTGGCGTTTGTTCAAATACAGGAAAAATATTTGGAAGTGCTATAAAAGCAGATTTTACTATTACATTTCATAGAAAAAAAATAGGTCATGTAGTTGGTGATGGAAGAAATTTTTGCGGAAAGGTTAAAGTGGTAAATATAGGTTTTTCACAGAAAAAAGCAAAATCTGGATGTAGAGAAAATTCTCCAAATTTATGGAAAAAACATTTCCCTTGGAAGAAAAATTTTTCTCATAAATACAGCAGAGGTAGAGTTATTGTTTATGGAGGTCAAAAGGAGTTTACTGGGGCCACTATTCTATCTGCACAAGCTGCCCTAAGAACTGGAAGTGGGTCGATAAAAATTTTATGTTCAAAAAATACTCTACAAATATATTCCGTTAAATTTCCATCTGCTTTAAAAAAAGAAATAAATAATATTAATGAATTAGATAAATTTCTTAAAGAAGAAAAAGTTACATCTATGCTTGTTGGTCCAGGATCTGGATCCAATAACATAACTAAAGAAATAACAAAATTAATACTCAAAAAAGTTAAATATGTTGTTGTAGATGCTGATGCGTTAACTTGTTTTAGAAATGATTTAAAATCACTTTATAATTTACTTGATAAAAATAAAATAATAACTCCTCATATAGGAGAATTTTATAAAATTTTTCCAAAGGTTAATAAAAATTTAAGCAATATTGATAAAGTTTTAAGTGCTTTAAAATTAATTAAGTCTAATATTTTATTAAAGGGACCAAACACAATTATAGTTTCACATGATAAGAAAATTGTAATTAATACTCATTCTTCTTCTGAGTTGGCTGTAATTGGATCTGGGGACGTTCTAAGTGGTTTAATCGTTAGTTTGATAGGAGATAAAAAAATGAATCCATTTTTGGCAAGTTGCGCAGCAACATGGTTACATGGAGATATTGCAATAAAATACGGTAAGGGACTGATAGCTGAAGATATAGTTAATGGAATACCATTTGCGCTTAAGAGATTAAAAGATGGAAGATTTACTAAATAAAGAACCAGTAAGAAGAGTTCAAGAATTTATTGCTAAATTTGATTCTAATCTCAAGATATTAGTTTTAGACACTACAGCAAGAACTGCAAAAGATGCAGCAACTTCATTAAAATGTGAAGTAGGAGCAATTGTTAAAAGTTTATTGTTAAGAGCTGAAAATAGCTTTTTGATATGTTTAGTTGCTGGTGATAAAAGATGTTCTTTGAACAAATTAAAAAAAATTTTAAATAAAAAAGATGTTTCCATGGCAGATGCTGATGAAGTTAAAACAAACACTGGTTTTTCAATTGGGGGAGTCTCTCCAATTGCACACATAAAAAATTTAGATATTTTAGTTGACCAATCTTTAAATAGATTTCAACACGTATATGCAGCAGCAGGTCATCCAAATTGTGTATTTAAAATTTCTTATAATCAATTACTAAAAATTACAAAAGGGTTAGAGAAAGAAATGTCCGAATGAGAGAAACAAAATCTTTAGATTATATTTTGCTAATTATTTTAGCTCTAATATGGGCGTCAGCATTTTTCAATATTAAAATAGCAACTTATTCTTATGGCCCACTTACCATTGCTTTTTTAAGAATTTTATTTGGCGCGATCCCTGTAGTTTTGTTGTGTTTTTTTAAAAGGATTAAAATAGAAGCTTTCTCAAAAGATTGGTACTGGTTTGCATCTATAGGAATTATAAATTTAGTAATACCTTTTTTTTTAATAGCCTATGGAGTTCAAAAAGTACAAAGTAATTTAGCTGCTATTTTAATGGCTAGCACTCCATTAACTGCGGCTGCGTTAGCACATTTTTTTACAAAAAATGAAAAAATTAATTTAATTAAATCTATAGGAGTATTAATTGGTTTTTCGGGAATAGTTTTTTTATTTTCTGACAACATTTTAATTAATGAAGGTAATATTTTTTCTGCATTTTTAATTTTATTTGGTTCATGTTTTTATGTTGTTGGTGGTTTACTTACTTTAAAAATAAGTGACAAAAAAAATGAAAATGTTACGGCGTCAATTTTAATATGGGGAACGTTAATTTTAATGCCCATCTCATTATTTTTCGAGGAACCTTGGAACTTAACTCCTAGATTAGATTCAACTTTAGCACTTATTTATTTAGGAATTTTTTCTACAGGGATTGCCTGGTTATTGAGATTTTACATTTTGAAACATAATGGATTAGTTTTTCAGGCTCAAGTTGCTTATCTAATACCAATTTTTGGAGTAATTTTAGGTTTTTTAATTTTAAATGAAGCAATTACTTCAAAAGTAATAATTTCATTGATTTCTGTAATAATAGGAATTTATCTTGTAAAAAAAGGTACTAAAATTAAAATAGTTTAATTGCCTTGGAGAATATCTTTTTATTTGATAATAAATCGTTCACGGGCAAGTGGCGGAATTGGTATACGCGCTAGTCTTAGGAACTAGTACCGAAAGGTTTAAGAGTTCGAGTCTCTTCTTGCCCACCAGTAATTATGAAAGTAACAATAGATTCAAAAAAAGGTTTAAAGACAAATCTTAAAGTTTTTGTAGATAAAAAAACTATAGATGAAAAAATTCAAATTAGGTTAGTTGAATTAAGCAAAACGGTTAATATAAAAGGATTTAGACCAGGCAAAGTTCCAACCAATGTATTAAAAAGCCAATTTGGCAAAGCTGTTTATGGGGAAGTACTAGAAAAAATTTTAAAGGAGACTTCCAGTAAAGCGTTAGAGGAAAAAAAAATTAAAGTAGCAGGACAACCAAAACTTGATTTAAAAACTTATGGAGAAGGAAAAGATTTAAATTATACTTTGGAAATAGATGAATTACCTTCAATTAAATTGCAGTCGTTGGACAATATAAAGTTTACCGATTATGAAATTAAAGTTACTGAAGATGAAACAAAAAAGAGAATAAGTGATATAGCAAAAAATCAAAATAATTTTAAAAATAAAAATGAAAAAGAGATTGCAGAAAATGGAGACATGGTTTCATTTGATTATAAAGCAACTATTGAAAATAAAAATTTTGAAGGAGGAGAGGGCAAAAACACACAAGTAGTTCTTGGAAAAGATTTATTCATAAAAGGTTTTGATAAGCAATTGTTAGGAGTTAAAAAAAATCAAGAAAAAGTAATTGAAGTATTGCTACCTGAAAATTATCCAAAAAAAGAATTTGCCAAAAAAAAAGCAAATTTTAAATGTAAAATTTTAAATGTAAAAAGGCCCGAGGCTGTAAATATTGATGATCAATTTGCAAAAAATCTTGGAGCAAGAGATTTAAATCATTTAAAAGAATTAATTACTGAGCAAATTAAAAATCAATATAAAATGAATTTAGATGCTCTTGCTAAAGAAAGCATATTAGAACAAATTGAAAAATTTCATAAAATTGATTTACCTGATAATTTGGTTCAACAAGAACTGGCTTTAATTTCACAAGGATTTAAAAAAGAGGATTTTGAAAAAAACAAAAAAGAAAGTGAAAAAATCGCTAAGAAAAGAATTAAGTTGGGACTTATTTTAAATGAACTTGGAGAAAAAAATAATCTTAAGGTTGATGAACAAGAACTTAAAAATGAAATCCAAAAACAGGTACAATCAATGCCAGGACAACAAAAACAAGTATTAGAATATTATCAAAAAAACCCCTCTGCCACTGCAAGTCTAAGAGGATCTATATATGAGGAAAAAATTATAAATTTAATTAAAAAACAATCTAAGCAAACAAAAAAAACAATTTCTACTAAAGAGGCTGAGCATATAATTAAAGAACATCATAAAAGCCATAAACACTTTCAAAGCTCCCACGACCAAGATAAAGATACTGATAAATCAAAAAAAACAGTTAAAACATCTAAAAAAACGAAAAAAATTAGAAAAAAGTAATCATAAGTTGTATAACTTCAATTCGTTGATTCGTTATGAAAGATAGAATTGAAGATCACATGAATAACTTAATTCCTATGGTTGTTGAACAATCTAATAGGGGTGAGAGAGCTTATGACATTTACTCTAGACTATTAAAAGAACGTATAATTTTTTTAGTAGGTCCAGTAAATGACAATGTTGCTACTTTAGTAACTGCACAGTTACTTTTTTTGGAATCAGAGAATCCAAAGAAAGAAATATCTTTTTATATTAATAGTCCTGGAGGTTTGGTTACGTCAGGCATGGGAATTTATGATACAATGCAATATATAAAACCTCCTGTTTCAACTCTATGTATTGGACAAGCTTCTTCAATGGGATCATTTTTATTAGCAGCTGGAGAAAAAGGAAAAAGATTTTCATTACCAAATTCGAGAATTATGGTCCATCAACCATCAGCTGGATATCAAGGTCAAGCAACAGATATAGAAATTCATGCCAAAGAAATACTAGCACTTAAAGACAGGTTAAATAAAATTTATTCAAAGCATACAAAAAAAAGTGAAGCAGAAATTAAAAAGGCTTTAGAAAGAGATAATTTTATGACGCCTTCGGAAGCAAAAACTTTCGGTTTAATTGACGAAGTTGTGGAAAAAAGATCTTGAGACACTAGATTTGGTTAGTGTATACAACTTAAACTTGATAACTCCAAAGATTAGTTTAATTTTAGTTTAACTGATTCGTTTGAAAATTTATGGCTGAAAAAAATAATAAAAATATTCTGTATTGCTCTTTTTGTGGAAAAAGTCAGCACGAAGTAAGAAAATTAATTGCTGGTCCAACAGTTTTTATTTGTGACGAGTGTGTTGAACTCTGTATGGATATAATTAAAGAAGAGAACAAAGATTCTTTTACAAATAATCAGGAAGGAGTGCCAACTCCACAAGAAATTTGTAAGACTTTAGATGAATATGTTATCGGACAAGTTTACGCTAAAGAAGTTTTATCTGTTGCTGTTCATAATCATTATAAAAGACTAAATTATGAACCTAAAAACAATAAGGATGTTGAATTATCTAAATCTAATATTCTTTTAGTAGGACCAACAGGTTGCGGAAAAACACTACTAGCCCAAACTTTGGCTAGAATTATTGATGTGCCATTTACAATGGCTGATGCTACAACATTAACAGAGGCAGGTTATGTTGGTGAAGATGTTGAAAATATAATTCTTAAACTCTTGCAAGCAGCTGATTATAATGTTGAAAAAGCGCAGCGTGGAATTGTTTATATCGATGAAGTAGATAAAATAAGCAGAAAATCTGAGAACCCTTCTATTACAAGAGATGTATCAGGAGAAGGTGTACAACAAGCTTTACTTAAAATAATGGAAGGAACAATAGCTAGTGTTCCTCCACAAGGCGGTAGAAAACATCCTCAGCAAGAATTTTTACAAGTAGATACTACTAATATTTTATTTATTTGTGGAGGAGCTTTTGCAGGATTAGATAAAGTTATAGCTAAGAGAAGTTCGGATACTTCCATAGGGTTTGGAGCTAAGGTGAAACATTTCCAAGACCAACCCGCTTCAGAACTAATAAAAAGCTTAGAGCCGGAAGATTTGATTAAATATGGATTAATACCAGAGTTTGTTGGAAGAATGCCAATCTTGGCAACACTTGAGGATCTTGATGAAAAATCTCTAGTAAAAATTTTAAAGGAACCAAAAAATTCATTAATTAAACAATATAAAAGACTTTTTGAATTTGAAAATGCAAAATTAATTTTTAAAGATGAAGCCATTTTAGAAATTGCAAAAAAAGCAATAAATAAAAAAACAGGAGCTAGAGGATTAAGATCAATTATAGAGGCTTTGCTCTTAAAAACCATGTTTAAACTTCCTGCAATAGATGATGTTAATGAGGTTATTGTGAATGAGTCTGCTGTTAAAAATAACAGTGAGCCAATAATTACACACACCAAAAATAAGAAGACTACAGCAGCTTAAGAAATTTCTTGAATTATTTCTAATTATAACCATATACTGTAATAATGAGCAAAACCGAATTACTTCCCTGCTTACCTCTGAGAGATATAGTTGTATTCCCAGGTATGATAGTTCCTTTATTCGTTGGCAGAGATAAGTCTATAAAAGCTTTAAACGAAGTAATGAAAACTAATAAAAAAATTATTTTAGTAACACAAAAAAATGCAGAAATAGATGATCCTTCTGAAGAAAATCTTTTTTCTTTTGGTAGTGAAAGCAAAATATTACAACTTCTAAAATTACCTGATGGAACAGTAAAAGTTTTAGTTGAAGGAATTGATCGTGTCAAAATCATTGAATGTAAGAACGAAAAAGAATTTTTAACGGTCTCAACCGAAATTATCAAAGATAAAATAGATCCAAATGAAGATTTATTATCTTATTCTATTGCAATGATAAGAAAATTAGAAAAATTATCTAATTTAAATAGAAAAATTTCTTCTGAATTATTAGTAAGCTTAAAAGAAAAGAAAAACCCAACCAAAATTGCTGATCTTATTTCTGGTCAATTAAATATATCTATTCCAGAAAAACAAAAATTATTAGAGACAGTAGACTTAAAATTAAGATTAGAAAAATTAATGGAACATATAAATAATGAAATTAACGTTATTGGGGTAGAAAAAAGAATAAGAGGAAGAGTAAAAAACCAAATGGAAAAAACCCAAAGAGAGTATTATTTAAATGAGCAAATGAAAGCTATTCAAAAAGAACTCGGTGAAATTGAAGATGGAAAAGATGAAATTGCAAATTTACAAAAGGCTATTATTAAAGCAAAAATGCCGAAGGAGGCTTCTAAAAAATGTATATCTGAGCTTAAAAAATTAAAAACTATGAGCTCAATGTCTGCTGAAGCTACTGTAGTGAGAAATTATCTTGACTGGATGATAGAATTACCTTGGTATAATAAAACAAAAAAATTAGACACTATAGATATTAATGAAGCCAAAAAAATTTTAGATCAGGATCATTACGGTTTAGAAAAAGTTAAAGAAAGAATACTTGAGTATCTAGCTGTACAAAAGAGAGTTGGAAAAATTAAGGGTGCTATACTATGTCTAGTTGGACCGCCAGGTGTTGGAAAAACTTCTTTAGGAAAATCAATCGCTAGGTCAACTGGTAGAAAGTTTGTAAGAATGTCCCTAGGAGGCATAAGAGATGAAGCTGAAATTAGAGGACATAGAAGAACTTATATAGGATCTCTTCCTGGAAAAATTATTCAACAAATGAAAAAAGCTGGAACAAAAAATCCTCTTTTTTTACTAGATGAAATTGACAAGGTAGGATCTGATTATAGAGGAGACCCTTCATCAGCATTATTGGAGGCTTTAGATCCTGAACAAAATGTAAATTTTAACGATCATTATTTGGAAGTTGACTATGATCTTTCGGATGTGATGTTTGTTACTACTGCTAATACTCTTAATATACTTCCTCCGCTTCTAGATAGATTAGAAGTAATTAGGATTCCAGGCTACACTGAAGATGAAAAAATAAATATTGCAAATAATTATTTAATACCAAAACAAATAAAAGAAAATGGCCTTAAAGAAAATGAAATAAATTTGGATTCAGATGTGCTTCAAGATGTTATTCGTAGTTATACAAAAGAATCTGGAGTAAGAAATCTTGAACGTGAAATTTCAAAACTAGCTAGAAAAACTGTAAAAAATATTTTGGTTAATAAAAAAGATAAACTAACTATTAATAAAGAAAATTTATCTGATTTCTTGGGTGTTAAGAAATTTAAATATGGAGAAATAGAATCAGAAAATAAAATTGGTATAGTTACAGGGTTAGCATGGACTGAATTTGGAGGAGAAATATTAAAAATTGAGTCAGCAACAATGCCTGGAAAAGGAAAAATGCAAATCACAGGTAAATTAGGAGAAGTAATGCAAGAATCAGTTAAAGCTGCAAAATCATATGTAAGATCTAAATCTTTAGAATTTGGTATTATTCCTCCTGTATTTGAAAAAAAAGATTTTCATATACACGTTCCCGAAGGAGCCACACCAAAAGATGGACCGTCAGCAGGAATTGCAATGGTTACTTCTATAGTTTCCTCAATAACAGGCGTACCAGTAGATAAGAATATTGCAATGACTGGAGAAGTTACACTAAGGGGACATGTATTACCTATAGGAGGACTTAAAGAAAAATTACTAGCGGCACATAGGGCTGGCATTCCAAAGGTAATTATACCTGAAGAAAATAAAAAAGATTTAGTCGAAATACCAAAAAACATATTGGATGATATCGAAGTTAAAACAGTCAAAACTGTTGATGAAGTAATAAAAATAGCACTAATAAAAGAATTGAAACCAGTCGAGTGGATAGAAGTTGAGAATATTTCTAAACCTAAAGATGGTGAAAAAATATCTACTCTAACCAATTAGAGTATTTTTTACAATTTTCTCTTAAATATGTTGGCAGTTCTTCCAAATCAATTTTAATTAAGGTTTTTTCAGATTTCCATTTAGGTTTCCTTTGATCTACCCCGTGATCATATATAATTTTTTTTTCTGCAATCTTTTTTTTGAGATCATCAATATTTAGACCACTTTGTTCAAATTCATAATGATGTAAATAATTGAATAGTTTTTTTTCAATATCTTCTGGAGATTTAATATTAGTAAAATGCCAACCTCCACTATTTATGTGAATAATATCACTATATTTTTTTTTTGAAAAAATAGTGTCCAATCTCCAAAAAGGATATTTTTTATGTTTTATTTCTCTTAACCATTGAGGAGATATAAAATTCTTTTTTCTACATGCTCTTGTACCATACCAGGGCTGTTCTGGATAAAGTAAATTAAATTTATAATAAAAAATATTTTGTTTAAAAATAAGAAATCTATTCTTTATTTCTTTAAAGTTAATATTTTTTAAATTAGGTATTTCGTCTATATCATTGATTATAATCCAATCATCTAGATCAATATTTTTTAAAAAATTCCATGCCATTTGTCTTTGATAATTTTCTCTTTTATAACCGTTTAAGACTATTTTTTGTCCTTTTGTATCTTTTTCATCATTATCTTTTTCATAAATTTCAAAGAGATTTGGAGGAAGTTGATCAACAACGATATAAATTATTTTGTCTTTAAATTTTGAGAATTTATTAATATCAAAATTAAGCTTTTTAGGTTTGCCATTATGCATATAAGTAGCTTCTGTAATAACAAATTTGTCTATATATTTGTCCATGATATTTAATCTGAGATCCAGCATCATCTCCTCATCAAAATATTGGAAGCAATCATAGATTTTCATATATAATTGAAATATTGATTTATATAATATAAGTAAAGATCTAAATTTAATAAGGCACAATAACGGCAATGAATAAAAAAATCATAATAACAGGCGGACTTGGATATATTGGTACAGAGTTGTGTAAAATTTATTCAGGAATTAGCTGGAATAATGAAATATTGGTTATTGATAACAGGTTTGTATCTGAAAGAGTCAATCAGTTAAGAAATTGGAATATCGATTTTGTTCATGGCGATATATTAGATAAAGACTTAGTAAATAAATACTGTAAAGATGCAGACGTTGTTCACCATCTTGCTGGAATAACTGAAGTTCCTAGACTTAAAAGCGAAAGCAACAAAGATTCAGATATAAAAATAAAATTAGTTGCAGAGAATGGAACTCAAAATATACTTAATGCCATTAGTGATAAATGTAAAATAATTTTTCCCTCAACACATGTTGTTTATGAAGGAGTAGAAAAAATTCAAAACAATATAACTGAAGATGAAGAAACCAAACCTGTACTTTCCTACGCAAGTTCAAAAGCTGTTAATGAAAAACAACTAAAAAATTCTGGAAAAAATTATATAATATTGAGATTGGGTTCAGTTTATGGGTATTCAACTGATACTGCTCGTATTGATATAATGCCTAATTTATTTTCGAAAATTGCTTCTCAAGATGGAATTATAAAACTTTTTGCAGGCG
>Ga0208764_10000925_pt1 | contig 18997 bp, 9 predicted proteins | sample ETNtaG_18_FD_185762 | JGI IMG/M metagenome (GOLD analysis project Ga0208764, IMG submission 185762) | Marine microbial and viral communities from oxygen minimum zone, Eastern Pacific Ocean - ETNP201302SV91 (SPAdes) (version 2) | ecosystem: Environmental > Aquatic > Marine > Oceanic ... | reverse complement strand
GCCTCAAGGTCGAGCCGTCGAAGAGATTCACCTCTCTGAACTCGCCTTCTGGGACCTCCACCTCCTCTAGTGGGGAGAAGTGGGGGATGTAGTCTAGGATGTGTAGTACCTCGTCATTTGCCTTCACGTAGTTGTAGGACTTGTAGGACTCGTCGTTGTTGGCGAAGGTCACGCACGGGGAGATGACGTCAATGAATGCCATCCCCCTGTGGCTCATCGCTGCCCTAATTAGTGCAGTCAACTGCTTCTTGCTTCCCGAGAAAGATCGCGCTACGAAACTGCACCCTAGGTTGATTGCCATGGCACAGAGGTCAATCGGCGCTTGTCGGTTCTCCCTCCCTTTCTTCTTCTTCGAACCCTTCTCGACGGTGGCGCTGTACTGTCCCTTCGTGAGGCCGTAGACGCCGTTGTTTTCCACTATGTAGACCATATCCAGGTTTCTTCTGATGGCGTGGATGAACTGCCCTATGCCTATGCTTGCGGTATCTCCGTCTCCGGATACCGCCAAGAAGCTCAGGTCCTTGTTCACCATGTTCGCCCCAGTGGTTACCGACGGCATCCTCCCGTGCACGGTGTTGAAACCATGGCTCTTCCCGAGGAAGTAAGCCGGGGTCTTGGAGGAGCACCCAATCCCACTCATCTTCGCTATCTTCTCTGGTTGAATCCCGTTCTCCCACGCTGCTTGGATTATGTTATTCGAGATCTGGTCATGTCCACACCCGGGGCACAAGGACGACTTGCCACCGGTGTATTCTGATTTTTCCAGCTCTAGTACGTTCAGTCTGACCATCAAGACACCTCCTTCAGAACTTCTAGAATCATATCGGAATATACTCTCGCCCTTGGTGGCATTCCATCGCTGTATGCAACGCTGTGTATCTTCGGTATCAAATCAGTGGGGAACTCCTTGCGCATGATTCCGAATAACTGACCATCCCGGTTAATCTCGAGGACAATCGTCCTCTCGTGCCTACTAACGAAATCCTCCACATCTGGGTGAAGGGGAAGGGCTCTGACCCTGCATGTACTAACAGAAAGACCACTCCCTTCCAGCATGTCGTCAATCTCGACGATGGTGTTCTCCATGGAACCATAGAAAATAACGCCCAGTTCCTTGTTCTCCTCCTCCCTAATCACGGGTTCAGGCAGGTGCTCCCTTGCTCCATCGATCTTCCTCTTCAATCTGGCCATCGCATCGTGGTACACCTGGGGGTCTTCCGAGTATACCCCATCCTCGTCATGACCAGTCCCCCTGTACAGAATTGGGTCTAGGCCACTGCCAGGCAATGTCCTGTATGCTATGCCGTCGCCATCGACATCCCGATACCTGCCGTAATTTGCAATTGAATCCAACTCATCCTGGCTCCTGATGACCTTCCCCCTGTCCATGGGCTTATCCGGGTAATTGAAGCCTGATGTCACCCATCGGTTCATCCCCAAGTCTAGATCGTTGAATCCGAATACCATGGTCTGGAACCTCTCGGCATAGTCGAACGCCCTCCAACCGAATTCGAAACACTCGTCAACAGTCCCGGGGATTAGTACGATGTGCTGAGTATCCCCATGGCTCGCTTCGTAGAGCATCGAAAGATCGCCCTGCTGGGTTCTGGTCGGCAATCCGGTCGAAGGCCCCACTCTGTTAACATCCCAAATTACTCCAGGGACCTCGGAGAAGTAGAACAGGCCGATGAATTCGGACATCAGGGAGATTCCCGGGCCACTGGTGCAAGTCATACCCCTGCCTCCGGCCCATCCAGCACCAAGCACCATGCCCGCTGCAGCTAACTCGTCTTCCGCCTGGATGACGGCGCAAGTGCTACCCCCATCGCCATCACTGCGAAGCTCTGGCAACCATCCGATTATCGACTCCGCAAGGGAGGAAGAAGGCGTGATCGGGTACCAAGATAGCATGCTGATGCCCCCATATATTGATCCGAGAGCAATTGCCTCGTTCCCCTCGATCAGGAAAGCGTCGGGATCCTTCTCCCTGCTCTCAACGCAATACTGACAATCGAACTCCCAGTTCTCCTCTGCGAATGACCTACCTTCAGAGATTGCCTGCATGTTCAACTCCACTGCTTTCTCCTTACCTTTGAACTGGGCTTGAACGGCCTTCCCAATTGCTCCATCGTCAATTCCGAGGAGATGGGCGACGGCTCCGACATAGTACATGTTTGCAATAAGCCTCCCGAGCTTGGGATTGATTTTCCTAGCCATCTTCGTCATCGGCATTCCCAGCAGGACGCAATCGCCCCTGTCCACTGGGAGTTTGACATCCTCGTTGTAGACCACTATTGTTCCAGGCTCTAGGCCCTCGAGGTCCTTCATCCAGGTGTCCTTGTTCATCAGGACCTGAATATTGGTGTAATCCCCAGGGGCTTGGTAACCATCATCGCTCACTCGGATAATGAACCACGTCGGCAAACCTGAGATGTTGCTTGGGAAGAGGTTCTTCCCACTTACTGGAATCCCCATCTCGAACATCGAGTGTAGAATTATCAGATTGGATGATTGGGAACCCGTCCCGTTGGCAGTCGCGACATTGATTACGAAATCATTGACGATTTTTCCCATTGTTTTCTTCGTCCCCAGTGCTTCCAGATACGGTTGCTCGCAGGGCGTCGGCGAAGTCTAAGGGTCTTATGCGTTACCATCGAAAAATCCACAAATCTCCCTCATCATCTCATCCGTTGCAGTTTTCAATGAGGGGGCTTTCGCGAGCCCGTGCCTATTCCAGCCGAACTGCAGAACGCGTGGGACGATGCCGCCCAGTCACTGGGTGACAAAAAGGACCCAGAAGGCGCACTGGCAGCACTAAGATCAGCTTGGGACAGTATAGAAAATGAGGCTCAAAGGGCAAAAACACTCGCTCTGGCTGCTGATGCGGGCACAGAGTTGGGTGTCATCGACCAGAGGAATCAGAAATCACACTGGCAGAAGGCGTACAAGAATTACAGCAAGTCCCTTTCCATCGATCCGAAGAACAAGGAGATTAGAAGGAATATGAACAAACTCGCTTCGATGATGGACGAGAACTCAATCTCTCTCGGCATAGGTTTCCAGATGTTCGATCAGGGAAACCCCACTCCTCTTGGGCTTCTTGCAATGGTCTTCTCGATGGCAGCCATCCTAGTTTCGATCAAACTCGTTTCTGAGTTCCTCGATGATGGCAGCAATCCCATAGTGGACCTAGAAGTGCAGTATACAATCAATGGCCAGTCGGTTATCGGAGAGATACAAATTGAGTTGTACAAGGATGATGCACCTAAGCACGTCGAGAGTTTCATGACTCATGCAGAGAATTTCCAGTATGACGGGGTGGAGTTCCACAGGGTCATTAACGACTTCATGATTCAAGGCGGAGACATCCAGAACATGGGGGGTTCCGGAGGATTCGCTGCCCACTACTACGGATACTGCAATGGGGAGCCAATGCCAGAGAGCGAATGCCGGCAGAAGGAGGATTACACCATCCCGTACGAGCACGAGAACGGTCTGAGGCACACGCCTGGGGCCATTGCTGCGGCACATGCTGGCCTAAACACTGATGGGAGCCAGTTCTACATCGTCCCCGGAGACGCAGAACCATGTTGGCTTGACGCTGACCGCGATACTGACGATAATGGCAACTGTATCGAAGTCCCGAACAAGGATTGTACTGCTTCAGGAAAGAGCTGTCACACCGTGTTTGGCTATGTGATTTCAGGGATGGAGCACGTCGATGCAATCAGCCACGTTGAAACTGTGAACCCACAGCAGCAAGACGATCGTCCCGTGGATCCCGTCCGAATAATATCAGTATCAGTCGTCTGATTCGAATCTGTTTGCACTAGGTGAACTTCATGTACTCCTCACGGGGAGAAATTACCCGGTGAGATAATGGGGAATCAGAATCAATTTGACGCACAGTCCGAGTTCGAGAGAAACGACGGTTCCATTGCTCGCTTCATGGACTTGCATTCACTCGAGGAAAAAGGCCTATGCAAATTGTCCGAAATCCCATTCTCGATCCGGATTCTCCTAGAATCTGCATTGAGGAAATGCGACGGTTTCCTTGTCAACGAGGATGATGTGAAGAGAATCGCCTCATGGTCGCCAGAGATGAAGCCGGAGGAAATACCATTCAGCCCTAGTAGGGTTATCTTGCAAGACTTCACTGGAGTCCCTGCAATTGTTGACATAGCAGCGCTCAGGGATGCAATGAGGGAACTCGGGGGCGATCCAAGCAAGGTCAATCCGCAGGTTCCAGTGGATTTGGTAATCGATCACTCTGTGCAAGTCGATGTATCTGGGCTCTTTCCCGACGCTCGAGAGCGCAATTTGGAAATCGAGTACGAGCGTAACTCGGAGAGATACAAGTTTCTGAAATGGGGGCAACTTAGCCTAGACAACTTTCGTGCAGTCCCTCCTGGGAGAGGTATTGTCCACCAGGTAAACCTCGAGTGGATTGCCAGAGTGGCTAGGGAGGAGGACGGCCTCTGGATTCCAGACTCTCTCGTTGGAACCGACTCTCATACGACCATGATCAACGGTTTGGGGGTACTTGGATGGGGTGTTGGAGGAATCGAGGCAGAGGCTGTCATGCTAGGACAACCAATCTACATGCTGCTTCCCGAAGTCGTTGGATTCGAACTCATAGGCTCTCTCGAGCCGGGAGTAACGGCCACCGACATGACACTACGAATCGTCGAGATGCTGAGGGAGCACGGCTGCGTGGGCAAGTTCGTCGAATTCCACGGTCAGGGACTGTCGAATCTCAGCCTCCCAGATAGGGCGACAATCGCTAATATGGCTCCAGAGTATGGTGCAACCTGTGGATTCTTCCCTGTAGACCAGACTACTCTCGATTACATGCTACTATCTGGAAGAGAACCAGGTCATGTGGAGGACGTAAAGAGATTCATGGAGGCTCAGGGGCTTCTTTACCAAGAAACAACCCCTACTCCGAAATTCACCTCCAATCTTTCCCTCGATCTTTCAACAGTGGAACCCTCACTTTCGGGACCAAAAAGACCCCAGGATCGAGTCTCACTTTCGGAGATGAAGTCTCACTGGAGATTTAGCCTCAATGCCCCAACCGGCCACCAAGGACACGGCGTAGACACAAGCAGGAACGATGCAAAGTCCCCCATCGATGGCCGAGACTGCGATTTGAAACACGGAGATGTAGTAATCGCCGCCATTACCAGTTGCACTAATACTAGCAATCCTAGCGTCATGATCGCTGCCGGTTTGGTCGCTAGGAATGCTCGTTCACGGGGCCTCTCAATCAAACCATGGGTCAAACCAAGCCTTGCACCGGGCAGTAGAGTTGTAACGGAGTATTACGATGCTTCAGGGCTATCAGATGATCTCGACTCACTCGGGTTCAGCGTAGTTGGATATGGATGCACCACTTGCATAGGCAACTCCGGACCTCTCGATCCAGAGATAGAGGAGGCAATCGATAATTCGGACCTAGTAGTCGGGAGTGTACTCTCTGGTAACCGAAACTTCGAAGGCAGGATTCATCAAAAGATCAAGGCAAACTATCTCGCTAGCCCACCTCTAGTCGTGGCCTATGCACTTGCAGGTTCATTGGACGTAGATTTTTCGCAAGATCCGCTGGGCCATGATCAATCTGGAAATCCAGTAATGCTCTCTGACATTTGGCCAAGTGATGAGGAGATCCGAAACACTGTGGAGGCTGCAATTGGTCCCGAGATGTTCGTTAGCCGATATTCCGATGTTCTGAGCGAACCAAGATGGGATTCCATCCCAAGTGAGGCTAGCGAACTTTTCCCATGGGACCCAGATTCCACTTACGTCCGACTCCCATCATTCTTCCAGGGAATCCAGCCCGAGCCTTCATCGATTGAACCAATTGTTGATGCCCGGGTTCTGGTTATGGTGGGGGACTCTGTGACGACTGATCACATCAGCCCCGCAGGAGCATTCCCAAGCTCGGGACCGGCCGGCCAATATCTTGTCGGCCAGGGCGTACAGCCAAGGGATTTCAACTCATTCGGAAGCCGAAGAGGGAATCACGAGGTGATGGTGAGAGGCACCTTCGCAAATATCAGGATGAGGAATCAGACAGCCCCCGGGACTGAAGGCGGATTGACCACCCACTTCCCGACCGATGAAGTAATCTCCATCCACCAGGCCAGTGAGCGATATATTGCAGACTCAACACAACTGGTGGTGCTAGCTGGTTCCCAGTATGGGTCAGGAAGCAGTAGGGATTGGGCAGCCAAGGGAACCCTCTTGCTAGGAGTCAGAGCAGTGATTGCGAAGTCATATGAGAGGATCCATAGATCTAATCTAGTCGGCATGGGAGTTCTGCCCCTTACATTCGCTCAAGGGTACGACGCCGACTCATTGGGGTTAGACGGATCTGAATTTTTCAGCATCCCCGCCTCGGGAGACTTGGAGCCCTTTTCGGAGATCAAAGTCTCAGTAAGGAAGGCCGATGGAACCGAGATCAACTTCCCTGCGATCGTCAGACTGGAGACTCCCGTTGAGGTCGAATACTACAGAAACGGCGGAATACTTCAGACGGTTCTAAGAAATCTGGCAAAGGATTGAAGTCTGACTCTAGGAGAAAGGGGGCTGTAGAATGGAAGGGGACGAGCAAGATTCTGAAGAAGAAGGTCTTCCGGGACCTCCACCAGATCCCTCTAGGATCCCCTCAATAGTAAGGCAAGTAGGGGAACTGAACTTACAATCCGAAGCCGACGAACACGGCATCTCAAAGAAGACGGACCCTGACATCCGTGGAATAATGGAATTCTTGGATGAACTCGAGGACCTACAACCCCTGAGCAATAACCTATCAGGAGACCCAATGGCGGAAGCGTGGTTGCAGATCCTTCTTACTCTGATTGTCAGGGAACACGGACACTCTTCACTGGGTGTCAGCACGATCGAACTACTGGTGGGGGAGCGAATGAACAGGGAGGGGATCGACCTCGAGATCTTCCTAGACAGACTGTGGATTATGGGCAGGCTAGAGAAGGTCTACGGGGGTGCCGAAGTGAGTTACTCGCCTAACCCAAGTTGGCTTGAGATGAAGTAACCAAAGCGGTAATCACTCTGTGCATAAAAAAAACACGTTTCGGTAATGCATAAGAGTGGTCGGAAACTCCGAACTACCATGATGAACGAAAGTATGACTGGAAACCATGAGCACGGAAAGAGCAGGAGGGCCGTGGGACTAGTGTTCCTGATGCTAACCTCGCTCTTCGTTTCGGCCGTACCTTACGCCTCTGCTTCCCACACCACTCAATATGCCGTTCAGAGAGACCCACTGTATATCTCCATAGGAGATTTGGACTGCGATGGGGATAATGACATCGCATCAGGTAGCGGTTTCGGGCACTTCATCAGCTTCCTCTACAACGATGGGAACGGAGGATTTGCAGATAGGCAGGACGTCCAGATATCGAATAACGACTCGTTCAGGGCAGGATTCCGAGACGTGGCCGATGGAAACAGGGTCGAGATCGCCGACGTCGATGGTGATGACGTCAACGACATAATCTACTATCAGCAGAATGTCAGGTTCGTCGGCGAGACATTCATCAGACCTGCAAACCTAACTGTCCTCAAGGGAGTCTGCGACGAGAGGGTAAACGAATGGGAGGAGATGTTCGAAACGATCACCGTGATCAACCCATATCTAGCAGATTTCGATGTTGGAGACATCAATGACGACGGATTCGCCGATGTGGCCTTCTCCTCAACAGACTCCACTTTCGCAAACCAGTTCATCCAAGTGTACAAAGGTCCAGATTACAGCTTACCCGCGAACCAACATGCTCCGATTTCTGTTCCGCTAACGAGTGGCTACTACCAATATCTAAAACTCGGTAATTGGAATGAGGACCTTTTGGAAAACCCGCTCACTGGGGACCCAGTCCCGGGAGAGTGCGAGGACCTTGATATCTGGCTACTTAGGACCCCCCCATACAATGCAGGTGTGGGTTACTCCGCAGGAACCTATGACAACATGACAGTTCTGGAGTACGACTGCGTAACAGGTCAGTTCCCCAATCCCATGGATCCAACCGGTTCAGGCACCATTCATGAGTTCACTCTCGATGCCGAGCACGACTTCCCATTGTACGGGCTGGACATCGCAGACTCCACTCCAGACGACGACGTCAATGAGATCGACATCATCGCAGCAGTTGACGGAATCACGGGAAACGTCTCTTACGCAACCAAGACATCCTCTGGCTGGGACACTCAGAACTACGTGGATTTCGGCGACTACTTGGGAGCCTCGGTCACGATAGCCGACGTCAACCAAGATGGGGAGTTGGACTTCTTCGTGCCAACCTCTCTGACTCTGCTGGACACCCAGGAGTCAACCGTACAGAACCAGACATTCCTCCTAAGGCCAAACCTCCGTGCTCTGAACACCGTTCAGATCCTTCTAGCAGACCCAGATAGTAACGGATACCTCGATCCTCTATCATTCGACGTTGGCAGGAGGCCTACAATGGCAATGCCCGGGCAACTACAAGGCTCAGAGAACAGTGCACTCGAGGTAGTCATCGGCCAGGAGGACTACACCTACAGATTCTCGAATAACGCCATGTGGCTGGACACACAGGGATATGCCGGCCAAGGTGACTATCTGTCAGTACTCGTTCTGGACAACTTCGATCTAGGAATCACTAGAGTGGAGATAGAACCGTCAGTAACAGATCCTGCGACATTCCAGAGCATTGTCGGTGAGGGAAACCGATGGGTCAACGTGACCGTCAAGAACACCGGTCTGATGCCAATCTTGGACGGTAGTCTGGACGTCGACCTAGAGGTTCGGGAAGTTCTAGGAGGGACAGACACAATTGTCTATTTCAACGACTTTGAGTCAGCATCCGCAGATATCAACACCGGGGGAGCCTCATTCAACAAGTACTCTTACACTGGGGAGTACGAATCAGGCAACTCCTCGTGGCACATAGACGAGGATCGTTATTGGATTAGTCAAGACTACGATGAGTATGACGTCGCCCATTTCAACAACAGCGACTACCAGTGCTTGCCAAACGGCACCGACAAGTGCTTCGCTGCAGACGGCAACCCCGAGGAGAACAACGAATCTTGGGATGGACCGGTTGCTTACCCATATTGGGAAGCGGAGGCAAACCCGACGAACTACTACTGGTCAGGGGTCGAGCACACATACCAGTTCGATGATGGAAACTCAACCGAGGACACCGGTTACTACAACCATATGGACGAGGCCCTGATTCTCCAAGGTATAGACCTCTCTGGTGCCGATGCAGCATTCTTGGACATGGATGCGATATGCAGTGCAGGATTCTTCGAACTCTTCTTGGCGGAGCCTTACGACGTAATCGAGAGGTGGTTGTACGAGGATTCCTGCAGCATCGAGGTTTGGAGCGATGGAAGCGGCTGGGAGACCGTTTGGAGATTCGGAGGCTGGGACAACGAGAGGAAGTACAGAATAGAGGATAGGGTCTCAAGCGCCCCAGATCCCGAGTACAACGACTACAATGCCAACTTCTTCGGAGATTGGCACACAACAATGTGGAACAACTACACTGAATCAGGTGGAATCAGAGATTCCTGCGCCCTCGCTTACGGAGTTTGTTGGGAAGATGGCGGTCAAGATCAAAAGGCAGACTCGATCGATCTCACCCCTTATGCAGGGCAGACAATTGACATCAGATTCCGCTTCCGAAGTGGACTAGAAGGAACTGCGGGGCCGGAGGGATCTCTGGACTACTCCGGATTGGATGGATTCGCAATAGACAACATCACTATCAGGACTAGGGACGTGAACTTCGGCGCCTCCACGGTTGAGAGCCAACAACTGACGAACCTAGACCTAGTTGCCGGCGAGTCATTGCAAGTACAACTAACTGCAGACTTCGTTGACAACACCACATACTACATCTCCACCGTCCTGTCTAACTTCGACTTGGGCGGAGGGCAAGGAGACCAGGATAGTACAAACGACCAGACACGGTTCCAACTCACAGTAAGGAACCTCTACGACCCAGGCTTGTTCGAAGAGCCGTGGTTGGACCTACTCAACGGGGAAAGATACGCATCAGGGGAGATGCCAATCACAGTTGGAGTGCAGAACTGGGGCAACACATTCGTCGACTTCGACGTTGAGGCCAAAGTCAGCAACGCTCTGCCAGAACTGATAGCAGCCGAGGACTTCTCCGGATTCCAGCCGATATGGGATGATGACGGGAATGAAAACGGCAGTAGATTGGATGACTCATCCGGATCAAACGAGATGCTCCCGCAGAACCAGGGGGTCTTCAAGAATCAGGCTTACTGGCTGGGACACCCAGACGATGGTTACGGCGACAGCTGGAACGAGACCCTCACACTAGAGCCAATCGAGTTAACTGATAGCGGAGCCGACTTCACCTTCCTGACATTCGACTACTTCGCCGAAGGAGACCACATCTCGGATCGGAATGGAAACGTCCAATCTGTCAGAGACTTCTCATACCTCGAGGCGTCTTGGGTCAGGGATGGCGAGGTATACCAGGGGATAATCTACGGAAGTTGGACAGACCTAAACGAGAACGGCCTCAGGTACGCATTCAATCCTTACACGGAGACCATCTACAACTACTGCGAAGACTTCGACCAGAATGGCCTTTACGAGGAAGTGGAGTACGCAGGAGACCACTCGGGCGGAATTGGAGAGGATGGCTTCGTATCATGGTTCGACTCTGATAACCTTGTAAATACCGCTAGGATTGACTTAACTCATGTCCATCTGCTCAACCAGACTGCTGAGGACTCATTTGCATGGACCGACGAGTGCACTTCCCTAGCCGGCGCGGACGTCACTTTCACATGGAGATTCTACTCCAACGATGACGGAGTAAACGGAAATGCCGGATACGCCGGATTCGCAATCGACAACATAAGGGTGGACGACTACACATTCACCGATGACGGCGAATACACCCAGGTCGTTACTGGAATGGATGCCGGGCAGAAGAGAGTTGTGGAGATGGGAACTCATGACTTCGAGAGTGGACTATACAGGATAGACCTGATGACACTATACAATAACTCGAACAACGCATCGAAGTGGTTCGACAAGCCCGAGATCAGCAAGGCTAACAACGTCTCAACCATACTTTTCGAGATAGCAAACGCAGACATCACACTCCTGCAGGCAGATGTCCTAGATTGCGTCGCAGACGCTGTCTTCTCATGCGTTTATGCAACGAACCCACAAGGACAGAAGTCACACGATTTCGCCGTCCCCATGCTGAATGGAGTAATCGAGGGAGTTTACGAGGTCACGATGAAGATAGTCGACAAGGAAACCGGCCAGACCGTCTACGAACAGTCTTCTGACAACGGGCCGTTCGTTCTAGACCCGCATCAGAGGTCACAGGCCAATTGGACGGCGCCATACGACCTCTGGTTCGACTCCCACACATACAACATCAGCTTCCAGTCAGTTCTGACTGAGACGGGGGCCAACTCAGGAAACGAGAGATACTTCGACATCCAATTCATGGACAACATCGATGTGGCCATACTTTCCAACCCGACGGATCAGAATAGGCTCCAGAGGGTTAAGCAGGACCTCTCCGCCATGAACAAGACCTACACCCAGTTCGAGGTAGGGGAATGGAACGTTTACGGGATGGAGGACTGGTTGGAGCACTACTCCAAGGTCCTCCTGCCATGGCAGACCGACTACAGCGTAGAGTATGGAGACTATTACGAGCTCATGGGGACGCCGAACCCAGACAATGCCGACATCACCCTGACCGAGTCTCTGATCGAATTCATGAGAGAAGGGGGTACAGTGCAGGCCCATCTAGGCCCGTATTACTCGGACTACGATGACATCCAGAATCCCAATGCGCCCGATAGGCTGCCATTCGGGATGAACGTCGTCATGAGGGACCACTTCAATAGCACTCTGGACCATCGCGTACTCTCCGAGAACATCAGCCTCATTGATCCGTTCCACCCGCTGATGTCAGGGATCAACCCCGCGGCTCTCGCGGGAATCAACGGAGGAACGCACGTTGCGCTCTCCACACTAGACCTCAACCAAGTGAACCCAGATGAAATACCACAAGTTTGTTTCGATGGTCCAGATCTGGACGAAGGCGGGAGTGTTAGAGATGGCGGGACATTCCACACCATAATCAGGGATTCCGAGAATCCAAGCCAATCCTTGCTTTCAACCTGCAACTACGGCCAGGGTGGTATGATAATCACCACCATAGACGTCGAGAACCCTGCGGTATCACAACCGTTCGGCGATCCAAACTTCCCGATGCTAGCCAATCTCCTAGACTTCCACCTGTCTCCATACCCGGATGGGTTCGAGATAGCAACCAAGGGCTTCGAGCTCACTATCGATGGGGTCGCCCAAAAATGGAATTCATCGATTGAAGCCTACACAAGGACGCCAATCAAGAGCTCAGCCGAGCTCGACTTCGGTTTCGAAACCAATGTCGATGGCATCCACGCCGACTGGTTGATAGAATCAGCTAACGATGGGGCCGTTACCGGATGGGATGGACAGCCGCTTGGGGAAGAGAACAAACATGCGCACAGACCCAACTCAACCGAACCAGTGACCGCCACATTCTGCGTCTCGGACGAGAATGCGGAACTAGGTTGCAAGATAAATGCCGAGTGGAGAATCTGGCTGTTCCTGCATGACTCAAATGGAAACACCAGAATCACCAACATCTCGGTGTACACCAATGACGTATTCGCCGACAGTACTCCCCCAGTCGCTCACATTGAGATCATCGAGGACTCGGTCTTCTCCGAATTCGTAGAGTTCGTGGGATACCAGCAGACTCCCACTGGGGATCAGGATGCCGACGGCAACTGGATCATGGTGGATTCGCCAAAGTACCGAGTCAGACTCTCAGATACCGGCGACACCAGCATCAGATTCTCGTCAGCAAACAGCAGTGATATTGGAACTGGTATTGATAAGTTCACTTGGTTCATTAACGGGGATGGTGATAGTAATCCAATTTACGAATTACCAGGTAGCGTGACGGAATGGACATACACTTTCAGGAACCTGACGGTCGGACAGAACACCATAATGATCGAACTGACTGTCTTCGATAAGAGGGAACAGCGAAACGAGGCCCCAACTCGGGTCTTCTTCGAAGTAGTGGGAGAGATGTTCGGCGACTCTGCCCCCGATGTGGAATTCGACAGCATCTCCACTGCGGACGGCGACTCATTCTCCGCATTGGATACAGACATCGTGAACATCACCGGCACCGTTGTTGACAATGATGCAAGCGCGGAATGCGACGTCAAGGTAGAAGCGTCACTGGATGACATCACAGTGTTTGACAAGAGCGAGGGGATCAAGACGGCCCAGAAGGCACTCGGACGGTTCGACTGGCAGGACGGGCTATGCGACGGTGACCAGTACTTGCTTTCACTGAACATATCTCACCTCTATCTAGAGCTCGATGGAAATGCAGGGATTATTCACATCAGAGTCACGGAGGGATCGTACGTGGTCGATGACCAGATTCAGTTGTACACCGTACCAAGATCGGACGAAGAGACCGGTGGAAACGAGGAGGGCAACAGCGGCACATCGACAATCATGTTCGCCGGAATTGGAGCAATTCTGCTAATTGCAGTCCTCGCGGTCACAATGATGTTCATGAGAAGAGGCGGGAGCTCGAATCAGGAGCAGGATTCAGTGGAGTCGTTTGGCGGTGTCGAGCAGATGGATCCGGTCGAGGCTTATGTGCAGCAGCTTGTCGCTCAAGGATACGAGGAGCAGATGGCGCGGCAATATGCAACGCAATACTATGCCCAATACTACTCGCAGCAGAAGGGCGGCGGCGGTTGATCAGAGCTCAGGGACATTGAGAATCCACTTTCTTGGAAGTGGTTCGCCCGACTGCTCTATCACACCCAGCCTCTCTTGGAAAGCGGGGGTCCTCTTCCTGACTATGTGAGAGTAGAGTTTGGACTCCCTGATGTCATCGGGGACGCAAACCTTTCCGCTGGAGCACTCAACATCGATTGCCCTGTTTAGGAAGGATTCGGGTCTGTTCAGCTTGAGCAGCAGCCTCCTTGAGAGGCGTGCAATTCCGAAGTACATGGCAATTATCAATATCATCACAATAAATGTGCTCGGCACCACCATCATTGCCACAGAGCCAAGCAAGAAAACAATCGGCATGACAAACATTAGCAGGAAGTAAGTCTCTGTGATCGGTTTCTTCTTCCTCATTCGACTGATGAGCCCCCATGAGTCGTCATTGCTGTTCTGGGGTTCGAAACCTAGTTCTTTCTCCATCGACCCTTGTTCCTCGTAAATCACCCTAATCCTACTTGCTCTGGCTTCCAGACTCTTGTTGGGCTGTGATTCGATAATCTCGTCCAAGACATCGAGGTAATCGCCAGCTTCCTCGAAGTAACCAAGCCTGATTAGTATGGAAATCTGTTCGAAATAGGGAAGAACGTCACTGGGAGCAGCACCCTTTCTTCCCTCCCACCACTCAAGTCCATGTTCCAGCATTCCTAGATGGCCCACCATGATTTCTCCGCCTATTCTCCAGGCATGTTCGTTTTGAGGATCTAGTTCTACTGCCTTCCTGACTGCAGACATGCTTTTCGAAGCCTGAATCATGTCGGGCATCATCTGATTTCCACGTGAATCGATAGGTAGGGTCCACTGAGCGATGGCAAACCAAGCATCGGCATGGCTCCCGTCCAGTGAAACAACCTCTTCGGCTAGTGCCAGTGCTTCTTCCCTGTCGCCATTCTCGTTGGCCTCCATGGCATCCAGCCAAATCATCTCAGCACTCTTCGCCACAAAACACGCAGAATGATGCGGATGAAGAATGCTCGGGTGGCTCAACGTCTCCTGTTTCCTCTTCCACTCTTGCCTGAATCCCTTCTTCGACCAGAATTTCCTGAATTACGGCCAGTCTTGTTCGGGCCCCTGCCGCGGTTCCCGCCTCCCTTGTTGTCACGGAAGTTCCGGCCTCCTTGGCTGCCAGGGCCCCTGCCGCGGTTCCCGCCTCCCTTGTTGTCACGGAAGTTCCGGCCTCCTTGGCTGCCAGGGCCCCTGCCGCGGTTCCCGCCTCCCTTGTTGCCTCGGAAACTTCCGCCAGAATGCCTTCTCTTAGGGGGGCCATGACGACCACTCTCTCTCGGCGCGATATCGACTGGTGACCCGACCGATGCCCCGGCATCTATCCCATCATACAAGGGGTGGACGTGAATCAAAGCCGATCCGACCGGACCAATCACAGTATCGACTCTTCCTAGGATCTTCCCCCCAGAGATTCTAATCCGCGCTCCTAGTCTAGGTGGCCTACCTTCGAAATCAACTAGCAGACCCCCCAAGTGGGACTCACGATTTACTCTTCCAGAGAAACTCATTTCACAACCCCCGTCTTCTGAAGAGTACTGCTAAGGATAGTGCTATGACAAGAGAGGGAACCCCCGAAGACGGCAGGGACTCTTCTACCTCATCGGCATCATCAGGCGTTTCTTGATCTACTAGCTCTTCCATCACCAACGCAATATCCAGTGTCATGCTAGATGTTGTGCACTTGCCCGACTGATCACAACCTGTGACATCAACATCGATCACTCCAGAGGAAAAGGAACTCAGATCGATCCATTCGCTCTCCCAAGTATTGCCAGAAACCACGATTTGACCAATATCCTGCCCGTCTACCTCAATCGTAAAGGTTACCGGCTCGCCATCTGGATCACTGTATTGCCCCTCAATTCTCCACATTTTACCATCAAATTCCCCCAATCCAATGGTCATTGAAGGAGGTGTACTTTCCTTCACAACCCCTAGATCAATGATATATTCGAATTTTCTCATGGTGTCGGGAACGCCAAAACCTCCAGTACTTACTTCCATCCACAAATTCACCGGGCCAGGAACTATCCCCCATGTAGATAGATTCACAGCCTCATGTGGTGAATCTCCCAACCAAGGACTACTTCTCACGACTGTGTGACACCTACCACCAATCTCAACTGATTCACGAGTTGGTTGACCTCCTTGGGGAAAAAGCTCCAGGCACGCCACAATATCTGAATTGTTAGCATCCCCCCAATCAAAGTATGAGATATTCAGAGGATGCTGTTCTTGCAGGATTAGCTCGGAAGTCGAAACCGAAAAAGGTACTCCGACGTGCCATGTGCGGTTTCCACTGGTATGGCCCGAAGCATCTTTCGCTTCGCATGTCACATCAATTACTCCCTCCACAATGACCCACAATGATCGATCGATGCTCTGAGAAACCTCGCTGCCGTCTGAATAGCATACAACATCCAGGTTGGCAACTCCCGACTCGTCATCGAACCACGATGCAATTCCATCATAACCTTCCCAAGATGACAACTTGTTAGCCCCTTCCTCGGCAACTGGAATCCAACTTCCATTTTCAGGTGCTTGCGAGGTCCAAGTGGGGGCCTCGTCTATGGGAATAGATGAGGTTGTGAAGTCCGCGAAGACATCCTCCCCCAATGGCCAATTCTCCCTTGAGAAGTTCGAGTCCAATGAATATGTCAGACTTCCATCGTCGTTGGTTTGCAATTCATAACTCGCAGTTCCATCTCCAATGCAACTCCCTCTTACAGGTCCGAAACCCAACTGGCCATTTCCCGGGTTATCTCCATCGGGACCTACGAACCTACCTTCGCACTCCTCCCACATGTCCATCCTCAGTCCTGGCATCACGGGGAATGTGAAGTCCAACCTCGCGTTGCTCATGTTCGAGGAATTGAATGCGATGGTGAAGTCATTGGGATCCGTAACTCCGTCAATCACCATCGTAGCGTTCAGCCAGAGCTCGATTCTACACTCATCCACCCCCAAGGACTCATTGATATCAATGTCACAATCCCTCTCAATAGCTGGAATTACAGGAACTTCGACACAGCCCTCTTGGCTAAAGCCCTGACAGTCCCTCGATTGTGAATGCCTCGAAGGAACTCCATTGAAATGGCCGATGTTGGTTTGATCATCCTCCCACGTGGTATTCATCCAACTAACCCCCTGGCCTCCTCTATGCGGGGCGCCATCACGAATCCCTATTCTTGTGATACTATACTCCAGACAATCTGCAGCGATGGAGACCATCGCGTCAATCTCATCAGTTGACAGCCAACCATCTCCGCCCGAGGGAACAATGTCCTCCAAGAATGAATCCAGATCCTCTCTTATGTCATCAGCTAGTGTCCAGTTTATCCAAGCCCTGGCATCCACCTCGGCAGATTTCCAGTCATCGTTGACACGAACCTCGAAAATTGCTTGGTTGTAGATGAATATGTCCTCGAATGTAATCGACCCACATTGCTCTTCTAGAGAACCCCCTCCTCCGAATTGCTCCATCTTTGTTTGTTCGTTATGTAGCTCTTCCGAAGGAAGGTGGAATGTCGAAAATATCATGATTACGATGACCAAAAATGACTCTATCCTCGCCTTCCGCATTCCGGTCACTATTGCCTTCCGGAGACCATAGGACATCATAGTTGCCATGTCTGGTAAACCATTCATCCGATATGGACAATTTCCCCAGTCCAATGGAATGCTAGGAGTTCTCCCCCAAGACCCTCTCCAAAGCCAACAATCATGCCACCGCTGGAACCAATGTAACTTTCACTCCACGAACCGTCAACCTCCTTCAATATCCACATTGAGCCACTGCAGAAATCCCCGTAGAGATACCCCTCATGTAGGTCGATTGGCCCCCAATCCATCCAGAAGCCACCAGTAATGGAGCAGTTGCCACCCGAATGAGAATAAGTCACAACAGGGCCGGTGTATCCATCTTGCACGCTCTCGTTGGCCACACTGCCCCCGCACGGAGTGCTGCTATCCACGAGATATTCCCCTTCCATCTCAGCCCAACCAAAGTTTGCTGGATTCCACATAGTCACCAGATTGACCTCCTCCCAGCAATTCTGGCCAACGTCGGAAACCCAGAGCCTACCGTGGCTGTCCAGATCGAACCTCCATGGATTCCTCAATCCATGATGAAGTACGTATGGATCGCCTACAGGGTCGGTCAGGACCGGACTGACCTCTCCATCCACATACCTGAATTGTAGGATCGCCCCGAGTTGAGTGGATGGGTTCTGACCGTTTTCTTCTGGATCATATCCGCTCCCTCCATCACCTACTCCCCACAGGAACTGGCTTTCTCCGATGTTTAGCAAATGTCCGCCGTTGTGATTCCTGAATGGCTGCTCGATTGATTTGAGAACTTTGATGCTCGAAACGTCTACTTCGCCCGTGGGCCCAATTTCGGCCGAGGAAAGGACCAGGTCAGACTCGTTCGGACCGTCACAAGACCCCTCCTCAACATAAGACAGCAATATCGTCCTATTCTCGTCAAAACCATCTGCAAAAGCCATCCCTAGCAGACCCTGCTCAACATGACATTTGCTAATCATCGAACTAAGATCTGCTATCTGCACGACCTCTGCCCCGTCCCAAGAGTGAATAAGTCCAGATAACTCAACTATCCAAATCGCGTCACTTGTCGGATGCTTCAGAGATGAAATCGGGCTGGAGAAACCATCCAAGTACTTGTAACAGGACAAATTGTAACCCTCTTGGATGGAGCAATCCCAACTCTCAGGTTCGGGCCAAACGAAACCGTCTTCTTTACTCAGGCATCCAGCAAATGAAGAACTTACAACTAGCACCGAGATAATTGCCCAACTTCTCATCCCTAGTCCCTACTTCTCTAGGTAGGCGCGTATGCCGGGGACATTTGAAACTGCGTCTGAGTAGGTGCCAAGATGCTCTTCTGCAGTACTGGCCACCATCCCAGCTGTGTTCAGAACATCACTCAGTATCTCTCGCCCCTCGGCATCATCATCAAGAGCCACTAGCGCATCTTGAATCAGGAGCATCGTCTCATCATCCATCCTGGCTGGATCATACATCACAGGATGGCTTGGCGCCTGACCAAAAGAGGGGAGCATGACAATCTCATCCCTGTCT
>Ga0208764_10000923_pt1 | contig 19040 bp, 12 predicted proteins | sample ETNtaG_18_FD_185762 | JGI IMG/M metagenome (GOLD analysis project Ga0208764, IMG submission 185762) | Marine microbial and viral communities from oxygen minimum zone, Eastern Pacific Ocean - ETNP201302SV91 (SPAdes) (version 2) | ecosystem: Environmental > Aquatic > Marine > Oceanic ... | reverse complement strand
TTCCGGAGACCATAGGACATCATAGTTGCCATGTCTGGTAAACTATTCATCCGATATGGACAATTTCTCCAGTCCAGTGGAATGCTAGCAACTCTCCGCCAAGCCCCTCCCCGAAGCCCACAATCATTCCTCCGCTGGAACCAATGTGACTTTCACTCCACGAACCGTCTACCTCTTTCAAAATCCACATTGAGCCAGTGCAGAAATCCCCGTAGAGGTACCCCTCATGTAGGTCGCTTGGTCCCCAGTCCATCCAGAAACCACCCGTAATGGAGCAGTTGCCACCCGAATGAGAATAAGTCGAAACGGGCCCAGTGTACTGATCTTTCACGCTCTCGTTAGCCACACTGCCGCCGCATGGAGAACTGCTATCCACGAGATACTCCCCCTCCATCTCAGCCCAACCCAAGTTAGCCGGATTCTCCAGAGTCACCAAGTTGACCTCCTCCCAGCAATTCTGACCAACGTCGGAAATCCAGAGTCTGCCATGGCTATCCAGATCGAACCTCCAGGGATTTCGCAACCCGTGATGAAGTACGTATGGATCGCCTATCGGGTCTTCTAGGACAGGACTAACCTCGCCATCCAGATAGTTGAATTGTAGGATCGTCCCAAGTTGGGTGGATGGGTTCTGGCCGTTTTCTTCTGGATCAAATCCACTTCCTCCATCACCTATTCCCCACAGGAACTGGCTCCCTCCAATGTTCAGCAAATGCCCGCCATTGTGGTTCCTGTATGGTTGTTCGATAGATTTGAGAACTTTGATGCTAGAAACATCTAGTTTGCCCGAGGGACTAATTCCGGCAGAGGAAAGGACAAGATCAGACTCATTCGGACCGTCACAAGACCCATCCTCAACATAAGAAAGCAATATCGTTCCATTCTCGCCAAAGCCATCTGCAAAGGCCATTCCTAGCAGACCCTGCTCAACATGACATGTGCTTATCATCGAACTCAGGTCGGCTATCTCTGAGATCTCTGTCCCATCCCACGAGTGAATAAGACCAGACAACTCAACTATCCAAATCTCGTCTTTTGTCGGATGCTTCAGGGAGGAAATGGGACTGGTGAAACCATCCAAGTACTTGTAACAGGACAAATTGTAACTCTCTTGGATGGAGCAATCCCAACTCTCAGGTTCAGGCCAAACGAAACCGTCTTCTTCACCAAGGCATCCAGCAAATGAGGAAGTCACAACTAGCAGCGAGATAATTGTCCAACTTCTCATCCCTAGTACCTACTTCTCTAGGTAGGCGCGTATGCCGGGGACATTTGAAACTGCGTCTGAGTAGGTGCCAAGATGTTCCTCTGCCGTGCTTGCAACCATTCCAGCCGTGTTAAGAACGTCATTCAGAATCTCCCGCCCCTCGCTATCATCGTCAAGAGCCACTAGCGCATCTTGAATCCGGAGCATCGTCTCATCATCCATCCTCGCTGGGTCATACATTACTGGATGGCTGGGTGCTTGACCGAAAGAGGGGAGCATGACAATCTCATCCCTGTCTAGGCACCAGTCGGGACCATCGGGCACGTCATCCTCGTTCTCATCGCAATATAGTCGGTATGCCGTGTCCTTAACCAGGGCAATATCTCCATGACCAGTCATCATGCACTTGAGTGCCCCTTTGTATCCAGAGTACTGAGTCCCTCCCTCTGGAATTTCCGAGTCCTTATGGAAGAAACTCGTTACTGTAGCTCTGAGGGATTCGATTTCCTCGGCATCGCCTTGAACTTCAGCATATCCATTCCCAATCAGATAACCCATTGGTATCAGCATGCCAGCGCTCTTCAGCCAACCTGTGTGGCACGACTTCTTGCCCTCCATCAGTGCGAATGGGTCGGTGTCAGGATCATCATCAAGGTATGCGGCTGCGATGTCTGAGTCGGCCCTTACCCATGCTGCAGCGTTGTAGTAGACTCTGCCATCCGGCTTCTTCTCGACGGCGACTACGTCCAAGTCGTACACCTGGTAACCCAACCATCCGGCAGCCCCATCGACCATCGCGATTTCTGCATTCCCGTTTGCAACAGCCTCTATCGCAGTTACCTCATCAGCCACTGGGTAAACTATCACTTTCTCCCCTGTCAGTTCGCTGAGCTTGTCAGCCATTTCCTGTGGGTTAGCCTCCCAGAATAGGTATGTGTCCTTCACTTCGTAAGCAATCCTGATACAGTCCTCATCATCACCGCACTCGTCGTAATCCACAGTGAATAATGCCCATAGAACGGCAGAAGACAATAGAAGCCCAACGACCGCCATAGGAATGCTCCTTCCCTGCAATGCCTCTCTAATTCTGTCAATCGATGAACTCATAGTTAGACCCGAAACGCATATTGTCCTTAAATTTAGGGTTACCTAAACATCAAAAGATAAATCGGACCCGAAAGAACGTGTCAGTGGCAGTTAGGCTAAGCAATCTGGAAGTCGGCTTCCAAGGTCATACCTTGCTTTCAATCGAGGATTTTCATGTCAAACCAGGTGAAGTTCTGGCAATTACCGGCCCCTCGGGAATCGGAAAAACTTCCCTCTTGAAAACAATAGCAGGCCTCCTGACACCAATATCTGGAACCGTCCACGTTTGTGGAGCGACAATCCCACAGAGGCCAGAAAGGGGCTCGATAGGATACATTCCACAGAAGCTAGGACTGGTCAGGCACTCCAGCGTCTGGGCCAATGTCATGTTGGGTTCGAGAGCAGGAAATCCCAGATCAACATCCAGGGAACATGCGATTGATGCAATTGAAGCCATGGGATTGGGGGAGAAGAAGAACGAGCCAATCAAACGACTCTCAGGCGGTCAACAGAGGAGAGTAGCTACGGCCAGGACTCTAGCCCAACGTCCAAGGCTTATTTTGGCTGATGAGTTCCTAAGTGAGTTGGACGAAGAAACATCAGAAAGGGTGGTAAAATCAGTTCTGAAATATGTAAGGTCAAGTGAAGCTGCCATGATTCTGGTTGAACACGACGTATCTAGAGCGAGAGAGATTTCCGATAGGCTCCTAGTTATCGATGATGGAAGGCTCAACCCGTTCATTACAGATACTTCGATAATGGAGGTTTAGAATTGGCAAAAATTGACTCAGAACTAAGGGAATTGATAGTTTCCGTTGCAGTTCTAATACTAGGTTTCTGGACTCTTCTAGAGCTAACCTCTGGAATGATCTGGGATTGGAATGGTTGGCGAGTTATTGAACCCCAGTCTTATCCCCCATGTGAAGCAAACAGGTTCTTACAGTTCACATGCTCAACAGCCTGGATTGGAATGATTGAAACAATTAAGATTGCAATTCTCGCAACCTTCTTCGGCATGATCCTATCTTTACCGATGGGGCTCTTAAGCTCAAGAAACCTGTTTCCTCAGTACATCACCTACCCTTCCAGAGCTGTAGTCTCGGCATGCAGGAGCCTACCAAGTCTGATTTGGGCCATAATATTCGTCATCTTGGTCGGACTAGGGCCCACAGCAGGAATAATGGCAATGACAATTTACACTGTGGGCTATCTTGGGAAGATGCAGTACGAGGCAATTGAGGGGATGAATAGCGCACCACTCGAAGCGGCCAATGCGATGGGCCTAACCAAAGCCGAGGTATCACTTTGGGTGGTAATCCCAGAAACGGCCAATCACCTAATTGCCCAGATGATATTCATGTTCGAATACAACGTTAGATCCGGGACCGTGATAGGGATAGTTGGAGCAGGTGGGATTGGATATTACATCAATCTCTATCTGAAGTTCCTTCAATATGAAAGGGTTGCAGCGTATCTTCTCATAATCTTCTTCGTAGTGATGCTGATTGATTTGGTTTCCATCTATCTTCGCTCTTTCTTCACCGACGAGTCAGAAAACACCAAGCCCACTTGGGCAGATGTTTTCTTGCCTCAGAATAACGAGAAAGCAACACCATCTGAATGAGACTAGTAATCTGCGACGATTCTGATGGCCCCACCATCATAGAAAATCTGAATGTGGTCCTTGGCCTTAGAGGATAGAGCCGCCAATGCCTCGTAGACTTCCTTTTCCTTGACGTTGAAAGCCTCCGCGGCTCTCTTCGTAGACCATGCAACTTCAACAAAGTCCGAAGCAGAAATCCACTTCAGAAGCCTGGCCTCGAAGTCTGTAAGGTCACCAAGTGCCATAGTCTCGGCATGGGGAGGGGGGAAATCAAGCCTACCCCTATTCTAAGCAAACCACTCTGTAAATAGCCCAGTGAGGAGGCAAATCGAAGTAATTTATATGTCCGTTTTGATTGGATTACCCATGCCTATTAGGGATTCTATTCACCTTACTCTACTCAGCACATTGATGCTGCTACTCGTTTCTTTTTCAGGTTGCTTGCAAACCAATTCGAACGATTCAGATTTAGGAGTACCAGGACAAGAAGAGCAAATGGTGGATAAGATCCCCCTGTCCATAGCCTTCATCGTAGATCAAGAAACATTTGGCACCCAAAATGATCCTTCCTACATGGCTGAGATATTTTCTGATGAGACCATATTCGATGTTACGCCATACCCCGTTGAATCTGAAGAAGCGATGATAGAGTCACTCAGGTTTGGCCATGTCGATCTCGCAATGATGGATGCAGCTTCTTCTTGGATGAGTTGGAAGAACTACGGCCTCCAGGTTCTTCTTGCCGATCAGGAGAACTACGGCAGAACCTACTACAATTCCAACGCATGGGTCAAATCAGATAGCGAAATCGCCACATACCACAATGACGATGATCCATTGACCGATCCATTTTCACTATTCGAAGGAAAGAAATCCTGTCACACAGGATGGTTCGACTCAGTGGGGATGCTTCTGCCAATGGGATTCCTACTTGGCCTTGGATATGCCAATGTCGCCGGAAATCCAAACGACGTGGAGTCACTATTGTTTACAATTCAAGAATTTCTCGACGATGAGCCCCCAATTCCAGAAGCAGGCACAAGGTATTACGGATATTCAGGAGCTCTCAGATGCCTTTCAGATGGAACTGGCGACATCGCATTCCTACAGGACTCAACAGTAGCCGACCATTGTTCTGAAGAGGATCAGAACAGACCATCTTGGTGCCTCCCAGAGGATGATTACACAGTACTTCCAACCTTTGGTAGGTCTCCTAGCAACGCATTGATGTTTAACCCCGAATTCCTCGATTCTGAAACATCGCAGAAGATCTCTGAAGAATTCCTTAGGCTAAGCGGAATCAACGAGATGGATCAGACACTAAGATCACTGTTCGGAACCTCAGGTTTTGCCTCTACCAATTCCTTCGAGCATTTGGATGGATACTCATCCCTCATTTTCAACATCCCAGGGATGCAGGCATACTTCGAGGACCCTAGTAATACCGAATATGTCAATCTGAGTGTGGAAGAAGTAGTAATCGGAGTAATTGGGCCACTGTCAAACTCCACCGCTATTTCTCTCGGATTCTTTGCTGATTCAATTAGCGATGATGTGGGAATAGGTGTGAGCATTTCCGAATTTGGGAATCAAAATAGTCTGATCGAAAATCTTTCGAACGGCAACATAAACATTGCAATAACTGATGGAATCTCTTCTTGGAAGGCATGGAAGCATGATGGGATGTCGGTCCTGACGTCATTATTGAACGAACAAGAGAGTGCATTTTCACAGTCACTCGCCATCGTCAAATCAGACGGCCAATTGGCGAATTCATCAGAACCTTATTCTTTGATGAGGGGTCTTTCTCCCTGCTTTTCCGGCAAAAGCCATCCAAGCACACTATTGGTCACGGGACACCTGGTTGGGGCGGGGCTGACTAACGATTTGCAAGACATAGAAAACTCCACAATTTCTGAGATAATTCAATCAGCCTTCAATTCAAATTATAGCTTCCCCGAGGAAGAGTCAGAATTCTATGGAACCAATGGTGCTCTTCGATGCCTATCCGAGGGGGGAGGAGACATTGCATTCGTTATCAGCGATGAGCAAGAAGTGTTCTGCCACGATGACTCGCAACCTAGTGATGAAACGTGGTGTCTAGATCCTGAAGATCACGCTTTATTGACATCCATAGGGGCTCTTCCATATCGTTCCTTCATTTATGACCCGACAATATTGGATGTAGTATCACGTACAGCTATCCTGAACTCAATCCTATCACTAAATTCCGAAATGTTCCTTGATAATTTCACAACAATGGGCAGCGAATACACGGGTTGCTACGACATCTCGATCCACAAGATTGACGAGACGTCTCCCAGAGGCGCATGCGGTTCCGAGATCCTTTCCAATTCTCTGCATTCAACTGGAGTGTCCAGGGCCACTTCTCAAAGTCAACTAGGTCACCTTTCCACAATGATTGGCAATTTGCCAGAACAGTTGTTATTCGATTACTTAGTAGAAAATTAAGAATGGCAAATCACAACATACTAAGGTGAATTTTTCGCCCAATTAACATGGCTGGAGCAGACGTACATCTAGCTGACACGGATCGTTCTACCCTCGGTCGAACTTTCTGGTTCATCCTCGGCCTCATATCAATGACGTTGGGGTTTATTGGAATCCCGGTTCCAGGCCTGCCAACCACTCCTTTCATGATTCTTGCAGCGGCTTGCTTCGCTCGTTCCAGTCAGAGATTCTATGATTGGATAATCAATAACAAATTGTTCGGCATCCACGTTAAGAACTACAGAGAGGGCAATGGCATTCCAAAGAAGATTAAGCCAGTTATCTTGGCAACAATGTGGGCCTTTGTTTTGTTCGCAGTCCTAGTTGCCATTCCAGATGATGTCCCCATCTCCAAGGCCGCCACACTGATTCTAGCATTTATTGGGACCATCTTTATTCTTAAGATTCCTAGTTCGGAACACTAGAGAACCTCTTTTCGACCAACTTTGATAACCCCAATATCCAATCTGGATTATCGTTGAGGCATTTGATTACAGAAAACTGACCACCACCATGACTGATGTAATGCTCACGGACCTCAATATCCAACTCCTCAAGGGTCTCTAAACCGTCTGCCAGAAATGCTGGAGAGACAACAACCACGTCCAGATCCTTCTTCGCCAAATCCTCTACTACAGATAGCGTGGAAGGCTTTAGCCACTTTGCCGGGCCGAGACGACTCTGGTAACTTATCGACCAAGCTTCATCAGGTAATCCCAATTCCTCAATCACAGCCCTTGCAGTCATGCTGCAATGATGGGCGTAGCACATCGAGTTTGCTTCGGTTCTTTGGGCGCAGCAACCCTCCACTTTCTGGCAGTGTGAACCGGTTTTGTCAGTCCTCTTGACATGGGAAATTGGAAGTCCATGGAACGAGAATAACAAGTGTGACCTTTCAGTTAGGTGGGGCTTGATGGAACTCACCAGTGGCATGATGAACTCTGATTCTTCTTCGAAGTGCCCCAGTTCGAAGAGATCCGGACTCCAACCAATTTTCCTCAGTTGCCGAAAAGCCTCTTTCATAGAAGATTCAGTTGTGGCTTGAGCGTGGTGCGGGAAAAGTGGAGCTAGTAGCAACTCCTCAACTCCCTTGGATTTGAGACTCCGTAAAGCAGACTCGATGCTCGGATTGCCATACCTCATCCCTACCTCGCACTCTACGTCCCCCAACTCCAATTGGAGTTTCTCGGCCATTCTATTGGTATAGACTCGGAGCGGAGAATCGCCATCCATCCAGATACTAGCATACCTTGGTGCTATGTTCCTCGGTCTAACTCTGAGGATAACCCCTCTAACCAGCAGATGCCTTAGTACGGCTGGAATGTCAATTACATCAGGATCAAGTAAGAACTCTCTCAAGTACTTCCTGACCGAACCCACGGTCGCTTCATCGGGCGTTCCAATGTTCATCAGCAGAACGCCTCTTTTTCCCACAAACACCATGCCGCAAAGTTGAGTAATAATGGTACTCTTCTGAAATTTTGGTTTGGAAACTAACATTACTATTGATTATTTCAAGATGATTTAGCAGTATAACAGATTAGAGATTTAGGGTTACCTAAAAATTATAAGATATACTTATTGCGGAAGTTTAGGGTGCCCTAAAATGAACGGTAAACTACTAAGCTTAATGATGACAATACTGATGATGGCCTCAGCCCTTGCTGGGTGTGCAGGAGATGACGTTGACCTTGATGGAGAGGACGGGGGATACGAATACGCATCCAACGTCGACAACCATCGTATGCTGATGGGAGATGTCTGTGACATCAAGGATCTATCTGGAGCATACGACTGGGATGACGTCAAGGACATCTATGAGAACGGAGAACATGCCGAGAAGTCCGACGGATCCTACAGGACCCTAATGGGCTTCGCAGATGCTTCGGGCAAGAACCACGCCTACGACTCATTCTACGGTGCAGACGGATCATGGCACGACTTCGTGTCCGCGGCTATCGACGGAACCGGGCCATTCGCGGGCGAGTCAGACACAGTCAGAGACCAAGCCACAGAGAAGGGAATCCAGAATGGGGTCATGACCGCATACGCAATTCACGAGCTAAACGCCGCCATAATCAAGGCAGAGGCTGGAAACTGGGGGGCCGACGATGCTCAGCATGCATGGGACGAGGGATGGGCATTCTACCACGGTCCCGATGATTCTGACCACGACTACGATGGCTGTGGCCCATACGCTACTGCCGACAAGAGGGCAGGAAACTTCGGAACTGCAAATTCTGACGGTACAGCAGCTACCAATATCGCTACGCTAGCGGCTATGAATGCTGGACTTGCGGCTATGCAGTCTGAGGACATGCAAGGCTTGGTCGATGCACGCGACGAGGTACTCAAGAACATCATAATCGTGTACTCGCAGGCTTCTGTCAGATACGCATCGAAGATGACCTCTGACCTAGCCGATGGAGACACGGCAGACTACGACAAGCACCAGGCAGAGGGGCACTCCTTCTACAGGGTCATAGAGGCATACGTCGCGGAGTACACGTCGATCTGCTACAATATGGCCTCTCACGCGGTCTCCTCTGATAGCTCACAGGAATCTTGCGAGGGTTACGCTTGGTACGAGAACTACAGTATGGGAGGCGGACAGACTTACACTGGCTGCTACAACATAGTTTCCCATCAGACCACCGATGACGATCAGCCCACTTGTGAGGCATATGGGTGGCAGGCTAACTACTACTCCAACATGATCGTGGCCATGTTCGACCTAACTAACGATGGAGATGCTTCCGCAGACTACGAGGCAGACATCAGAGCATGGCTACAGCCTGCATGGGATCATTACGGAATTACTGCAACGGACATAGGGACACTCCAATAGATGGATACGTTGGCAGGGGGCAGCATCACCCCAGCATCATTTTCGGTTTCCGTAACCGGCCCCCTGTCAACAACCTTCAAAGTTTGTAAACGAGGAAAATTAGGAGACCATAGTGGTGGCGATGGGTGACAGAGACTTGCTCCTAATCTTCGGAACTGAGACAGGAAATGCCGAAGAGTTAGCCGATGACGCAGCTCATTCGGCAGAGAGCTTTGATCTGAATCCAACAGTCATGGACATGGAAGACATTACTCCGGAAGATATCTCTGGATCCAAGAGGCTGATTGTGATTTGCAGTACCTGGGGCGAAGGAGAGCAACCCGTGAACGCCCAAGATCTGTATGACGCAGTCTCTGAATCAGATGATGGCAGCATGGAGGGGGTAAACTTCGCAGTCCTTGCTCTCGGAGATACAGCTTTCGAATTCTTCTGCGAATCAGGCAAGGAATGGGACTCTATCCTGGAAGATAAGGGTGGAAAAAGAACAAACGAAAGACTCGACTGCGATACCGACTACGATGATTATGCAGAGGAATGGATTGAGGCCACACTCGAATTAATGAAGGAAATTGTGTAGAATCGCCACATATTTGTTCTCCTATGTTTTGGTAGAAGCATGAGAGCCTCCCCCGTAGCGGTTGTGATGCTTCTCGTGAGTTGTGCTCTTTCAGGGTGCATTGGTTCAGATGGCAATACAGAAAAATCCTATCCAAGTATTTGGGAAAGGGGCAATCTCGAGTGGGATACCAGTGGAACATTCAGCAGGGTCTTGGAAACTGGACCTTACTACGCACTGGACGTTCAAGAGGCGATGATTGAAGTCGACACCTCGTCTGTCTGGGAGACTGGCCCCAGCTCTGCAGAGGTACACCTTTCTTACTGGTTACCAAGCAACACTGCAGATGGCGACAAGGTCCCGGTAATAGCCGTGATTTCCCCATATTTCTCCTATGGTTCCCCGGGTGATGAGTCCACTCCGACAAGTATCGTGGGAGCAGGTCGTGGAGAGTTCATCTTCGAGAATTTTGTCCCCCACGGTTATGCATTCGCACAGGTCGCCGTTTTCGGAACCGAGGAGAGTAGTGGTTGCTTCGACTACAGGGGAGCAGGAGAGGGGCTAGGCATCCACTCGGCAGTGGAATGGCTCGGAGAACAAGATTGGAGCAATGGAAACGTCGGCCTCTATGGAAAGTCGTACGAGGGGGCCACACAATGGGAGGCAGCTGCAATGGGGAGCCAGTACCTGAAGACCATTGTCCCAATTTCGGGAACCACTGCCCTACATCCTCTGTTGTATAAGAATGGAAGTGCTGAAGCGAGGTCCCAAGTTATGCACATGAATTACTTCTCAAGCACAGTCGACTATGACTCGGACGACTTTGACAATGTGTGCCCAGACATTGCAGAGGGATTCTTCGCTGGACCGGTGACATATGTCGGAGGGGAGATGGATCCCTACATGGAGAACTACTACGATGAGAGGAGCCATATTGACAAGGCATTCGGGAAATGGAACGGTAGCATCTACTGGGTCCAAGGAATGCAGGATTGGAACGTCGACCCCCACCAGGTCTTCGGAGGGCCGCCCGAGACTAACTGGTACTCAGACTATGTCGAATCTGGTTACGAGGTCCGTGGTATTCTTGGGCAGTGGGGCCATGACTACCCGGACCAGTGGCAGAAGCACGATGATAGCGAAAGCGGCTACGGGCTAGAAGCACTGCCAAACATGACGAGGTGGGACTGGGCCCAGGATCTGTTCGAGTGGTTCGAGTACTACTTGCAGGGTAGAGGACCGCAGCCTGAGTATACTGCACAGATTCAGCGAAGCGATGGGGAATGGAGGGTGGAGGACAGCTGGCCCCCTAGTGACTCAGAGGATTACTTAGTCGATCTCGGAGACTGTGGTAATGATGGCGCATTCACAGGAGGACTCCCAGTAATTGGAGGAGGTGCCCCAGTTGTAGGAGGAGGTCAGACGGTGACTGTCGACTGCCCAGAAATCAACCCCGACTTCCCGATGCACATTTCTGGCTTGGTAACCCTGCATCTTTCTGCAGTACCATCTTTCGACGGAGGGCAGATTTTCGTCGAGATGCAAAACATGGAGACTGGGGTTAGGATTGGGCATGCTACGATGGACGTTAGGTATCATGAGGGCGGGTACGAGCCACAGACTGTGATTCCTGGACAAGAAATCACCATGATGATGGAGTTCCAGGCTATTGATGCAATAGTAAAACCTGGCCAAGGGATCCGATTCATACTTTCCGACACCGGTGAGGACTACCTCGCCCCAGCCTGTGGGAGCGCTTGCACTGTTCATGTCCTAACCTCTCTTTCAGAGGCTAACTTTCCACTGATTCAGAGAGGTCAAACAACTATCTTGGAAGTCCCGTAGACTACTTCACTTCGTATGCCCCGACCATTCTCCTGACTGCATCCTCGACCTCAATGCCACCATCCAGCAAACTCCCCAATGTGCTCAGGAAGGGAGTCGGATGACCCATCCTCTCTGATCTGTTCAGAAACATCCTGGTCGCCCTTACTCCCTCTGCGACCATATGCATCTCTTCGAGGGACTCCTCCAGGCTCTTTCCGGAACCCAGCTTCTCTCCGAGAGTTCGATTCCTACTCCGAGGGCTGGTTGCCGTCACGTACAGGTCTCCGATTCCAGCCGGCCCGAATGCAGTCTTCGGGTCAGCACCCATCTTCTCGAGTAGTCCTATCCCTTCGCTGTATCCGGAGAGGACCAGGGCTGCCTTGAGGTTGTCACCCCCTATCGTGTCCTTGAGTCCGTCTACGAGCCCGCATGCTAGAGCTACGCAGTTCTTGTACGCCCCCCATAGCTCCGCCCCAACCGGGTCCTCTGCCGGCGTTAGGATCAGAGAGTCGGTGGAGAGTCGCTCTGCGACCCTCTCCGCTATTCTGATGTCATGGCAAGCCACCAGAGCATTCGTGATAACGCCACGCGCGACTTCCGGGGCTATGGTCGGCCCGGTCATCACCACTACTTGATTGGACATTCCAGCGTCAGAGAGCCTCCTCTCGATAGCATCCGAGATCATCCCGGAACCACCCTCGTCCGATGGTGCTAGGCCCTTCGCCAGATCGACCAGCAGGTGAGATGGCCTAAGGCTTGGTATCAGCATGTCAACAACCTCCAGGATGACCGAGCTGGGGAGAGCTAACACCAGAATCTCACAACTCTCGGTGACATCCGAGATCTCCATTGTGCAATCCAGCTCTGGTATCTCGTATCCAGGAAGGTACTTCTTGTTCTCGTGAACGGTCATCATCGATTCGTAAACCTCCTGTTCTACTGTCCAGCCCAGGACGTTGTGCCCGTCGTTGCACCAAGCCAGTGCGAGCGCCGTCCCCCAGTTGCCGAGCCCGAGAACGCCTATTCGTGCCATTTTTGCCATCTGCGGGGCGCATAGACCCTGTTATGACCCTATGGGGAACATTGACGTGGATGCGTTGACTTCTTGGTGGGTAATTATTCGCACGAGGCATAGCAGGGGTACCCGAGTGGTCAAAGGGGCTGGGTTTAGGTCCCAGTGCGTAGTGCTTCGCAGGTTCAAATCCTGCCCCCTGCACCATCATCTGATTCTGATCTTCTTCGAGCGGATGCTGGTGATGCCCCGGCTCTTCCAACCGGCCATCCTGTATCCCATTATCCCGATGAAGGATATCGAGATGACAATGATGCCCCAATTCTCGGCAGTGAAAGGCCTGAATGGGTCTCTTGACCATTTCTCGTCACCAAGGACGCCGTCCTCCAGATCCGGAATGCCGTCGTTGTCGTCGTCGTCGTCCATGAAGTCGGGTATCTCGTCACCGTCGTAGTCAGGGGCATCCGTACCATCAAAGATATTGCCCTCAGAGTCAATCTCGACGAGTATTTCATCTCCCAGGAGGGCCTGTAACGGACATCCAAGATCGTTTCCGGGCATGCTCAGGAGTTCGGTGAAGTCATCAATGCTGGGATTTATCCCCGGTTCGAATTGGCACTCATCGGCGTTGTTCCCAACGCCATCCCTATCGCTGTCCATCCACTCCGCCGGGTCGTCGGGGAACGCATCTGAGTTCGGACCCTGGTCCGCATGCCCGTCACCGTCGGAGTCGGACCAGCTCCACTCATCTAGGGGAAACGCATCGGTTCCGTCCGCCCCATCGCTGTTCATGGTGCAAGGCACAGGATTGAGCCATCCATCGCCATCACAGTCGGTATCTACGTTGTTCCCTATGCTGTCCCCATCCGTGTCATCCGTCTCGTTGGCATCGAATGGGAATGCATCGCCCTTGGCAGAGGCATAGCAGTCGGGGATGCCGTCCCCGTCCTGGCTAGGGCCGCTGTTCGATGGCGGGACCAGGTCGGGTCTCCAGTAGGTCGTGTCATCGCATCTCCCGTCATTGTCGTCGTCCGCATCGGTATTGTCTCCAATGCCGTCGGCATCGGCATCCGACCATTCGTTCCCGTCATTCGGGAATACGTCGAAGATGTCCCTCCTGCCGTCTCCGTCGTCGTCTTCATCGGCGTTGTCGCCAATGCCATCGCCGTCTTTGTCCTCCCACTCCCCTTGGTCCAAGGGGAATGGGTCATCCGTGTCGTTTACGCCGTCGTTGTCGTCATCCACGTCGATGCTGTCTGGGATCCTGTCTCCATCCGAGTCAGCGGAGACGTCGGGATCCAACCAGTCGTAGTCATCTATGTTAGGCACGCCGTCATTGTCCGCATCGGTGTCGAACAGATCCGGTATTCCATCCCCATCGAAGTCAGCGAAGCATTCGTCGAAGAAAGTGGATGCCTCCTCCAAAGTGGATTGGCCGCTCGGGCAGGGAGTCTGGGAAGGGGACTCTATACCAGTGACGTAGTACCCCTTCGATGCAGGCGTGCACATGGATTGGCCCCTCACGCTGGAGTAGTGACCAGCATAGCATCCGGTCTGGGATGTCTGACCGGATACGGGGACACTGAACCCCCTGTCGGCCAGTATGCACATCGTCTGGTTCGCGTCCGGCTGGTATGACCCCGGTGCGCACGGCAGCTGGTCCTTAGAGCCATGACCCAGGTCAATCACGGTTGGGCTGCTCCTATCGGAGGAGGTCCCATCACCTATCTGCCCGGCATCGTTAGCTCCCCAGCATTGCAGGCTTGCATCTACGAGGATGACGCAGGAATGCATCTTACCTACGGATACCGATGATGCGTTTTCGCCCAGGCTGACTATTCCCGGTACGGTGCTACCAATCTGTGTACCATCCCCGAGCTGCCCGTTGCTGTTGTCCCCCCAGCAGGCAACCTCTCCGGAGTCGAAGAGAGCGCAGCTGTGGAATAGGCCAACTTGGACGGATGAAGCAAATTGGTTGGAGCTCAGTGGAACTGTGACGGGGGAGTTTGAGTTTCCATTGTGACCGTTGCCCAATTGCCCGTATGCGTTGTAGCCCCAGCAGAAAATGGACCCATCATCCATGCCAATGCAGGAATGCATCGCCCCCGTACCAAGTGAAGCCGCGCTACCGTTGCTCGGGATCGGAATTTCTACCGGAGTCATCCTATCGACATTTGTTCCATCGCCAATTTGCCCGTTCCAGTTGTCCCCCCAGCACATCACCTTTCTGTCCGACATGATCGCACAGGTGTGATATGAGCCCGTGGAGACCAATAGGGCATCTCCGCCGTCCAAGTCTGCGAGTACTGGGCTCGATCTGTCAATCGTAGTCCCATCTCCCAGCTGCCCGTTGACATTCTGGCCCCAGCACTTGACGCTGCGATCATTCAGGACTACGCAGGTGTGGTACTCTCCGGATGAGATTCCGAGCGCACTCATTCCCTCGCCAAGATCGACAGTGACGGGAGACGTTCTCTCAATGGTAGTCCCATCCCCCAATTGCCCGAACGAGTTGTCCCCCCAGCAGCGGACTGAACCATCATCGAATACTGTGCATGTGTGATATGAGCCCGCGGAGATCTCCACTGCTTCCCTCCCGAGTGGCATGGATGACTTCTCAGGCTCTAGGCTTGGCGACCTAGAGCCATCTCCCAGCTGCCCGTTGCTGTTTTCCCCCCAACAGCCGACCGAACCATCATCCAGGATCGCACAGGAGTGCGATGCTCCAGATGATATCTGGAGAATAACCGGGACGCTGTGGCCCTCATCAGCCAATTTGCAGGCATCTTCCGACTCTTGCCCCGGTAGGTCATTGTATTTCCCCGCAGGGCATGGTGTCCCCCTGTAAGCTCCTTGGGAAGGGACGTAGTATCCGGGCTCTGCTTCATCGCATGAGGTCTGGCCAGAGAGCCTCTGGAACTCCCCTACATCGCATTGCGTCTGTAAGCTCGCCCCCGCTGAGCTCGTGAAATTCCCCGGGCTCGCTGGAGTCATAACCGTGTTCCCGGTTCCACTTACGTAGTATCCAGGAGTGGCCTGCCTGCAAGTGAACCTGCCGTATTCCCCAGATGGGCAGCTCGCTGCCACGGTTGGATTGTTGGGCTCGTTATCCACAGAATTCGGAAAACCATCGCTATCATCATCATCGCTCACGCCGACTTCGAAGATGTTCAGGTTCCCATTGTCGTTCCAGTCCCTCTCAGACGAGCTGATGTAATTCCACATTGGGAGGGAGAACTCCGAGGGTGTGGTACCGAGGGAGAGTGGCTCTCCAGGACTATAGCCACCCCAGCATTGAGCCAAGTCGTTGCTCCCAACGACACAGGTATACGATGCTCCAGATGAGATCGATAGAGCACCATGATTCTGTTCTAGGATAATTTCAGTGGGAGAAGAAACTTGATCAGAAGTGCTGCCATCACCAACTTGGCCATCTTCGCTATCACCCCAGCAATGGAGGGAACCGCTACTGTCCACCGCGCAAGTGTGACTCTGCCCCGAGTCAATGGAAATAGCCCCGGTCAGAGTTATGCCCACTGTGGAAGCATCGTTCTGTTGGTTGGTCCCACCATCCCCGAGCTGCCCGTTGCTATTCTCTCCCCAGCATTTCACACCGTTCCCATCTAGAAGTACGCAGGTGTGGGACCCTCCTGCCGACACTGCCACGGCATTTCCGCCTACTGTGACCGTCGAGGGAGTGTTAGAGGAAGTGGTGGAACCTATTCCAAGCTGCCCGTTGCTGTTGTCGCCCCAGCATTTCAGTGCCCAGGATTGGGTTACTGCGCATGTGTGCCTGGCCCCGGTTGAGACTGCTAGTACGTTCTCTCCAATGGAGACGGTTACTGGAGTGCTGCTATCGACGTTCGTCCCATCCCCGAGCTGCCCATCCGTGTTCCTTCCCCAGCACTGCAGGCTGGCATCATCCATTATCGCACACGTGTGCCAGTCTCCCGAGGAGACTTGCACGGGGACCCCCCCTGACAGGCTTGCTCCGACAGGCGAGTTTGACTGGGTATCCGTCCCATCACCAAGCTGGCCGAAGTTGTTCCTGCCCCAGCACTGCAACTCGCCATTGTCCAGTATGGAGCAAGTGTGATCCTTGCCTGAGCTGATTGATACTGCGGTCCTTGCTGCATCTAGCCCAACCTCGGTCATCGTCAGCCTGTCGGTGGTAGTCCCATCCCCCAATTGCCCGAACGAGTTGTCCCCCCAGCACTGGAGTGAGGAATCATCCAGAATCGCGCAGAGGTGGTCGCCACCGCTAGACATCGTCGTTTCGGTGAAGATGGAGCCGGATTGGAAACCAGGCTCGTTGTAGTTATCAGAAACCGGGTGCCTCATGTCGGTGATTACGCCATCACTGGCTGCCAAGAAGTACTTCTGGGTTCCATCGATCACCTGTGCCCCAGTGACAATTATCTCCCAGTCCCCCGCATCGGGGGCGTCGACTGTGATCCCCACTAAGTTATTTATTGCGTCATTGGTGTATGTTTGCAGCTCTCCCGTAGGGCTCTTGAGGTAGATGTCTAGGTCGTTCCTGAGCTGTGTCCCTGCCCCTGCTGAGTTCTCCTGTTCATTCCATGAAAGTACAACTCGCAGGGAATCGATGCCCGAATCTGGTACGCTCAGTTTGAACGAGTGGCTATCTGATGTGGCAATATCAATTCCCTCGGTGAAGCCACTCCTAACCGCCGTCGTGAGATTGACACCCCCCCATCCCTCGTGAGGGTTTGGAGCCTTCTCCACGGCACCGTTCTGACCATCCCCGCCCGTGAAGTACTGGCCCTGCAAGTCATCGGCGGAAGCAATCAAGATGCCCTTGACGAGGGCCGAGTCCGGACAGTTGTTACTGGTCGGGCTGTAGGCTAGGTTGCAGTCGTAACCATGGTTGTTCAGGTATTCGATCAGAAGTGCTACTGTACCAGCAGTGATCGGAGTCGCCATCGATGTTCCGGATTTCACGGTGTAGTAATCGCTCAGGTCCCAGGTGGAATCCCTGTTCGGGGTCTTCACCGAGACTATCATAGAACCAGGGGTTACGATGTCGGGCTTCGTCCTCCCATCAGCAGTAGGGCCTCTGTTTGACATAGCCCACACTCCCTCAAAGTTATCCGCCTGTAAGTCGCCGTCAATCTCACCACCATAGAAGACTCCGTAAACCCAAGTATACTTTCCAGGGTCCAAAGGATCACAGGGATTCCTGTCCTCCGGAGGATAACTACCGCACCCGTAATCCGGTTCCCAGAACCGGGTGCCCCCGTATTGTGAATTGAAGAGACCAAGCCCGGTATTGGCCCGTTCGTTCTCCGAAGCCCCCACAGAAATGATGTTCTTCGCCGATGCCTGACTATTCAGCGAACCCGTGTTGATTTCCCCATCCTTCCCTCCTGGGCAATAGGGGTGCGTTGGGTGATGAGGGGTGGCAGACTCCTTCACGGGATACGGTTCGTCCGTGGCGAAGGATGTGTAATCGCAGTCCCTGCCATCGTTCCCCATCGAGAAGAGGAGGGTCAGGTCTTGATACAGATGAGCCCCTGCATCGAGAGCCTCTGAGACAGCGGAATAGTCTTGCACGCAATTATCACCTGAGCCCACAGTCCCTTCCACAAGGGTATCACAGTAGTCTGGCCCCGTCCCCCACGAATTTGTTTGGATCCTGGCTCCAGCATCATAAGCATCCTGGAACCCAACGGAGAAAGCGGGCGTATCCAAGGAACCATCAGTCGAACCGTATCCAACTGATTGCATGAAAAGGAAAGCCCCGGGGGCCATCCCACTTCCTCCCGTGTTAGGAATAGCTCCCGGGTCGGAGTTGCTGCCATCCCCTAGGACGGAGCCAGCCACGTGGGTCCCATGGCCATTGTGGTCATCAGGTCCGCAATTTGGTTTTGACCCCGCCAAACATGCAGAGTCATAGCTTTGGACGCCCACTATTCTCCCGTAGAAGTCCTGGTTGATGCCGGAGTTGACTGCAGTGCAACTTGCAAGTCCACTACATTCCACAGCCGTGTCCAGGCCTGAGTCCATTACAGCCACAATGACCCCATCCCCCGTCAACTCTCCTCCGTAATCAGCCATGTTTGAAGGGACGCTCACCCATTGGGCCCCATTGGAGGTGGCTGCCACTTCGTCATCGAAGGAAGGGGCAAAAATCGGCTCGACCCATTCGACATAGTCCTGGGAGGCTAACATCTCAATTTCCTTTGGGCTAGCCACCAATTTTACGAATCTCCCAAATTCGTAACTCCGAATTTCTAGCCCCGTTTCCAATATGTCACTGAAATGCCCCGAGCTGGGAAGAACAACATTCACCTCGTAATCATCGCCTTCCATAATGGCGTCCCTATAGCTGAGTCCCTGAACTATTCCAATAGCGGCAACGGATAACTT
>Ga0208764_10000920_pt1 | contig 19054 bp, 9 predicted proteins | sample ETNtaG_18_FD_185762 | JGI IMG/M metagenome (GOLD analysis project Ga0208764, IMG submission 185762) | Marine microbial and viral communities from oxygen minimum zone, Eastern Pacific Ocean - ETNP201302SV91 (SPAdes) (version 2) | ecosystem: Environmental > Aquatic > Marine > Oceanic ... | reverse complement strand
ACCGGACCTGCCGCCGCCACCGGAACTACCGCCGCCACCGGACCTGCCGCCGCCACCGGAACTACCGCCGCCGGACCTGCGTCCACCAGAACTCCTCGTGACTCTGCTAGAACTTCTTCTATGACGGATGTGACGGCGCCTGCGGTGGAACCATGGTCTCCTGTGCCAAGGCCGATTGTAGTAACTCGGGTCGTCGTAGTACCGGCCACTCCCACCTACATTGAAACCGCCCACATGGAAGGTCACGCCACTTCCCATGTCTACATCGAATCGGGCCAATAGTAGAACTACAATCAAGAGGACGAACTGTATAATTCCACAGCAAAACCAGCCGAAAGCCTCATCCCACGGGGATTCAATTTGGACTTCGCTAGGATCCTCAATATTGTAGTACAGTGTAACGAAACTCCCTATTGGCATAGTGCCATCCTCTGCATATTCCAAGCAGTCGTCTTCAGCGCCCGCGTAGTCGTCGTAAGTTCTAATCGGAAAATGATTAATCTCGGCGGAGTAGGTGGTATTGTTAACGGAGTATGAGACGTCTATGTCGGCCCAGCAATCTAGTTCGTACCAGTAGTCACAGTATTCATCTCCCCAATCATCCGTGTAGCAGTCTCGATGCTCCACCCAGTCGTATCCCGGGTATTTCTCAAGGATTTCAGCCTCGGTTTCCGCCCATTCCTCCGCCTCTCTATCAGCAACTACTCCCGCGAATGCGGCTCCAATGAGGCCGAGAGCGAGGACAATTGCTGCTATAGTGTAACCAGGGTCCTCAAGGAGCCAGTGTTCAGAACCACCACTTCCTGATTTGCTACCCTCTGGATTAAGAATCAGCTTGCCGTCATCGTGTTCCCACTCAATTTGCTTGAGGAAGGACATGCCGAGAATCTCAAAACCCGACTCACTTAGAGGGTTGATTAACGCATCAACATTTTTTATTGAAGTCTGTCCAATTGTTACGTCTGGCAAAGTCGTTCTGAAACCCATCCCTTTGCCAGCTGCTGTTGATGTCTCGATTTTTTCTCCCCAGTCCAGATCGAGCATCTTGGCAGTTTCATCCTTGACCGAGCAGAAGCTAGCTCCTGTGTCCACTAGGAAATTTATGTTAGCGATATTTCCGATACTACCCTTGACGAAGAAGTTCCCATGACGGTCGGGCTTCAGTATGAGTCTCCGGCCATCAAATTCTTCTGTGGAACCGTGATCGACCTCTTGGGATTCGGTCTTCGAAAATTTACTCATTTTTTCCCGGTGCTCAGCCTCTGCCAACTCCTCTTCGCGTTGGAGACGCTTGGCCTCAGCCTCGTTCAGCATATCCTCGACGTCTTCCTTGGAGGAGTCAGAATCCTCGTCTCTCTTCCACCACCGCTTGTCTTCAGCCATCGTGAGACCCCAGTTTCGTTGTACGCTGCTGCCGGGTGGGTTTCAATCTTGACCCGGATTAGGCCGCGGTGTAGCCTCTACCATCGTTTTCCACGTCACCGGACCTCTGCAGCTCATTCAGGTGAGACAGAGCTTGGTCCTGTGCCAGAAGGGAATGCGCTCCCGGGCTGTCCGAGTACGCCGCGCTGGCGATGCTGGGGATGTCCGTGTTGCCTGCCCGTACCGCCTCGAGGACCTTCTGGTGCCTCGCCTTGCGGTGCTCGATGTAGTGTGTCAGCAGCCTCTCTGGGTTGGCGACAAGGGGTCCGTGACCAGGGAAGAGGACCTTGGGCTTCAGAGCACGAATCCTTTCGAGACCAGAGATGTAAGCGCCCATGTCGCCCTCGCCGGACGGCACTAGGATAGTACCAACGGTCGAGCAGTTGTCCGCTGACACTACGCCCGCCTCGCTGACTAGGCAGATCTGCCCCGGACAGTGCCCCGGACTCTCTATTACATCCCAGCGGACACCTCCGCTCGGCCCCTCTAGGATGAACGAGTTACCCTCACTGAGTACCTTGTCGCGAGTGCCACCGGCAATCGCCGCATGAGTCTCCTCGCTGGCCCACATCGGTGCTTCGTAGATCTCCGAGATGCGAGCCAGATTACCGATATGATCGGGGTGCCTGTGGGTGAAGATAGTGGCCGTAATCGAACTACCGTCATCCCGTATCTCCTGAACCTTCAACTCAAGCTCCTCGAGACCCTCGTCATCCATCGCCGCGGGGTCAACCATCACGCGCTCGCCCCCCCTCTCACCGAGGATGTAGCAGTTGGTATGGGTCGCCGGAGGAAGGGTTGCTGTCGGTATCAGTATGCATTCAACTCCCGGCCCATACTCGAACCGATGCCGGCCCGAGGGTGGGTCGGCTGCGAGGGCGTCGCACGCGGACTGCAAGTCGCCTTCGCGCTCAATGGACTCGACCAAATCACGGGCGAGTGTTACGATAGGAGGCGGCAGCCGTAGCTCGTTACCCTCCCATGAGGCAAGCAGGTCAGCGGGCCTCCACCATCGGAACTCGTCGAACTCCGAGCGGCCCGGCGGGAATGACGGGGTGACACCAGGGTCTCCAGTCGGTACGTGGTAGAACAGGTTGTGGAAGCGAGCAGGGGCCTGTGGAGGGGTGATTCGCTCGGTAATCATCTCGCAGTGGAACCCGTCAGAGGTCAGCTCGCCCGACTCCATCGACTCCAGCCAGCCTGACTTGTCGCCACAGACCAGTTCCCTGACTTCGGCGCTGACCTCGCAGAAACCGCCACCACCGTCAGGCGCTACTCCCAACTCCTCGACCATCTCTCTTAGCAGTGCGAATGCAGAGACACGATCCCCTCCTCTCTTGGAGAGCCATTCCGGATGAGATTCAGCTGCAGCCCTGTCGACCCTGCTGATGCCGCCACCAGGGAACGACCAGACGTCAGGGAAGGCGGGAAGCTCGGAGACGCGGTGTCCCAGCAGTATCTCGTGTCCGCCGACACGCTCCCTGCTGAGAATCACGGAGGCTGACGGATGAGGGGTCGTAATCTTGGACTTGGGCATATCCATCCCCTCTGGCAACTCTCCCATATCCATTCGACGAGGTACGACGCTTCAACCTCGCTACAATAACGATTGAATACGTAATCTAACCTTCGCCGAACATGGACTGGGTTGCCATCGCGAACACCAGCACCAGCACCGGCGAGAAACTGCATCAGGCCGAGATGCCGCGGTTCGGCCTAGGAGTATACCTGATGGGCGAGCCCGGCGAGTGCAAGGACTCCGTGCTGTACGCGCTCGAGCAGGGCTACAGGCTGATTGACACGGCGATGGCCTATGGCAATGAGGACGAGGTGGGCCAGGCCATCAGAGAGTCGGGAATCCCGAGAGAAGACATCTTCGTCGTAACAAAGTTGCGACAACCCCACGCCAACAGCCACGAGGAGACGCTTCAGAGGTGCCAGCAGAGCCTCGAGAACCTCGGTCTCGACTACATGGATTTGTACCTAGTTCACGCCCCACCCAAGGATCTCAGCGCCAGAGCTCCGGTATGGTGCGGGATGGAGGAGTGTCTATCCAATGGCTGGACCCGCTCTATTGGTGTTAGCAACTACGGCGCACATCACCTCGATGCAATGCTGTCCTATGCCACCGTGATGCCCTCTGTCAACCAAATCGAAATCAACCCGTGGCTGCAGCGCCCGGCGCTACGAGCGGCTACAGAGGGAGTGGGAGCGAAGGTGATGGCCTATTCTCCACTCGCTCGTGGCCACAAGTTGACAGATCCGGGAATATCTGAGATTGCAACTTCTCTGGGCTGCACGCCAGCGCAAGCCGCCATCAAGTGGTGTTTCGATGTAGGCGCAATCACCATTCCGAAGTCTAGCAAGCCAAACAGGATCTCTGAGAATCTGGACTCTCTGGTGGTCGATCTCTCTGGAACCGAGGGGGCCTTCGCCGCTCTTGAGGAGTCTTACATCTCCGGCTGGGACCCGACCTCGGAGCCGTGAGGCCATGAAACCCCCTGAGACTATTGAGGAGGAGCTCGCGATTATCGCCGAGGCCATCGAGGCCGGTATCGATCCATTCCCTCCTGAGAAAGTGCCTAGCAAATGGGCTAAGACCGCATTGGGGTGGTTCATGATAATCATCATGGTGAGTTGGGTTTCTGACATTCTTTACCGCTCTCTGTGATGCGGTAATGGTAGTCCCTCCCGGATTCGAACCAGGGTCGTGGGATCCAGAACCCCACATGATGGACCACTACACTAAGGGACTATTGGGTGACGGAGTCGGATTCGCTATTTCAACGAATCCGACAGCTGAAAGAAGCCACTCAGGCCCCGCGGAAGGCCGCGTTGATGCTTGCAAGTTCGGTCTCGCTGGGGCGCATCTCGGATTCACTCAGGGCTGAAAGCGGAGTCTCGGTAAGTCCGAGCCCCTCGTCGGCAGTCTCCATGCTGTCATCGTAGTACAGCAGCCCGGTCACGTGCTTGTTCTCACCTTCCGCTCTGTGAATCGCTGAGAGCGCAGAGACAGCGTCCGACGGATCATGATTCTCGCCTAATGTCTCCAGTCGCAGAGTAGAGCCGTCAAACATCTGAATGTCATCATATTCGCCCTCGGGAATGTCGACCTCTTCCAGAGGGGTGAAGTGAGGGATGTAGTCTAACATGTGTAGGACCTCGTCATTCTCCTTGACATAATTGTAGGACTTGTAGGATTCATCGTTGTTGGCGAAGGTGACGCACGGCGAGATGATGTCAATGACCGCCATTCCCCGGTGGCCCATCGCCGCACGGATTAGAGAGGTCAGTTGCTTCTTGCTGCCCGAGAACGAACGCGCGACGAAACTGCATCCGAGGTTGATGGCCATCGCGCACAGGTCAATCGGAGGCTGCACGTTTGCCGTCCCTTTCTTCTTCTTGGATCCCTTCTCTACAGTGGCACTGTATTGCCCTTTGGTCAGACCATATACTCCGTTATTCTCGATGATGTAGACCATGTCGAGGTTGCGCCTAATCGCGTGGATGAACTGTCCGATACCAATACTGGCGGTATCTCCGTCGCCTGAGACAGCGATGAAGGCCAGACTTTTGTTGACCATACTGGCTCCGGTCGTGACAGAGGGCATCCTACCATGTACGGTGTTGAAACCGTGACTCTTGCCGAGAAAGTAGGCTGGAGTTTTGGAAGAGCAACCGATTCCACTCATCTTGGCGATGCCCTCGGGAGGGATACCGTTCTCCCACGCTGCTTGGATGATGACATTGGAAATCTGGTCATGGCCGCATCCGGGACACAGTGACGACTTGCCCCCAGTGTATTCCGACTTCTCTAAGTCGATTACGTTGAGTTTTATGTTGCTCATACAGTAACCTCCAACGTCTCGAGAATCTTGTCAGCATAGACACGTGCACGAGGAGGGATGCCATCAGTATAGGCCACACTATGAAGGCGAGGGAGGAGATGCACCGGCAACTCCTTGCGCAGAATACCGTAGAGTTGCCCATCTCGGTTTATCTCTAGGACGATGACTTTGTCATGCCTCTCGATGAAGCCCTCGACCTCCGAGTGGTAGGGCAGGGCCCTGACACGGCAGGTACTGACCGACAGACCGGTCGATTCCAACATGTCATCAATCTCAGTGATGGAGTTCTCCATCGAACCGTAGTAGACGATTCCGATTTGCTGTTCTTCCTCTTCTCTGATAATCGGAGCAGGAAGCAGGTCACGAGCACCGTCAATCTTCTTGCGCAGTCGCGTGATGGTAGCATAGTAGACATCCGGGTCCTCTGAGTAGATGCCGTCCTCGTCGTGCCCTGTTCCTCGATAGAGAATAGGATCAAGGCCGCTACCAGGTAGAGTTCTGTAGGGAATACCGTCCCCATCAACGTCTCTGTAGCGACCGTAATTCGTTATCGCATCGACCTCTTCTTGGGTACGCAGTACCTTACCCCGGTCCATCGGAGAATCCGGATATTGGAATCCCGCTGTGGACCAGCGATTCATTCCGAGATCGAGATCGCTGAAACCGAAAACGACGGTCTGAAATCGCTCAGCGTAGTCGAAGACCTTCCAGCCGTACTCGAAGCACTCATCGACGGTACCAGGAATCAACACGATGTGCTGGGTGTCTCCATGACTGGCTTCGTACAGCATCGACAAATCACCCTGTTGAGTACGAGTCGGAAGACCGGTGGAAGGGCCGACCCTGTTGACATCCCAGATAACACCGGGCACCTCTGCGAAGTAGGCCAGCCCGATGAACTCGGACATCAGTGAAATGCCCGGGCCACTAGTGCAGGTCATTCCACGACCACCCGCCCAGCCGGCGCCGATTACCATACCAGCGGCGGCTAACTCGTCCTCGGCCTGAATTACAGCGCATGTCGCACCGCCATCATCACCTTCTCTGAGTTTTGGCAACCATTCGATAATGCTCTCAGCTAGAGATGAAGAAGGGGTGATTGGATACCATGAAAGCATATTCACTCCGCCAAAAATCGAACCCAGTGCTACAGCCTCATTGCCTTCCACTAGGAATGTATCTGGATTCTTGTCGCGACTCTCGACACGATATGGTATGGGGTCTCCCCAGTTCTCTGCAGCGTAGGCGCGACCCTCGCCAATGGCCCTCTGATTCAACTCGATGGCCTTCTCCTTGCCCTTGAACTGGTTATTCAGGGACTCGTCGATTGCAGCCGCATCGATTTCCAGCAGATGGGCAAGTGCTCCGACATAGTACATGTTACACATCAGGCGAGCCAGTTTCGGATTGATTCCCCTCGCCATCTTAGTCATCGGCATTCCATATGAGGGGCAATCATCCCTGTCCACGGGGAGTTTGGCGTCCTCGTTGTAAATCACGATGGTTCCGGGCTCAATCCGCTCGAGGTCCTTGTGCCAGGTGTCCTTGTTCATCAAGACCTGAATGTGCGCCTTGTCACCTGGTGCCTGATAGCCCCGATCACTTGCGCGAATAATGAACCAGGTCGGAAGTCCGGAGATATTGCTTGGGAAGAGGTTCTTCCCACTAACTGGAACGCCCATCTGGAACATCGAATTGAGCACAATCAGGTTAGCGGACTGAGAACCTGTCCCGTTCGCCGTTGCTATATTGATAGTGAAGTCGTTGCAGATACGCTCCATCGTTTTCTGCTTCTCCATGGTTCTGCTCGGCACCACCTAGGGGTTCGCGCAAGATGACCCGGTAATAATCCGGTATTAGCCGTTACCGTTACCAACTCACAGGATTCGGGACGATTGCGTGTCCGTTGGCATTTTGAATGAGGTCGCTTTCCGCCGCCATATGCCCATCCCCGAGGCGCTACAGTATGCATGGTCCGAGGCTACCGCTCTGACCGAATCAGGAGAGCCGGAGAAAGCCTTGGAACTGCTGCGATCCGTAGCTTGGGATGCCTGTCAGAACGGTGCTCAGAAGGCGAGGACCCTGCGCTTCGCAGCTGATGCAGGCACGGCCCTCGGAGAACAAGATACTGCCAACCAGAAGCGCCATTGGCAGCGTGCCCACAAGAACTACCGCAAGGCGCTAAACTTCGACCCCAAGGACAAGGAGACTAGGCGGCGCATGAACAAACTCGCTTCGATGATGGACGAGCAGGCAGTCTCCTTGGGTCTTGGCTTGCAAATCTTCGACGAAGGAAACCCGACTCCAGTGGGGATGATTGCATTCTTAGTGGCCTTCATGCTGGTACTGGTCTCGTTCAAGGTGATTCCAGATTTCTTCGACACACCTGAAGATAACCCTGTGGTCACTCTTGAGATATCGTACATGCCAACTGGAAGCAACGAGAGAGTCACAGCGTTAGTCGAGATCGAACTCTATCCAGACGAGGCGCCTCTTCATGTGGAAAACTTCCTCCTCCTCACTGAAGAATTTAGGTACGACTTTACAGAGTTCCACAGGATCATCGACGATTTCATGATTCAAGGAGGCGACTTTGAGAACCAAGATGGAACCGGGGGGTATACCGGGAAGTGGTATGGATACTGCAATGGAGAGGAGTTTGACAGCACAGGAAATAGATACAGCCCGGATACCTGTGGTCAATCGAGTTGGACGCTACCGGATGAGGCCGACAACGGACTCCTCCACATCCCCGGGTCCCTCGCTATGGCAAAGTCCTCGGCCGCCAATACTGGTAGCAGCCAGTTCTACATCGTGCCAGAGGACAGCACCCCGAGTCATTTGGATGGAGTTCACACGGTTTTCGGTCAGGTAATCAGCGGCTTGGATCACATCACAGCTATCAGTGAGGTCCAGACAAGTGGAGGAGACAGTCCTCTGAACGAGGTCCGCTTGATGCATGTCACTGTGAATGATTGACCATCTAACGCAATTTAGCAATGGGTCAACTTCATGGAGCCCATCCCTGCCGACATCACCGTAGGTGATGACATGAGCGAGGCCGATCCCTTTGATGCGAGATCTCACTTCGATACAAGCGACGGCTCACAAGCCTCCTTTGTCGACATAGGGGCACTGGAACGTTCGGGAATATGCGATCTAGCCGAAATACCCGCTTCGATTCGTATTCTCCTTGAGGCAGCTCTTCGCAAGTGCGATGGCTTCCTGATTACCGAGGAAGATGTTCTAAGGATAGCCACATGGTCCCCGGAGATGACTCCCGCGGAGATTCCCTTCAGCCCAAGTAGAGTCATCCTACAGGATTTCACAGGGGTGCCTGCAGTCGTCGACATCGCCGCACTGCGTGATGCTATGGTGGCAATGGGAGGGGACCCAGAGAGAGTCAATCCGCAGGTACCGGTCGATTTGGTCGTAGACCACTCGGTCCAAGTTGATATCTCCGGTTTGTTCCCAAATGCGCGCGAGCGTAATCTTGAGATTGAGTACGAACGCAATCTCGAACGCTACAAGTTTCTGAAGTGGGGTCAGCAGAGTCTCGACAACTTCCGTGCTGTACCTCCTGGCCGAGGCATCGTCCATCAAGTGAATCTGGAGTGGATAGCGAGTGTGGCTCGGGAGGAAGAGGGAATATGGATTCCTGACACTCTAGTGGGTACGGACTCCCATACCACGATGATCAACGGCCTCGGTGTCCTAGGCTGGGGAGTAGGTGGTATCGAGGCTGAGGCGGTAATGCTAGGCCAACCGATTTACATGCTGCTACCGGAGGTAGTCGGATTCGAGCTCAATGACTCACTCCAGCCAGGTGTAACCGCGACCGACATGACCCTGAGGGTGGTGGAGATGTTGAGGGAGCACGACTGCGTGGGCAAGTTCGTCGAATTCCATGGATCTGGACTTGCTGGACTCAGTCTCCCAGACCGAGCCACAATCGCCAATATGGCTCCTGAATACGGCGCCACATGCGGCTTTTTCCCCGTGGATCAGGCTACTCTTGACTACATGCTACTGTCGGGTCGCGAACCTTCCCATGTCGAGGATGTCAAGCGCTATTTGTCTGCACAGGGCTTGTTCTACACCGATTCCACACCAGCTCCTTCGTTCACTTCTTCCCTATCGCTTGATCTTTCGACCGTCGAACCCTCGCTGGCCGGGCCTAAGAGGCCTCAGGATAGGGTGCCGCTGTCCGAGATGAAGTCACATTGGAGAGAGAGTCTGAATGCTCCAATCGGTCATCAGGGTCACGGTATCGACTCCTCACAAAACGATGCCTGTGCCGCAATCGCCGGGCGTGATACGGAATTGGAGCACGGCGATGTCGTAATCGCTGCCATCACGAGTTGCACCAACACTAGCAACCCCAGCGTGATGATAGCGGCAGGATTACTCGCCCGAAATGCCCGTGGCAGAGGGTTGTCAATCAAGCCCTGGGTAAAACCCAGCCTCGCTCCCGGTAGCAGGGTTGTAACTGAGTACTACGATGCTGCCGGCTTGACAGAAGACCTCGATGCCCTTGGATTCAGCGTTGTCGGTTACGGCTGCACCACCTGTATTGGCAACTCAGGGCCACTCGATGAGGAGATAGAGGCCGCCGTAGATGAGGCGAAACTGGTCGTCGGCAGTGTTCTCTCAGGAAATCGAAACTTCGAGGGTAGGATTCACCAGAAGGTCAAGGCAAACTATCTCGCAAGTCCTCCTCTCGTGGTGGCCTACGCCCTTGCTGGCACTCTCGACATCGATTTCTCGAGCGATCCTCTCGGTCGCACTAAGTCGGGCGAACCGGTAATGCTAGCGGACATCTGGCCCAGCGACGACGAAATCCGCTCGACCATCGATGAGGTAATCGGACCTGAGATGTTCAAGCAGCGCTACGAGGACATCCTCAGAGAGCCACGTTGGGACGCGATTCCCAGCAAGTCTGGATCTCTGTATCCTTGGGACGACTCTTCAACCTATATCCGACTCCCTTCCTTCCTTGGAGGAATTCAGCCTGAACCGGCTCCGATAGAGGCGATTCATGGCGCTAGAGTTCTGGTAAAGGTCGGTGATTCGGTGACCACCGATCACATCAGTCCGGCCGGTGCGTTCCCTCATCACGGTCCTGCTGGTCAGTACCTGATAGACAACGGAGTCCAGCCGCGTGACTTCAACTCATTCGGAAGCCGCCGAGGCAATCACGAGGTGATGGTGCGTGGTACCTTCGCCAACATCCGGATGCGTAATCAGATAGCGCCCGGCACGGAAGGCGGCTTCACAACGCACTTCCCCACTGGAAAAGTCACCTCAATATACGAGGCCAGCACCAGATACCGCGAGGACAGTACTCCTCTGGTCGTGCTCGCTGGCTCTCAGTATGGAACTGGCAGCAGCAGGGACTGGGCTGCCAAAGGCACCCTGATGCTAGGTGTGAGGGCAGTCATAGCTACCTCATTTGAGAGAATTCACCGTTCCAACTTGGTGGGAATGGGAGTCCTTCCTCTGACCTTCCTAGAGGGTGAAGACGCTGTCAGCCTCGGCCTAGACGGCTCCGAGCTATTCGACATCCCCGCGAGAGCTGATTTGCAGCCGATGTCGTTGATACCAGTTACAGCCACTAGGTCCGACGGTAGCACAGTCGAGTTCGAAGCCGTTGTAAGGCTGGACACACCGGTCGAGGTTGAATACTACAGGAACGGAGGCATTCTGCCGACCGTTCTGAGGAATCTGGCCGAAGCATGAAAGCCGCCATCGTAGCCCGGAGACTGAGGAACTGATTCTCGGAGCATTGACCATGGAACTTAGGGGGACTGTCAGATTCCGATTCCGCTCTCCTGAGCACGATGTCGATGTGCTGCTTGAGGGCGATTCTGCATGGGTCACTAAGGTTCGTGAGGAATTGGAACTCTCGGGAGAAGTTGGCGTACTACAGCCTCTAGCTGCTCGTTTAGCCGAGCCCGGCGAGCCCGAGCCCGAATCAGCCATGGGAGAGGGGGCTGAAATATACGAAGAAATACCCCTTCCTGAGGATGCAGTCCTACCAGGCCCTCCACCAGATCCCTCGAGGATTCCCTCAGTGGTCCGCACCATCGGCAGCCTTGATGTGGACTCTGAAGTCGCTGAACTTGGTGGCGGCGAGAGGAGCGAACCGGATATCATGACTATCATAGAAATCCTTGACGAACTGGAGGACGAGGTGGAGCCGTTGTCCGACAACTTGTCGGGAGAACCGCTGACCGAAGCCTGGATTCAACTCCTCCTCACCCTCGTGGTCCGTGAGCACGGTCACACTTCGTTGCCTCTGAGCGCGATAGAACAGGCTGTGGGAGACAGGACGAACCGACAAGGAGTGGATCTCGAAATCTTCCTCGACCGTCTGTGGATGATGGGAAGGTTGGAGAGGATTCACGGTGGGGCGGAGGTCCAGTATGCACCTAACCCCAGTTGGTTGGAGTCGCGTTAATACTTCATTGAAACCACCAACTCCTATGGAGTTGCCAAACTCATTTGGGGCGAAGGCATAAGTGATGAGTGAATCTCCGGTTGAGCATGCTGCATACGCTTGAGTCTACCCGAAATCGAACCAAGGAGGGTCGAAAGGCCGTCTTCATGGTATTATTGATGCTGACCTCACTGATGGTTTCGTTAGTGCCAGCCGTGAGCGCTTCACACATCACTCAGTACGCAGTGCAACGTGATCCTGCTCACCTGTCAGTGGGCGATCTGAATTGTGACGGCCATAACGATATCCTTTCTGTTAGTGTGATGGGTCACTACATCACAGCCCTTTACAACGACGGACAAGGTAATTTCGCAGACAGGCAGGATGTGTTCATATCGAACAATGCTTCGCAGCGTGCAGGTTTCGTGGATACTGCTAACTCTGTTGACGCCGAGATTGCTGACATCGACGGCGATGGTGTGAATGATATTGTCTACTACCAAGAAAACATACGCTTCGTCGGAGAGAGCTTCGTCAGGCCGGGCAACCTGACTACGATGTGGGGGGACTGCTCCGAAAGGGTGAACCAGTGGGACAACACTGAGATTACAGTTTCCAATCCGTATCACCTCGGGATGGAGGTCGGTGACATCGATGGGGATGACAATGCCGACATCGTGCTACTGACAAGCGACGCTACAGCCACCAACCAATACATACAGATTTACCGCGGACCAGATCCTTCTCTTTTGACCAACCAGCAATCGATACCCGTTCCTCTAACCAATGGAATGTACGTCGAGACTCACTTAGGGCATTGGGGAGAGACAGTTCAAGGAGGTGGAATTCCAGGAGGCTTGGGCGACTGCGAGGACCTTGACATCTGGCTCCTCAGAACGCCTCCGTACAATACTGGAGTGGGAACCTCTGTCGGACACTATGACAACATGACCGTGCTTGAGTACGATTGCATAACTGACCAGTACCCAAATCCTCTGGACGCAACCGCTCAGGGCATCCACGAGTTCAAGCTCGATGCTGAGCACAACTATCCGCTATATGGCATCGACATCGCCGACACCGATGGAGACAATGAGATAGATCTTATCGCGGCAGTTGATGGAATCACTGGAAACATTTCCTATGCCACTAGGTCAGGCAGCAGTTGGAACACCCAGAACTACGTCTACCTCGGAGACTACCTCGGTGCCTCGATTACCATCGTAGATGTGAACCAGGACGGAGAGGTCGACTTCTTCGTACCCACTGAGGTAACTCTAACTCGTTTACAGGACTCATCAGCGCAGAACCAGACTTACCTGCTGCTGGAGAACCTCCGTGAGATTAACTCAGTCGAGATTATCCTCGCCAACCCCAGCGGTCCAGGATACCTCTCCTCTCTTTCATTCGATGTCGGACGCCGACCCACCATGGCCATCCCCGGTCAACTCCAAGGGGGCGACAACAGCGCCTACGAGATTATCATTGGCCAGCGTGACTACTCCTACAGGTTCTCAGATGGAGCCATGTGGCTTGATACTCAAGGCTGGGCCGGAGCAGGCGATTTCCTCTCAGTACTAACTCTGGACAACGAGGACGTAGGCATCACAGGAGTAACTATCGCGCCCGCGTCATACAATCCAGCTACTGGGGAGGCTGAAATCGGCGAGGGCACTAGATGGGTTAACGTGACTGTCAAGAACACAGGACTCAATCCTCTAACTGGATCTGTAGATGTCGACCTTGAGGTCAAGGAGGTACTTGGCGGGACCGACACCGTGGTTTATTCAAATGACTTTGAGGGCAACGAGGATACCACTAACTGCGCCAACTGTGCCTTTGCGAAGCACTCCTACACTGGGATGTACGGGACCGGAGCCTCGTCTTGGCACATAGAGACCAACTCCACTGCCGCCACTCAGAACGTCTCCTGGTACGAGGCTGACAGTAACCCGACTGATTACTACTGGGCGGGTATGGACTACAATGGCGACAACGAAACCGATTCGGGTTACTACAACAATATGGACGAGGCACTGATTCTAGAGAACGTTGACCTGACCGGCGCGGATGCTGCGTACATGGACCTCTCAGTGATGTGTACGACTGCGTTCTTTGAACTCTATTTGGCCGAGCAGTACTCGGTCGTAGAGCGATGGTTGTACGAAGACTCGTGCGGAATTGAGGTCTGGACCGACGGCAATGGATGGGAATCCGTCTTCTTCAACGGAGGTTGGGACAATGAGCGCTACTTCCGTATATTGTACCAAGGAGTTGACCCGGAATACAACACCTACAACAACAATTTCTACTATGAAACAGCCACTGGATGGCTGAACTACACAGAAGGCGGTGGAACCTCTCCCGACCCCGATGAGAGAGAATCTATCGATTTAACGCGATACGCGGGTCAAGTGGTCGACATCAGATTCCGCTTCCGCAGCGGTCTGATGGGCTCCGTTGGCCCCGCTGGGTCATCACAGGATACTGGCTATGACGGATTCGCCTTTGACAACATCACCATCAGGAAGACGGACATAACATTCGGTACTACTGAGACCGTGAGCCAGCAGTTGGACTTCAACAACTTCGCAGCCGGCGCATCAGAAGAAGTAAGTCTCACTGCTGACTTCATCGACAACAGGACATACTACGTGAAGACCGAACTGACCAACCCCACGGGTTTCACCAACATGGACGAACTCAATGACGATATCAGGTTCCAGTTGACAGTGAACAATTTGTTTGATCCGTGCCTTGCCGAGGAGCACTGGGTCGATTTGGAGAATGGAGTCAGGTACGCCTCAGGCGAGCGTGACATCCGTGTCAAGGCCCAGAACTGCGGCAACACACTGACTGACTTCCAGTTAGAGGCATTCATTCAGAACGCCGAACCCGATCTCGTCGCTATCGAGGATTTCTCAGGCATCGAGCCAATGTGGTCAGATGACGGCAACCAGAATGGTAGCAGACTTGACGACTCTACAGGCTCAAACGACATGCTTCCTCAGAACGTTGGCGTGTTCAACAGTCACGCATACTGGCTGGGCCACCCGAGCAACGGCTACGGCGACAACTGGAACGAAACCGTGACATTGGACCCAATCCCCGTTGCGGCAACAGGGGCCGACTTCACCTACCTGACCTTCGACTACTACGCTGAGGGTGACTATCTCAAGGACAACAACGGCAATATCCTAGCTATTAGGGATGCAGCCAACCTAGAGATTACTTGGACCAAGCAAGGAGAGGTCTTCGAGGGAGTTGTCTATGGAACATGGACCGACCTTAATGAGAACGGCATCCAGAATACAAATCCAGAAGATCCTAACTTCCACCGCTGCGAGGATTTCGACCTCAACGGCTACGACGAGGTCGAGTATTTCGGCGACCATTCAGACAATATCAACTCAGTGGTCTGGTTCGACTCCGAGAACATCCTCAAGTCAGTTACCGTCGACTTGACACATATCGTCATCCTAAACCGCACCAGTTCTGATACCGGAGATTGGCGTGACGAGTGCACATCTCTTTCTGGCTCTGATGTCTCTCTGACATGGAGATTCCAGTCGAATGACGATGGAGTTAACGGCAACGCTGGACTGTCCGGCTTCGGTGTTGACAACATTCGTGTAGAGGAATTCACCTTCGAGGACGATGGGACCTACACAGTCGACGTGACTGGGCTCGATGCCGCTGAGCATCAGATAGTCAACATGGCCACACACGACTTCCAGAGTGGCATATACAAGATTGACGTGACCACCATCTTCGACAACACCGATCCTATGACCGCATGGTACAACGAGACTGAAGTCACCACCGCCAACAACTACTCGTCAATTATCTTCAGCATCGCCAGCGCGGACATAACCTTGCTTCAGCCTGACGTTTTGGAGTGTGTGGCTGACATAACTTACGAGTGCGTCTATCCAATCGATGATGCATCAGCCCACAGTTTCGCTGTACCGCTTCTTAACGGGGTCATCACGGGTGAGTACCAGATTACAATGAAGGTCGTTGATTTGGACACAGGACAGACTGTTTACGAAGAATCAAGCGACAACGGGCCATTCGACCTCGCTCCTCACGAGAGAGGTCAGGCCAACTGGACCAACCCATACAATTCGTGGTACGACGCACATACCTACAACATCAGTTTCTACGCTGACTTGTTCCAAGAAAACGGCACTCTCGAGTCCTCGGGTAACGACCGCTACTTTGAGATTCAGTTTTATGACAACATCGATGTCGCAATCCTGTCCAACCCGACAGATCAGAACCGTCTGCAGAGCGTCAAGAAGGACCTAGATGCGATGGGTAAGACGTACACTCAGCTGCGCATGGAAAACTGGGATACCTATGGGACACCTGACTGGGTTGAGCACTTCAACAAGGTGCTGCTGCCATGGCAGACCGATTACAATGTCTACTACGGCGAGTACTATGAGGCACTGGCTGAGACCCGCGAAAGCGACGGACTCAGCCTAACCGAGACTCTCGAGGATTACATGAGTGGAGGAGGTACGGTGCAGATGCACCTCGGTCCTTACCGCAACGAGTACCAGCCCAACAGACTACCGTTTGGCATGGACATCGCGATGAGGAATCAGGTCAACTTTACCGTTGACAACAGAGTCCACTATAGCAACCTGACCATTGTGGACCAATACCATCCGATACTCAGCAACGTCGACCCGATTGCGTTCAGTGGAATCAATGGCGGCTCACATGTCGCTCTTGCCGGACTCGATGCAGCACAAGTCCAATCCACCCAGATTCCGCAGGTATGTGGCGGTCGCATCAGTGATCCGACAGGGACCTTCCACACTCTGATGCGTGACACTGAATATGATACCCAGTCTCTTTTATCACTATGTAATCGAGGCGCTGGAGGTCTGATAGTCACCACAATAGATGTCGAGAATCCGAGCGTGTCTGAAGAGTTTGGAGGCTCAAGTATACCACTGCTCTCTAATATGCTGGCTTACCACATGACTCCTTACCCGAATGACTTCGGTATCGTTGAGGAAAGTTTCGATCTTACCATCAATGGAGTCGCACCTTCGATAGACTCCGTCACAGGAGCCTACGCGACCATGTACATCAAGAGCAACTCTGATCTTGATTTCAGTTACATCACGTCAGTTGAGGGAGTAGTAGCGGACTGGACACTGGAGTCTGGGAATAACGATTCAGTGACAGGATGGGATGGCTTGGTGATAGATGCCGACGAGTATAGTCACACCCAACAGACCAGCCCGAGCATCCCAACCCTCGGCTCTTTCTGCGTTGGCGACTCTGCCTCGACAACAGGTTGCCGAATCGGTGCCGAGTGGCTGCTTACTCTGTACTTGCACGACGAAGCCGGACACACTCGTATAACCTATGTCCGACTGGTCACAGATGATACTCTGGCAGACGAGTTCAGGCCAATGGCAAGCGCAACCATGGTCGAAGACGCCACTACAAGTGAGTACGTCAGCCTTGACGGCACCAAGACGGTCGCTGGCGTGGACTGGCCAATTTACCGAGCCAGACTGTCCGACACAGGCGACCTCAGCGTCTCGTTTGATGCCAGCGAGAGCTACGATCCCGACGCACCCGAAGGTGAGAAGGGCATCGAGCTTTACGAGTGGAAGGTCTTCTTTGATTATCCATGGGACAGTTCCGAGCCAACACTAGAGGGACATGTCTTCCAAATTCCGGCAGCCGCCGGAGGAGACGATTGGTCCTACGTATTCAGGAACCTGACTGCTAGTCCGGATGGAAATCTTGAGAACGAAATCAGAATCGAACTGATTGTCTACGATAAGGCAGGTAAGCAGAGTGAGAAGCACAGGATGTACTTCGTAGTCGTTGGAGAAGACTTCGGCGATGATGAGCCGATAGTGCAGTTCACCAACCCAGGTCCCAACGAAAATCAGAACGCTGACCTAGTGACCATTACTGGTACCTTGATTTCAGGTGCTGAGAATAGTGACGTCATCATTGAAGTAGCTCTAACTGAGGCCGTACTGGATTACACCCCAACTCAGAAAATCACCCAGAAATCAATTGGTAAGTACAACGTCACGGAAATGCTCTCTGATAATCAGCAGTTCACGATGACATTGGACATCTCTGATCTCTATCAGGAAACAGGAGTTGCTGCCACTATCTATGTGAAGATCAAGGAGGGTGACGGTGAGAGACACACTCTCTACCAGCAGATTGGAATTACACTAGTCCCTCATATTGAGGAGGTAGTGACCACCGATGACAACGATGGCATGAATATGCTATTGATTGGTGGCATCGGGGTATTCGTCCTTCTGCTCGTAGTAGTAGTCACGATGATGATGCGCGGACGAGGCAAGGACTCTGATGAGGACACAGTCGAGCAGTTCGGAGGTGTCGAGGAGATGGATCCAGTCGAGGCTTACGTCCAGCAGATGGTTGCCTCAGGGTATGACGAACAGACCGCCCGGAAATACGCTCAAGAGTACTATGCCCAGTACTATGAACAGCAACGCAAGGGTGGCAGTTGACGCTAGCCACCAAGTGGCTGCTCTAGACGCACCTTGAAGACAGGGTGGTGACAGCGCTGGATGTGGACACATCCGGGCCACATACTGTAGCCGATATTTCCCTCGCCGACGTCGGCGAAGCCAGAATCTCGTGGGCCCGAAGCAGGATGCCGGCGTTGGCAGCCTTGCGAGACGCTACAGAGAGCGAAAAACCACTTGCCGGCCAACGCATCGCTGGGTGTCTGCACGTCACTAAGGAGACTGCAGTTCTAATTGAAACACTGAGGGCGGCCGGGGCTGAGGTTTCGTGGTCCGGCTGCAATCCTCTATCGACTCAGGATGACGTGGCGGCATGGTTGGCAAGAGAGGGTTACGATATCCACGCATGGTATGGCCAGGGGACCGAGGATTTCTACCAGTGCATCGACCGGACGCTCGACTTTGGCCCGACACTGACCCTCGATGACGGCGCCGATCTAATCTACCGAATCCACAGTAAATTTTCTGAGTTGGCAGAAGGCATCATCGGAGGTACCGAGGAGACAACCACAGGAGTTCACCGCCTACGGGCGATGGCCGATGCAGGGGAGTTGCTGTATCCAGTTATCGCGGTGAATGACGCGGCCACCAAGTGGGACTTCGACAACGTGCATGGCACCGGACAATCGACTTTAGACGGCATCATCAGAGCCACCAGCGTTCTCTTGGCCGGCAAGGACTTCGTTGTCGCAGGCTACGGTCACTGCGGCAAGGGACTAGCCACACGCGCTAGAGGGATGGGGGCAAACGTCATCGTGACTGAAGTAGATCCATTGTCAGCGTTGAGTGCAGTGATG
>Ga0208764_10000919_pt1 | contig 19074 bp, 20 predicted proteins | sample ETNtaG_18_FD_185762 | JGI IMG/M metagenome (GOLD analysis project Ga0208764, IMG submission 185762) | Marine microbial and viral communities from oxygen minimum zone, Eastern Pacific Ocean - ETNP201302SV91 (SPAdes) (version 2) | ecosystem: Environmental > Aquatic > Marine > Oceanic ... | reverse complement strand
CGAGAGAATGATCGATGGCGCAAATCGGGTGGCCGGATTGCGTAGGTCCCCTGAGGACGGAATAGAATGAATCAAGGGACTACCCCGCAGTCCGACAGACGTCCCGGGGTGGGTCAGGCGCCAGAGCGAAGCGGTGAAGGTGGCCGTTACGCCCCGGGGCACACTAGGATGGAAAAAGCCCCCAAATAGGTAGGAAGACGATGCACGGAATCGGATTGATCGGCGGAACTTTCGATCGATTCCACAAAGGTCATCTTCATCTTATTTCTCAGTCTCTAGAACATTGTAACGAATTAGAAATTTGGATTAATTCAGATGATCTAGCAAAGAAAAAGGACCCTAGGATTCAATCATGGGAAGATCGCCATCATAATATCAAGAGTTCTTTAGATGAAGATCTGCAGTCCAGAGTCTCATTTGGAAAATTAGAGGACAAATTTGGCCCTGCTTCAATTCACGAAGAAGCACAAGTAATCTTCAGTACAGAAAATACAACGAAGAATTGCGAGGAAATAAATAAAATAAGAATAATAAATGACTTAGATCCATTAGAGATTGTGACGTTAGAGTTACAAAATGCATGGGATGGAATGCCAATATCTAGCTCTAGAATTAGAGCAGGTGAGATTGACCGTGAGGGCAATCGCTGGATTCCAGAGTCCTTTGATTCCTACGAGATGGTGTTGACACCCCAAGTTGAATCGGAGCTCAAGAATCCCTTCGGGCAATTGATTGAAGGTCCCGAAGAAGATATTTCCATAGCCGCACAAAAAGCAATCTCACAGATTTCACAAGTTGAGAATTTCTCCGGACCGTTAATCGCAGTGGGAGATGTCACTGTTCTGGCACTCCAGAAAATAGGTCGTCCAGCAGATTTGGCATTGATAGACGGGAAAACAAAGCGTTCTGAATGGCCAGAAACGAGTGACATCAACTTTAGTCTGTTTGAGAATATACTGGAGTGCAGTAGTCCAGCTGGCACTCTAACAAAATCACTCCTAGAGGCTTGCAAGACCTCAATCTCTTCCTGGATGGATAACAATGAGAGTAGTCTGATATTGGTCACCGGTGAAGAAGACCTTGCCCCACTTCTTCTGCACCCGTTGGCTCCAATTGGATCCGTAGTACTCTATGGGCAACCTGGCAAGGGATTGGTGATTAGGTGGTGTGACGAAGACTCCAAGAATAGTTGCAGGAATCTTCTAATGGGTTTCCAAATCAATTAACTTTCAGAGTTTGAGTCCTGAATCCAATTTAGTCCCAATCCTATCATAACGAAGGAAACCATCACCGAGTAGACTCCCGGATCCACCCATGTCGCCTCCATTGCACTCCAAACCAAGTAATACACAGCACCAGAAAGAATCATCCAGCTAGCCATGGTTCTTACCATGCCGTTCTTTGTAGAAAAAAGGCTGGTCAACATTCGATCTTGGGGTAATCCGGAGAGCCAACCCACGAAACCATCTTCCCTAGCCACGCTCATCCCAAGTACTCCTGCTCCAATTAGCAATGAACTAAGAAATCCAAATAGAAGATCATCGGGAACCGTCAATGCAATTTCGTGAGCCGAGTTAGTGTTCTCACCGTTGGTGATGAAATCGACCCAATTTACTTTTCTACCGTTGGAATAAGCCCCCACTGCGATATTAATTATTGTCAGGAAACCCATCCAAATTCCGACAATAAATGACCCAGCGGAAAGGGTACTGCTGGGCCTCATCAGGGCCTCCTTCCATTCCTGGTCACCTTCTGACATTGAATCGCCGTCCTGAAGCCTCGGTTTAATCGTTGCCGGGACAAAACCCTATAGATGACCTTGAAGATTGTACTTCGCCATTGATGCTTCATTTACCAGAGGTTCACTATCACTCATTAGGCCGATTGCGTCAATTGCCTTGGGAATCGCTGAGTTAACCTGCTTGCTTCTCCCTCCTCGGCCCTTGCTAACATTTCGAGCCATTATCAACCCCATAGTATCTAACTCGTTTAGTAATGAGGATACTCTCCTAGTAGTCAGTGGTTCAGTTCCAATTTTTGAGCAGGCTTCTGCATATGTTCTGTAGACTTCACCGGTTGAGATATTTCTTAGCCCGTTTTCTTCATTTAGGCAAATCGAGAACAGTACCATCTTTTGATGAAGGGGGAGAGTCTTGATGACTGGGGTCACCTGGTCATATTCTAGTTGACTTTGTGCCAGTCTTACATGCTTAGTATCCACCCTGGATTGTGCTCTCTGTTCTGCCTTCTGCACAGAGATTCTTAGCAGATCCAAAGCTCTCCTTGCATCCCCGTGCTCTTGGGCAGCCAGAGCCGAACAAAGTTTGATTACCCCAGCATCGAGAACCCCCTCCTTTATTCCCATTGCAGCCCTCTCGCCCAATATGTTCTGAATCTCAGTCGCCCCGTAGGGGTGGAAAACAATGTCTTCTTGACTCAACCTCGAACTAACACGTGGATCTAGGTGTTGAGTGAAGTTCAGGTCGTTACTAATTCCAATAATTGAGCATCTCCCATTCTCTAGCAGGGTGTTTAGGCTAGTCAGAGCATACAGAAGATCGTCCCCCCCCTTGTCTACTAGATTGTCAACTTCATCGAGAACGATAATGTGGACTCCCCCAACCCTGCCCATTCTGGAAACAACAGTCTCAAGAACACGGTCTGTGGGCCATCCAGTAAATGGAACTGGAGAATCTCCCCTCTTTCCCAATTGAGTAGCTATAGTCTGAACAATCCTATATTTGGTGTCAACGTTCCTGCAGTTTATTTCGTAAGTATTCACCGTTTGCCCCATCTCGAGTCCTTTCTCTCTCAGTTGACTGAGGACGAATCTTGTAACTACGGTTTTTCCCGAACCAGGAACTCCATAGAGCAGCATGTTGGAGGGAATATGTCCGTTAAGTGCATCAACGAGATTCCTTACCAGAGAACTCACTTCGTGCTCTCTATGAGGCAGTCTAGCAGGTTCGAAAGCATGGTCAAAGGCCCTTCTGTCTACAAAGAGACTATCTTGTCCGAGAATCTCTTCGAAAATATTCCCTCTCATTTTTTTTCACACCGGTAAAAACCATACGAAAAGAGCACAATCCCCCCCATTGGGTTCATTTCTTCTCGTGAGGTTTCCGGAGCGACTGTGTTTGTGGTAATAAGAGTGACTCGCTTATTGAAAGATTGATCACATATTGATTATGGTACAGCATCACATTTGCTGTCACTGTATTCCATGTAGAGGATGCCTGCAAATCAATTCCAGTCTCTTCTTTCTGAGAATATTTATTTGGTGTACTTTCTACAGTAATTGACTAAATTATTGAAATTTCAATCGACAGAGAATGGTCTGAAAATCCTTATCTCAAAATGAATTATTTCTGCTACAATGTATTTTTCTAGAGTCATAATGACAGGTCTCCTCACACTTCGAATATATATAGCGGTGAATTATTTCACCTAATTATTTACAGTAAAATTACCATCATCCGCAATTTCTATACTATCTCCGTCATTAAGTTGGATAATTCCAGTTGGCAACTCCGCAATTTCGAATCCAAGCTCGCTACTTGGTGACTTTGCAAAGTTGTGCGTCACAAATATTTTCGTTTCAGGAAACCTCTCACCAAATGAGATTACATCAGAAGGTCTGTGGTGATATGGAAAATCTCCGATGTCTGGCACCCCCATCTCTAATATTACGGCATCAATTCCCTCTGCACGTCTTTCTATCTCTGGACACGGCCCGGAGTCTCCACAGTGAAGCAAGCGGAAACCACTCTCATGTGTTAATTCATATCCATGTGGATCAGTTTCAGGGGTATGGTGGACTGGAAACCTCTCAAATCTCCATTCGGTTCCTCCTAGAACCGTTTCCTCTTCTTCATTCCAATCAACCCTAGTGTCGAGAGAATCTTCAAGGCTTCCCGGAAATCCCATTTCACAAATAATTGAGAGGAATTCTCGTCCTCCCGGCCTAAGGTGGACATTCAGTTTTTTTTCTCCAAAACGATCTGATAAGTATTTTCTATCCAATAATAAGAATGGAAATCCGAAAATATGGTCACCATGCCAATGTGTGAAAAGAACATGCTGCAATTGTTCTGGGGGGACCCCAGCTCTTCTTAGCTGAGGCAGAAGGGTCGGAGGTGTGTCAATCAGCACCTTTCTATCCAGAATTGCCAATGCATGCATTCTTCCTTGGGGTGAGAAAGCATTGCCGGTACCCAGGAAGTCTATGCGCGCCACATTTCTCGGCAGTAGCACCCTGACTTGACCCCATCGTTTGATAGCTAACGTCATTACCTCACACATTTGTTCATATATCCTAGTTAAGTCGGAAATATTGGAGATGTGAGTGGTGGGCAAATCAACCAAATCTGAATGGTCCGCTAAGAACCCATATTTCACCAATATTGTAGAGAACTACGTTCTAAATGGGGAATCTTCGAAGAAGGAAACTAGGCATATTGTGTTCAATCTGGGAACTTCCGGTTTGGAGTACAAGGCTGGCGATGCTCTAGGAGTAGTTCCAAGATGTCCTCCGGATTTAGTAGAACAAATATTGGAGATTTGTGGTTTTTCTGGTGAGGAAGAAGTCGAAACAAATCTTGGAAAATGCTCACTTAGGGAAGCATTAACAGATCGATACGAGATACATCGGGTATCAAAGAAATGGCTCAAGAGTCTGGCTAACAGGTCCGGTGGCTCTCCGGCAAAGATAGAGATTCAAATCATTTCTCGAAGGCGAACCTCTTCTGTTGACGGTTCGATGATTGTTGACTGGATGGCCAATAGTGGCGAAGATCTCCCAGAGGGATATGTGGAAATGGGGGAATTAGGTGATAATTCGGCGATACTTCTCCATGAATTAACCTCAAACAATGATGCAATGGAGGATTACATTTGGTCTAGGGACTATGTTGATGCATTGGATGATTTTATTGGTTTTGGATTCACACCTCAGCAACTCTTAGAGGGGATGGATAGGCTGAAACCGAGGCTTTACTCAATCGCAAGTAGTCCTGATTTTGAAAGGGGAACAGTCCATCTCACTGTGGCAATAGTCCGATATAATCACCACAACCGGGATCGTGCAGGTCTTTGCACCGGTTTCATGGCAGACAGATGTGAAACCGACTCTACTCAGATTGGCGTATATATGTCTCCAACAAGATCATTCGTCCTCCCAGATGATGGCTCTAAGGATGCCATAATGGTAGGTCCAGGAACTGGAATTGCCCCATTTAGGGCCTTTCTACAGCAGAGAGAAATTAATCAGGATTCAGGAAGGAACTGGCTCTTCTTTGGTGATTGGACTGAGGAAGGAGAATATCTTTATCGTGACGAGATGAATCAATGGAAAGATCGTGGAGTAATTTCGAAACATGATCTAGCATGGTCGCGACAGGGTTCTGAGAAGGTTTACGTCCAACATCTCATGAGGAAAAATGGCGAAGAGATATGGAACTGGATTGAAGGTGGGGCATATTTCTATGTTTGTGGCGACAAGCAGTACATGGCAAAGGATGTTCACTCCACCCTAATTGACATCTGCTCTGAATACGGGGGAATGACATTAGATGAATCAAAGGATTTCGTAGAGAATGGACTGATGAAGTCTGAGAAGCGGTATCTCCGAGATGTATATTGAAGGCCGATTCACTCAAACGAAGATGCACCTAGCATGGAAATGTGTTCCGCCGAGTCCTAGTCGCTAATCGAGGGGAGATTGCTCTTCGGATTGTGAGGTCTCTGAGGGAACTCGGTGCCGAATCAGTGGTGATCCACGGACGAGAGGATCGGATGTCTCTCCCGGTTAGACTTGCTGACGAGGGATTCTTCATCCCCAGAGAAGATCCTCTTGCGTCTTACCTTGACATAGAGGCAATTGTATCTGCAGCAAAAGAAGTGGGCGCCGACGCCGTTCATCCCGGATATGGTTTTCTTTCAGAGAACGCAACCTTCGCCCAGCGTCTCGCAGATGAAGGAATCACCTTCATTGGCCCCTCTCCGGAGTCGCTAAGACTTCTTGGAGATAAGATTGCAGCTAGAGAGGCCATGTCCAATGCTGGAATTCCAATAGCAAAGGGGACTAATGAACCTATTAGAGATTCTAAGTTGGCAATAGAGGTTGCTTCTGATATTGGCTTTCCAGTCATGATAAAGGCAGCCTCTGGAGGAGGGGGTATAGGAATGCAGATTGTGAATGAGGAATCTGCATTCGAGACTTCTCTCAGACAATGCCAAGAGAGAGCAGAATCTGCCTTTGGCGATAGTCGAGTTTTCATAGAGAAGTTCGTTAGTTCGGCCGAACATATTGAATTTCAGGTCGTTGGAGATGGTTCTAAAGCAATCCACCTAGGAGAAAGATTCTGTTCCATCCAGAGAAGACATCAGAAGATTCTCGAAGAGGGACCTTGGATTAGTCAGGCCGAAAGAGAGGATATTGGGGCTAGGGTTGTGGCAGGAGCTGAGGCTATTGGCTATCGAGGCTTAGCAACATTTGAGTTTCTCAGAAATTCTGATGGTGAATTCTATTTCATGGAGGTGAACCCGAGGGTCCAAGTTGAACATACCGTGACTGAAATGCTTACAGGCATCGATCTCGTTTCTCTTGGAATCATAATTTCTTCGGGGGCCGATCTTCCAATCACCCAAGAAGAGGTGACTTTGGATGGCCATGCAATTCAGGTCAGGATTAATGCAGAGAATCCGGTAACGCTCCAACCTTCACCGGGGAAATTGTGGGAATGTCATTGGCCAGGAGGGCCCGGTGTAAGGGTTGACTCGCACGGATTCTCTGGATATGACATGCCCGAAGCATTCGACTCATTACTAGCAAAGATAGTCTCTTGGGCTCCAAACAGGAGCCAGGCAATTGCAAGACTAGATTCTGCCTTGGAAGAGACAATTCTCATAGGAGTAGACACTTTGATTCCCCTCCATAGAGCGATATTGCAGGAATCAGACTTCATAGAAAGAAAAATTACCACTGACTATCTGGATAATCATGCAGATTTACTTGTTGGTGGTGGTTAGTTGGACTTGGTCATAGTTGGAAGTATTGGTTATGATGACATAGAAACACCGGTTGCCACGGGTTCCGATGTACTCGGTGGCTCCGCAGTTCATTCCGGTGTCTCGGCTGCATTCCATCTTCCAGAGAATACGGATGGCTCCAGAAGAGTAGGTTTAGTAGCACCAGTTGGGAAAGATTTCTCCAATTCACATCAATCGAAACTAGAAGATCTTGGAGTCGATTTCTCCGGTGTAGAAAAGTTGTCAGGTAAGACATTCCGATGGTCAGGACGATACTCGGGTTCAATGGACAATGTTGAGACTATTTCCACAGAGGTCAATGTTCTAGGTGACTTTACCCCTGAAGTTCCACAATCATGGAGATCTCCGAACATCCTCTTCTGTGCAAACACTCATCCAGCATCTCAGGTTCTGGTCCTTGATCAGTGCCCCAGTTCAGAGATAACGGCAATTGACACATTCATGTTGTGGATTGACACTGAGTTTGAGCACCTTTCCACTGCTCTAAGAAAGGCAGATTTAGCAATTCTCAATGAAGAAGAGGTTTGCGCAATCTCTGGAGAGGAATTCTTCATGAGGGCAATAGGGCCAATATTATCTGGAAAATGCCTCCATGGTGGAGAATCAGCTGGAAAAGGCCCAAGAGGATTGATAATCAAACGAGGCTCTTCTGGAGCTATTGCCCACCTGCCCTGTGGAATTATTGCACTCCCGTCGTTTCCAATCGACGAAGTTGTAGACCCAACCGGGTGCGGGGACTCCTTCGCTGGAGCACTACTGGCGAATATGTCCGGAAGGAAGGGGGTTTTGAATGATTTAGAATCAATGAGGGATGCTATGGTCCATGCAACTGTGTCTTCTTCGTTTACAATTCAAGGATTGGGTTCGAACAAGCTTCAAGGTCTCGAGAGGGGCCTTTATCATGCAAGAATGGACAGATACCGAAGAATTGTCGGCCTGTGATTAACCTAATCTCCTTACTCCTGGGAGCGGATGCGGGTCTTCTTTTGAGGAAGTCGGTTTCAGCTGATTAAATTTCAATGAATTATTTGACTCATCTAGTAGATTTCGTGGGCTTTCTTCTTCTCCAGAAAGCCTACTGACAATTGAATCAAGCTTGTCTCTAGCAGTATAGGAATGACTGTTATTACGCATCCCCTTCAATCTAGAACTAACATCAGCCTGGTGGTCTTGATCACTCCTCAACCTCATGTATTGTGTACTTTGAAACTTCTCAGTTTCTATCTCATTGGACGATTCGATATCACTGTCACTATTCTTGCCAATGGAGCTCCCAGGTCTAAGAAGTCGAGACAACCATCCCCCTGAAACCACACCTTTAGACCTCGCACCAGACTTCCTACCTCCCATGGTGGAGGCAAGATCCTTCAAAGCAGGGTAGTCATCTAAATTGGCTGCCTGCATAACTCCAAACTCATCCAAACTCTTTGTCCTCAATTCTTGTCTGGCCTTTGCTTGCCTAACAACTCCTGCTCTGCACTCTTCCCTAACCGCCTCTTCTGTAGGTGGGGGCAACAAGGATCTAGGGAATGGCTCAGTCGGCATACCAAACTCTTGGTTTGCCCTCTTAATCATTTGAGCACTCGATTGTGATTTCTCCACTGGATCTTCATTTTGAGAATGGAAACCGAAATCAAAGAGATCCATGCCATTGTTATCGGATCCTTCTGGAATTTGATTCGAGTCGAATAGCCCACCTGGGGAGAACATTTCTAGGTCCTCTGCAGCATCAGAGAAAGCCGAATCAATCCTATTCTCTTCTCTTGAATCAGGCACCTTTTCCTTGTACCAAGTTGGTGCCTCTTGCACCCCCCATGCTCTCTCGTAAGCATTTTGACTCATCGAATTAGCATCAGGTAACCCAATCTCGGAAGGCCCCTCTCTCATTAAGGGGGCATTTTCTGACAATAGAGAGGTGTCGAAAATATCCAAATCCGGTTCTGTCAAGACTCTTGGAACTGATTCGTAACTTTCTCTTCCTTTGCCAATTTCATTTGTTTCAGAAGTGACTGGAAGTGCAGCCAAAGCAGGGCGACCCAACTGTCCAGTCACATCTCTTATTGCGGGGAACGTTGGAAGCTCGGTTTCGAGATTCTCAAGACCCAGTAAAGCCTCTTGAATCTCGCTACCATGTCTCACTCGATCCACAATCAGACATAGTTTCAGAAGATTTGCCTCACTACCAGAGACTAGATGCCTATCCCCAGAACCGGTTTCTATAGCTAGGATTGAATATCTTGACACGATGTTCGCGATTATTGCTGTTGATCCTAATCCCACTGCCAACCAACTCATCGGAGCAACAATGGTTGTAATTCCAAGATAAATCAAAATTACTCCTAGAAGAACTATGCCCGATGGGAGCATTGGAATCTTGAGGTGCCTCATCCTTTCTATTGCAGCCAAATCAAGTCTTATTCCCTTGCCGTCGAATCTTTCGATAGTAAGCTGCCGCTCTGTAATTACTGCACAACACTTCCCCCTCGCTCCGACCAAGAAGAGTCCACCGATGAGCTCGGCACGCCTCTTTTCAGTCGGGCCAGTAGGCCCGGCTATTCCCATCCGAATCGCCGAGCGGTTTATTCACGGTATAAGTCCATGGGGAGTTGCCCAACTTTAACGCATTACTTGGAGACGTTTTTTTCCAAGCCATGTTTTTCTCAACGCATCGCGTTCCTTGCATCTTCAGCTAGCCCCCACATCTCCTTTTCTTCTTCCGATTTTGGCTTAAATTGCGGAATCTCGATCGGTTTCATAGACTCATCAATTGCAACCATGAAGAAGAATCCAGAGCAGATTTCCTCCCCAACCCATTCAGAACGAGATAGCCTACAGGAAGTAACATGTACTCCTACGGTTCTAGGGGAAGTCCAGACTACTCTAGCTGTGGTCCTAATTATGTCTCCTTGGAAAGCTGGCCTCCTAAACTTTAGCGCGTCCACAGAAACAGTTACGAAAACTCGGTGTGCGAACTTCGAGGCAACCATTCCCGCCGCCGTATCCATGATGGCCATAAGCCTGCCACCAAATAGTGTGTTTAGCGCATTTGTGTGTCCGGGAAAAACCTCGTCCAGTACAACCACAGGTTCATCTGAGAACGGCTCGCCAACACTCATCGATGCTTCTAGAGCACCACACTCCTTGAATCCTACAGTGTCAGAAGTCACAAAACAACGGTTTACCGCTTACTTCAATCGAGCGACACGCTTCGGGCAATCATGGAAGTACCTGAACTGAAGTGGGAAATTTCCGTATTCCGAGACCCAAATGGGGGTTCTGTTCTACTCTGGCCCTATCTACCATGTGTACGAATGCCTTCAAAGTTGAGGCCAAGAGTATGGGACGGTTTAGCCCTTCTCGCCTCAGCAGACGAACTCGCTTCTTTGAAGGAGGATGAAGAGCAGGATAAGTCCAGTCCCGGGATTCACGTGGAGGCTGCAGCTGCATCTGGTACAACTCTGGGGATGCTTGTTCGAGACTTGTCAGAACTTGAACTGGAGGGGCCATCCATCCCTGATCCAGAGAGAATTAGACTTCTCAGACATTCCGAGAACTCCAGAGGAGGCTTGCCAATTTATGCAATTGAACCCGGAATCGAAGACCAAGAGTGGGCAAACTGGCAATCCAGATGGGCCGATGAACAAGTCAGATTTAGAAATTTATTAGCCACTCTAGGAAGATCTAGGAGATGGTCTAGAATTAGAAAAGAGGCAATAATGAAAGTCGCACATTCCAAATTTGTAAATCCAGATTTAGGAGCCGGCTCAGCTGTATGTGCTGCTTGGTGGTACGAAGAGTCATTATGCCTGACCGAGACACTTTCTAAGGAGAGAGACTCTCGATTCTCTTCTAGGATTAGGGGGGCACTCTCCAACCTCAGAGACATTGGAACCGGAGATTGGGGTGAAGACGGACCAAAGCTATTGGTCCCAGTACAACAGGCTCATGCCCCCACTCTAGAGAATAGCCTAATTGCTTGTGAGTCCCTCGAGGCACTGGAGAGGGAGCAATGAGCGGTTCCGAAATCAAGATTGAGACCCAGTCATTCCGAGTAATACCCTCTGAGCAGGTAAACTTAGCCGATGCCGTCAAGTTTGCAGGAGCGAGGAGCAATGGGGCATTCGCTGTAATTGAGCATGAAGATCCCAGAGCTCTAATTGTAGTCGACATTGATGGTTCACTACTGATTCATGGAATTTCCAACTCTGAAGCGGCCTCGTTGATCGCAAAGGAGACACTTTTGAAAATTGGTTACTCTGAGCGAGGTCTTGTAATTGAAACAGGGGAGGTTCTTGCTACCTTCTCGATTGGAAAAGCTGTACTAATCGGCCTGGCCGCAGAGAGATTCAAGAATGCAGAGCACGACCTGAGGCTAGATGCACTAAGAATTGTTGCAAAGAGACATAACTGTACATTACTCCTATTCAATAATGGAAAAGGAATTGTAATGGGCCAATCTTCTCGGAAGGTTGCTGAGATGGCCGTCTCGCATTGGCTCTCAAGGTTGTCTGAAGAAGGCGCTCTGGCGTGAGAAAATGCTTGAAAATGGGAAGTGGACAGGGCCAATATTCGATCAACATATGCACCTGGATAGATCATACAGATTCCTAGACGCTGTTTCTGATTTCTCAAAATCCGGTGGAACCGGACTCATGTTGGTTCACAAACCCGCATTCTCCCAATCCCTGCCATCAGACATAAACGAGTATAGGGAAGCCTATTCAGAAACAATTTCCATGGCAGAGGAGATCCGTAGGAATCATGATCTAGATGTTGGGGTCGTCCTAGGCCCTCATCCAGTGGCTTGGGAGAATCAGATTGCAGAATTTGGATTAGAGAAATCTTCAGAGTTGCACTTGCAAGCAGTAGACTTAGCATTGGAATACATTGACTCCGGGGATGCTCATTGCCTTGGAGAGGTCGGTAGACCACATTACCCGGTCGGGGAGGAAACATGGAACAAGGCAAACGAAATGCTGCTGGAGATTCTATCGATGGCATCTTCGGAAAATGCTTCGGTCCAGCTACATGTTGAGGACAATGATAAGAAAACATGTTCCGAGTTGAGCCAAATTTGCAGGTCTTCAGGACTTCCACTGGATCGAGCAATCCGGCACTACGCCCCTCCCGATGTCAGCTCAGACTTCACCTATGGCCTGTCGGCTACCGTCAATGTCGGCAAAGGCAGCATTGAATCTCTGACTGAGACAGCCAGTATGGCCAGCGCTCCTTGGGGGATGGAAACAGACTACCTCGATGATAGGAATAGGCCAGGAGCAGTATTGGGGCCAAAGACAGTCCCAAAAAGAACACATGAATTGAGCTCTAGTCTACTCTCTTCGGGATGGACAAATTTCGAGGTTGAGTCGTTGCTGACAAAAATTCATTCAGAATGGCCAAGATCGCTCTATGGGATCTAGCGAAATCTCAACCTTGGTGTGAAGATCATCAATGAACCGGTAATGAACATAACAATGGATACCGCCAAGAACTGCAATTCGCCCAAGGGAAGAGGCATTTCTATTGATTCCATAAACATCCTCAACAAAGGCCCATTTATTGGAAGGAAAAACAATACAAGAAAAATTCCAAACTTCTGTCTCAGCATCATAGCAATCCGTGTAGGCCCTCACATTTCAAACTCCTCAGTCAACCGAATCGATTTAGAGATGCTATACTTCCGCTGAGTTCAAGCGCCTGTAGTGAAGGGGTTATCACCAGAGGTTTCCAACCTCTTGTCCCGGGTTCAAATCCCGGCGGGCGCACCATTTCCCCTTTCATGACGTTGCAAATCAGTGATTGAGACTGAAGCATTGAAACACCCCCGGCATTACGTAACTATGTGTCAGGAACCGAGCAAGAGGGAGGTGCAGTGGGAGCGTCTCTAAGCAAAGACATGTCGGAGCTGATAGATGACAATCAAGTGGTCGGCAGGAAGATCTGGAGGGTCGTTCCTTACGTCACCAGATACTGGAAAAAGGCTCTTGGAGGAATTCTGGCAAATGCCGGTGCCCGTGCCTTCGATCTAATCCCATTCATAGCAATCGGAATGGCCGCTGACTATTATCAATCCAAGACCTTCACTAACTCCACAATCGAGGGGCTCGTAAAATTGAGTGCAATACCGGACTTTGGTCCAATTGATTCCATAGAACTGGGATTCGGACTCCTGATAATGTTCTGTTTCACTTTCCTTGCCATTTTCCAGGGGATTAGCAACCAACTTTGGCAATCTACTGCATATTTGGCACAGCATGACATTCGGATGGATGCAACTAATTCCTTATTGAATATGGAGGCATCTTACTTTGAGAGCAGACAGACGGGAAATCTGATGTCTGTCCTCTCTGCCGATGTGGCCCAACTAGAGGACATCATCTCAGACGCCAGCACTAGTATGATCCGAATCACGATAACATTCTCTACCGCATTCGTAATCATGTTCTGGATGTCTCCAAAGCTGGCTGCAATTCTCTTCGCTCCATTGGTAATCATTGTCCCAATGGTCATTTGGTTCTCCACCAGAGTCCAGAGGAAGTACAGGAAGCAGAGGGAGAGTACTGGGGGGATAGTAGCGATATTGGAGAACGTTCTTACTGGAGTCACCGTAGTTCAGGCATATAACGCTAAGGAGTTTGAGAGTTCAAGAATTGGAAGGCAGAGTGGGGATTATCGGGATGCAGCCATTCAAGCTGCCTTTATTCGAAACCGATTCATACCAGGGATATACGTGGTTGCGGGTATTTCATTCGGGCTACTCACCTCAGCAGGTGGTTGGGTTATGGAATCAGGTGAGATATCTGTGGGTCAATTCGTCACCTTCCTCCTAATATCTACTAGGATGACAATGCCGATGTTTATTCTTGGAATGCTTCTAAACCAGCTCCAGAAAGGGGAGGCTTCATCCAAGAGGGTATTCGCTATTATCGACTTGGAGCCTTCGATTTTCGACAAGGAAGGAGCCATTCCTCTAGAGGGCCCAATAGAATCACTTCGTTTCGACGATGTCTCCTTTGCATATCCGACGTCGCAGACAAATGCCCTTAATGGGATTACACTCACCGCCTCCTCTGGAGAATTCCTTGGGGTAATGGGTCATACTGGGGCAGGGAAGAGTACTATTCTGAAACTGGTCGAGAGATTCTACGAACCTCAGGGAGGACGAGTGATGATTAATGACCAGGACATCAACGAATTCCAGATTGAATCGATTAGGGAAAGAATAGGTTTCGTCTCACAAGATCCATTTCTCTTCTTTGGAACTATAGGTGAGAATGTCGCTTATGCGCGTGAATCTACCAATGAGCAGATTCTCAGTGCGCTGGAAGCGGCAGGCGCAACAGAATTTGTTTCCAGCCTTCCCGATGGATTGGATACGATGGTTGGCGACCGAGGGGTGATGCTTTCAGGAGGACAGAGGGCTAGAATCAGCCTGGCAAGAGCACTTCTCAAAGATCCAGACTTGCTAATCCTGGACGAGGCCAGTGCTGCTTTGGATGCTGAGACCGAGAAACGAATTCAGGAATCATTGTTCGGAAACTTAAATGGCGGAAATAAGAGGATTACAATTGCAGTAGCACATCGTCTAGCAACCATAAGAAATGCCGATGAAATAGTTGCTATGGTGGATGGCGCAATTGTCGAGCGTGGTTCTCACCGGGAATTGATAGAGAATGACAACGTCTACGCATCTCAGTGGTCAATCCAGACTGGAGAACTAGGTGTATTGGAGGGTTAGCATTGGAAGAAACCCAGATTTCCTGGGCATTTATTGACTCTGGGTCAGTTTTGGTAGGATCCGACGATCGATCAATACTATTCGGAGGGATTGGCCCTCGTCACGAGGTCGCTATAGATTACTCATTTCAAGTTTCTAAACAGATACTGGACCTAAAAGAAGCAGTTAGAATTTCAGAGGATTCCAATATGGAAATCGTTTCCGAATCAGAATGGCAATTGGCATACTCTAGAGGCCAGATATCGGGAATTGACGGATCTTCGGAATATTTGGCAGACTCGGCCCAAGAATACTGGGGAAAGGCATGTGATGGCAGACCTTTCCAGAGCCACCCCAATAGTCCCAAGATTATCCGTAGGTGGAAATCTGGAAAAGCAGAATCACTCACAGTTTTCGCCCAAGGAACAGGAAATGGAGACGTGGCCGATGGAGTCAGGTTAGTAATCAGAGAAAACTCGGGATGGTCCAGTAATCCATTGAAAATACCCGAAAAGAGAAATATCTCCAGTATCTTCATTGAAGAGATATTGATTTCACTAATTGTCGGAATTTTCCCTTCTTTTGTTTGGGCATTCTTCAATGCTAGTCCTGGGTATATCGAAGAAGGTTGGTTGAATTTAGTACTGGGGGGGGCATTCTTCAGTATTTTCACAATGTTATTTTGGCGTCCAAAGCAACCTACTTGGTATATTGAATCCGGACTAATGATAGCTCTTAGAGGAAAGAAAAAGTAGGTTACTATCCTCGATCCCTGTCATCTATCTGGGATGTTGGACTTCCTGTTAAGATACTAATTCTGGCTTTGTTAATCCCAATTCCGTAATCCCAAAGTAGCATGAATGAAACTACAGGAGAAAGAAGTACAGAAGCAAGGCTCTTGTTAGGAGATGGGCCAAGAATCGCTCCTAACCATGCAATGATGTTGAACAATACTGCCAGTGTGGGAAATTGATGAACAGATGTTCTTTCTAATCCAAGCGGGACTTCCTCTGTGGAGATGTCCCAGAATGTTGGCCAAGAAAGACCGCCATTTATGCACCCCCAGAAGAATGTGATCATAGACATGAAAACAAGAATTGGGAATGCAGAAACAACGCTATGGCTCCAACCCCATAGACTAGGAAATCTTCTTCCTGCGAGAGTTCGAACTAGTCCATAGTTCCTTATTTGCTTCCTTACTCTTCTGAGCCCCCTTCTCCGATGCCACATCGTCGCACTTCCGTCTGACCAGAGTCGGTGCCCCGATGACTTGATTCGGTAGTCCAACATTACATCTTCAGCCCCAATTGCCCCGGAGTCAAATCCTCCAACCTCTTCCAAAACACTTCTTCTGTATGCAGAGTTGACACCTGGAAGTTGCTCTACCTCCTCTAGATCACCTTTCGACTTTCTTCCATAATTTGTCCCAGCAGTGAGAATTTTGTTGCAGAAAGCGACATCAATTGCCTTCTGCCAAATGGTCGACTCATCTACTGGCGCGAAATTTGGCCCACCTACTCCTGATACTTCCGGGCGCTCGAACCATCTCTCAAGTTTTTCGACCCAGTCTTGAGGGACAATTACATCATCGTCCGTGAAGAAGACCAATTCCGACTCCGTCTCTTCGATGGCTACGTTACATGCATCTGCTCGGTTACTGGAACCCTTGTCATCGATAAATCTGAATCCCCTTTCCTCAGTTACCCGTTTACCTGAATCTTCTCCCGGTCCCACAACCGCTACTTCAATTTCTTGAAAGGTCTGGTTCGACAGGCAATCCAACACTACTTCCAATTCTGCAGAGTTGTCTACTGATGGGATGATGACGCAAACCCTGCTTGGCACGTGAAGTCCGGGGAGGAGGGCATTGATGAGTTCACGGGTCAGTCATTGACAATTCGCGGCGCTAGGAAGTAAGTCCACTTCGCACCACCTTCGTTACTCATCCAAGTAAGCCTCAGGGGGTACTTCTCTTCGAATTCAAGAGAGACCTCATTCGTGAATCCTCCAGCAAGCTTTCTTGTCAACTCTCCAAGGTATTGTAACGAGTATGTTGAATGAGTGGGGGATGCGCAGGTGAGCTCACTCAGCTCTCCAGACTCGAACTTCACATTCACACCTTCACCCGCCTCAACAGTTACTGATACGGCAAGCTGATTCTTGTCCATGCTAAGATCCACTTCCCCCCCTACAAATTTCGCAGCCCTCAATGCTCTCGAAAGCTTCTCGGAGTCGATAGTAGCCTTGGACTTGAATTCTAGATTAGGCTGGTTGGGATTGTCCATCGTACTGGTGTCAATTCCTCTCAGAATCATTAGGACCTCACCTACTCTGACATTTATTGCCCCGACTGCATCGTCGAAATCCATCTCAACGAGGTCACTAGGGCCAGCAAGCGTGAGCAAATCACGCATCTTCTGAAGATCAAGCCCAATTTCCACAGGCTCGACTTCGTATGTTTCGAAGCACTCGTCCGCAATAGTAGCGGATAAGAGAGCAACGTGCGAACCATCTACTACGGATACACTAAGTCCCTTTTCCCCCCAAACCAATTTTGCCTCAGAGGTCAGTACGGAAAGGATGTCCACTATCTCTCTCATGAGTTGCTGTTTGGCAGTTATCCTAAGCACGTGGCCACCTCGATTTCCTTCTACTGCATAGGAGGCTCTTGATGCTTATTGGCACCAAATCAGCATAGTCTACTGATACTCCCTCCACTTGTGCTTGCACTCAAGATTTGCGCAACTGCAGAACTTAGTCTCCGGCTCGTCAGATGATCTAGTCTGCTGCAAGTGCACGTAAGCATTTCTTCCATTGCACTTCGGGCAGATATAGTCCCCCTCCCTCAGAGTTCCTTGGGGCCCATCTTCTTCGACGACTTCAGTTAGATGCTTCAGAGACTTCGAATCAGTTGTGGCCATAGTCTTAGACAGATCAATCGTCTTCCCCGTCATGGGATCAGTAAACTCGGAGCCCTTCCCATCTTCCCCGGAGAGTGGGCCTTCATAGCCACATTTGTAATCGGGGCACTTAATCCAACCTTTATCATCCGGATAGGAAAGCGAACCACACTCGGGACAAAACATCTCTCTCACCATTGCCGAATTAACGAGAACCGAACAACCCTGAGCCTCCCGACTATTCAACTATTCGTCTACTCTATCATACATTTTCCGCACCGTTCAAGCCATCGTGCTGGTTGGAGGGGGTATGGAAATTCACTTCGATTGGCGACTTTCACGTGTAGTCGACAGCCAGGGCAACATTGTCGATGAGATAGTTTGGGACGGCCCAATGTCTCCATCTGGCTTGGCAAAACGACTATTGAAGATCCAGCAAGGTCGAATTCTTCCCGAAGTCGCTGCACTATCGGAGAGATTCCAAGATGCCGAAATAATGCCTCTCGGAGCTATATCAGATCCAAACTGGCCTAAGGTAGAAGAATCGGATGAACTTTTCCAGAAAGCCACATTGACATTGGCCAGAATGGGGGTGGCAGACTCTTCGGGGGATATGGATAGAAGGATTGACATGTTAGTTTCAGCAACACTTGAGGCCAGGTCCTCTTGGACGACATCCGAGTCACGCTGTGTAGAGTGGGCTGGCCTTTTCATTACTGAGGCCGACCTTGATTCTCAGAGGGTAGAGATCCCATCTGTTATCGCCTCTTCGCAAACTATCACCGAGGCATCGGAGAAACTCGGTGTAAATCCTCCAAAGCACTTCCCTTCAGACTCTGAGTGGTCATCAATGGTTTCTCATGCTTCTTCCGTGACCTCATCTTCCGAAATGCTCGAAAAATTGGAGACTTCGATTAGGGAGATCGCAGCTCTTCATGCCCCATCCCTAAGTGCTCTTCTCGGACCCATATCTGCTGCAAAGTTGCTTTCTCTAGCCGGAGGGAGGGAGAGGCTTGCTCGGATGCCCTCCGGCTCACTACAGGTTCTCGGTGCCCATGCTGCCATGTCTGCACACAGAAGGGGCGCACCTCCTCCAAAACATGGGGCAGTCCTCTTCTCAATGCCACAAGTGAGTCGGTCTCCTAGATGGGTCAGAGGAAAGATTGCACGCTATCTAGCTGGAAAGGCAAGTATTGCAGTTCGAGTCGATCATTTCAATGGAGAGACATGGGGTAAAGCCGAGATAGATGAGATAAATTCCGAGATTCAGGCAATTAAGGAAAAGTTCCCCAACCCCCCCAAGAGGAGATGATGGATGGCTAATAAGGCGAAATCCATTGTCTGGGGAGTCAGAAGGGAAGGTCGGACACTTTGGACTAGGAACGCTGTGAAGGGAGTCTCGGTTAG